>Ga0307509_10009150_pt1 | contig 12448 bp, 6 predicted proteins | sample 10_EM_MG_FD_202245 | JGI IMG/M metagenome (GOLD analysis project Ga0307509, IMG submission 202245) | Populus trichocarpa ectomycorrhiza microbial communities from riparian zone in the Pacific Northwest, United States - 10_EM | ecosystem: Host-associated > Plants > Roots > Unclassified | place...
AAAAAAAAAAGACAAGGGGTTGACTTTAATGAAGCCTTCTCATCGGTAGTTTTGTTAAATTTCATAAGAATTTTGCTTGCTATAGTTGCATACCATGATTGTCAAAACTGCATTCCTAAATAGAAATCTTTATGAAGATGTGTATATGATACTACCTGAAGTTCTTGAATCTAAAACATTTACTAACAAAGTATGCAAGTTATAAAAATTTATTTATGAATTTAAACAAGCTTCAAGAAGTGAAATAATTAAACAGTTTAATTTTATAAAAAAATATGGATAAATCTTATGTTTATAAGAAGGTCGGTGAAAGTGTAGTAATTTTTTTAATATTATGATCTTTTATCTTCTTTTTAATCTCATTGTGATTTTAAAAAAAAAACACGGATATCATTGGCCCCAAAACAAATCCATATACAGGTTGAAGCCCACCAAATAAAATTGCCCCTAAACATCCAAAGCTCGCCAATGTCCATTCTGGTAAGTTCAATGCCAACAATCTTGGAAATGATGGTGCTGAAAATTTTTGCTCTTCCATCACTACAGTTTCTTCACTGCTTATTGAAGCTTTTAATTTTAACCATTAACTTGTTAATTAACAGTTAAGAGATGTGATTTATATCAACTCACATATTCCTGAACCTGAAACTATTTCTATTTTCTAGTTTCCAACATCAATTAAGTGTAGTTAATCAAAATTAACCTGAGTAGAATACCCTTGAGGGAACTGGCAGATGAAATTATGAGCATCAGAAGCTTTGGCAGCTTCAACAACCTCGTCCTTCATAGCATTTTCTTTGCCGAAAACCTATTTGTGACCTTAGCCACTTGAGCTGCAGTTTATCAATAACAATTCCATCAAGAAGTATCTCTTCACCAAGTAGTTCATAAAATATTTGTAATAATGCTATCACTGTCGATTTTCCTGACCCACTACCACCCACTAAAGCCACGCCTTTTCCTGCTGGGATTTGTAGACAAAAATCTTCAGAGATGATGCTTTCTGGCCATGTCGGATACGAAAATTTGACATGTCTAAATTCAACTTCTACTCTAACATTATCCAAAATCTCACCTTCCATGTTATCTAAGTCTATTTTGGGGACTCGTATCATCACTTCCATGATACGTTCTCCAGCAGAACATGCATCTGCGAAGTACTTCATATTGGAAAAACCAGCTCCAAGTGCTCTAATAATGAACGACAAAAACAACAATTAATAACAATAACAAAAAACCAATATAATAGTAGGAGCAAAATTAACTCCCTCTATTCCAATTTAAGCGTCTACCTTCATTTGCTGGCTATCCCTAAACGAATATAAAAAAACAAAAGATCTTTCCTACTTTTTTCTTACATTTGAGTCATTATTGATCCTACTTTCCCCTCATCTTCAAGGGAAAAAAATCTAAAATAAGGCGCTTGGAACCCACTTTCCATAGTAAGACATTGTGCAAATCAAAATGCAGAGACATTTAATTTGTGATAGAGGAAGTAGCAACGAAATGAGGAATCTAATTAATCCAATTATGTAATACAGTAGGTTTAGCAAACAAATGCAGAGGACCAAGGATTTTCTTGCCTTTCATTATGATGACAAAAGAGACACTAACTCAAAGAAATAGAAAAGATGAAGCTACTCACAGGCCACCAACGGTAACACAGTCTCCAACATTGAAAACAGTCCCTCCTTGAGACCCATCCTGCATGAGCATTCTGCTACCATAGTAAGGACATGAAAGACCAAACAGCAAAAACAACACCATTGTTGCCAACGACCAACCCCCTAGCCAAGCCCTGCCTCAACCCCAGCTTCACTGGCAGTTGTAGAGCTGCAGAATAAGCAGACGAGGCTTTGCTTTCACCAACAAAGGCATAGATTGTCCTCACTGAAGATATAGCCTGCTCTGCTCTTGTTTCTGCCTTGCTAAACTCTTGTTTCATCTTTCTTGACAATCTCATCAGAATCTCTCAGTATATTACACCAGGAATTACCAACAGCAGTATAAATGGCAATACTACAATTGTTAGTCTCCATAGCATTAAAACGCCGCTATATAGCACCCAACAAATGTGGCACAATTCTTCAAAAAGTTCGGCACCTGTAGAATCAAATTTAACATCCTCAATTAATGAAATTGAGTGGGGAAAAAAAATTATTCAGAAACAGCTGCAGATTTCACACAGCCTTTTCACTTAAAACGTCTTGAATTACAAAACTGTCATTAGAGACACCTGTGATGACCTCGGATGAACTTGTTACATGCAAATCAAAAATAACCCACGTCTTGCCTTGACACTGCTTTCAAATATCTTGATTGCATTCTGGTAGCTTGTCTTTCACCTGTTCTTGTCCAACAATATCCCTCTAATCAAAAAAAGAAGTAAAAGATTATAAAATTGGCACTGATCTTGACTTAATTAATTTCATCTAATCATCAAAAAACAATCGATCCAAACATGCTTTAACTGATATAACCGTAATAAACATAACTAAACCAACCTATGAAACAAACAAGCCAGGTAACAAAGCGCCAATGCGTTCTGCCATGCACAAGAAGGCCAACTAATAACTAGTCTTGCATATGCACGTGTGTATCTATATGAAAATGGAAACAGACAGGAAAAAAAAACAAAAAACAAAAAACTCTTATTGATGTTGTCAGAGAAGGCATCTGTAACAGAATAGGAACCAGCAAGATTGTTCTTCAATTTGCTAGCCACAAGAAAAACTAGTTGGGTAGAGAACCCTCCGCCAATAGATCCAAATAACACTACCAGAAATTCATCTAAAACCAACGGAATTACCGACGGAATAATTCTGTCGGTAAATTACGGTGATAATTACCGATGGCTACTAATCCATCGGTAATTCAATCGGTATATACTGACGGACTAATGCAGTCGGTATATACCGACACCGACTGAATTATAGACGGAATATATAGAACTATTTTAAAAAAAAAAAAGCAGTTCAATGATGTAGAAGTTTTTGCGGGCGATTTTACATATGAAATTACCGAGGAATTCAAACCTGGATCTCCGTACAATGACGTGACCAATTCACCGTCAGAATGACCGATGAAATCACCGATAGAAGGAGTTCGTTGGTGATTCCATCTGTAAAAGTTAATATATCACCACTCTACCGACCCTCTCCTCCCCTATTTCTCCTTCTCTTCCCCATCCCAACTCTCCCCTCCCAAACTACAAACAACCACCCCCTTAAAAATATCTCCCTCTTCTCAACACAAGTCATCTTTCTTTAATTTTTGTGGTCACAGCATCCGTGTTCTGATTTATTGTGGATTTTGTCATTTTTTGTAAGTAAATCTATCTTTTTCTAATTTTAACATTTAAATGTCAATTTTATAATTTTTTATTGTTTTTTTAGTATATATATTTTGTTAGTGTATGTACATGTTTTATTGTTATTTCTCAAACAAACTTGTAGTATGAATGTATAATTTTGTACTTGTTATAGTTTGTTTTAGATTTTGTAAAATTGTATTTTTTTGTAAATTGTTGAAACTTTGTTGAATTACCGAATTAGATGTGCTGTGATGAAATAAATAATAGCTTGTTTAATGGGTCCGTTTTAATTTTTATCAATGTTATTGAGGAGTTGTAATTTCCGTAAATTTATATGTATAAATTTGTATGAACATTGATAATTGATAATGAATATTTAAGAGAAGTTTTAATTAGTTTGTTGGATAATTTCGAGGTAAACCAATATTTTTGTAAATTTATTTACTTAACATAGTTAATTAATACATGTTGTCATCATAATTTTATAGAGGTTCGATAGAAGTCATGGATGATCGTTCATGGATGTATCGAGATTCACCCCAATGATTGTGGAGAGGATGGATTATTGTAATGGGGGTTCAGGGTTTTATTAATTTCGCAACATCTATTCCCAAAAAATTTACTAGAGGCAGTATTAGGTGTCCATGCAGGAAGTGTAAAAATAAAAAGTATTTGCATCCAGATGTTGTAATGATGCATCTTCTACACAAAGGGTTCATGGAGGATTACCTATGTTGGTATGCATACGGAGAACTATTTGTTCGTAATGAGAGCATGGTAGAAAGGGTGGTTGGGTCAACTTCTAGTGCTAGCAACGTGCATAGAGTTGTAAATGACAACAATAATTCTTACAGGAATATGGTTATGGATGCAATGAGAATAAATTAAGGTAATGTCAGTCAATATCCAATCGTAGAAGAAAAACTTAATGCAGATGCAACAAGGTTTTTTGATTTGTTGAAAGATTCTGACAAACCATTATGGGATGGCTGCACGAACCACAATAAATTATCGGCCGTAACATAGGTGTTCACCATCAAGTCATATCACGGGTTGAGTGAGGCCAGTTATGACAAAATTATCAAATGGGCGAGAAGCATTTTACCTGAAGGGGACAGGCTGAAAGAGAACTTCTATGTTGCTAAGTCCATGATGAAACCCTTCGGTTTACGATACCTGAAAATTGACATGTGCCCTAACTTCTGCATGTTTTACTACCTTGAAAATGTTGAGTTGACCGAGTGCATGACATGCGGGCATTCCCATTACAAACCTAGAACTGGCAGGGGAAAGACTCTTGTGGCATATAAAAAATTTAGATACTTCCCAATCACACCTAGATTGCAGAGGTTATTCATGTCACCAAGGACTGCTGCGCATATGACATGGCACCAATCATATGATGCAATTGATGGAGTGATGGTACATCCTTTTAACAACGAAGCATGGAAACACTTTAACAGTGTGCATCTTCACTTTTCAGCTAAATCAAGGAACGTGCGTCTTGGGTTGTGTACAGACAGATTCAACTCATTCAGGTCATTTGCTGCTCCTTATTCTTGTTGGCCGATCATACTCACGATTTATAACTTGCCACCAGGGATGTGTATGAGGCCGAAGTTCATGTTTTTATCTACAGTCATACTCGGTTTGAGCAGTCTGGGCCGGAATATAGATGTTTGTCTTCGACTGTTGATTGATGGGTTGACGCAGTTGTGGTCCTTCAGAGTTTTGACTTATGATATATCGAGGAAACATAATTTTGTTATAAGGGCGGCTTTGATGTGGACTATCAATGATTTTCAAACTTACTGAATGGTTTCTGGTTGGAACACGCATGGAAAACTAGCATGTCCATACTGTATGGAAAATAACAAGGCATTCACGCTAACAAACGAAGGAAAAGCTTCTTTTTTTTACTGCCATCATTGTTTCTTGCCAATGAATCACGGGTACAGAAAGAATAGAAAGGATTTCTTTGTTGGCAGAGTTTAAAAGGATGTTGCACCCCCGCATCTTTTGAGTAAAGAATTGCATGATGTTGTATCAGAGTACGGTGACATTGTGTTTGGTTTCCAATTGGTAAGCACAAGTTTCCTAGTTTTGGTTTGACCCACAATTGGGTAAAGCGAAGTATTGTTTAGAAGCTTCCTTATTGGAAGACCAATCTCCTCCGCCATAACCTTGACGTCATACATATAGAAAAGAACATGTTTGTGAACATTTTCAACACCGACATGGATGTGAAGGAGAAGGCAAAGGATAACATTAAGGCTAGATTGGATATAGCATTGTTCTATAAGCGTAAAAATATGGAGTTAGTTTTTGATGGGTCACGGGTCGTAAAACACAGAGCAAGTTTCGTGTTAGAGAAAAATGCATAACTACTAATCTATAAATGGCTTAAGAGTCTGCGTTTTTCCAATAGACATGCCTTGAACATATCAAGGTTGGTTAATATGGAGGAATGTAGATTGTATGGAATAAAGAGTCATGACTGCCATGTGTTTATGCAAACACTCATTCCATTAGCTTATCATGATTTGTTGTCAAATGGGATATGGGATGCACTCATGGAGATCAGTCATTTCTTTAGAGATATATGCTCCAACAAGTTGAATGTTGATCACATTGAGAGGCTTGAAACAAATATCGTCGAGATAATATGCGAACTTGAGATGATACCCCCCATCATTTTTTGACTCAATAGAGCATCTACCTATACATATACCGTTTGAGGCCAAAGTTGGAGGACCGGTCCAGTATAGATGGATGTATCCATTCAAGATGTTAGATATTACAGTTGCAATGTAATTCATATATAAAAGTATTTTCATTGTTTTTCTTAATTGAAAATATTTGATTAATTCCATGCAGGTACTTGTTCAATCTTAAGAAAAAGGTTAAGAACAAGGCGCATGTTGAGGCTTTGATATGTGAGGCATATATTGTTGAGGAGATCTCAACATTTATCTCGTACTATTTCGAACCTCATTTGAGAACGAGAATCAATCGCGTTCCACGACATGATGATAGTGGTGAAGTGCCTTTTAGTGGGAACTTCTCAATATTCTCCAATCCTGGACAACCCACACCTAAAAATGCCATAAGGAAAAGATATTTGTTTGAAATAGAGTTCAGACAAGCACACAATTATGTTATATTTAACTGTGATGAGCTGAGATCTTTTATTCAGTAAGTATATGTACTACTTAAACTTTGTTAAAAATATACTATTTATATATTGTAATATTATAAACTCATATAATTTTGAACAACCTTGTAGGCAACATCGACAATATTTACTGTCTAATAACTCACAATTGACCGAATCCCAAATCTTTCTATTACAAAATGAACAATTTGCCACGTGATTCAAATCACATGTAAGTACGATCACAAACTCATTATCTCTTGCAAAGTTATTGTATGTCATTACAGAATTCTTGTTTACTGCTCATTATTGTACATGATATACAAGGTTTATCAAATGGCAAGAAGTGCTGCTATTTCATTGTCTTTACTAAGCCTGGGCCCTGAAAGAAAAGTTAAGTGATACAACGGGTATTTTGTCAATGGATATGTATTTCATACTGAAGAATACGGGCATGAAAGAAAGACATACAATAGCAGTGTTTGTGTTAAGGGATCAACTTGTAGTGAGTTTCAAGTTGACTACTATGGTAAATTAGAAGAGGTCGTCGAATTGCAATATCATAGCGAGCATAATAGAGTGTTTTTATTCAAATGCTATTGGTATGACACACTGACAGAGGAATCAGAGTAGATCTTCACTATGGTTTGGTCGAAATCAACTCAAAAGCTAGACTCCGGAACGTAAACAATGTCTTTGTTTTCACAAGCAATGTCTTTGTTTTCACAAAGCAATGCCAACAAGTTTATTACACATACACCCCTTTCTTTAGAAAGGACTGATTAAGAGTTGATTGGTTATCCGTTTTAAAAACAAAACCCAAGGGTCGTGTTGAGGTTGTTTAGGATGAGAACGAAGATATAAGTGTGCGAGATGAAATCTTTCAAGTTAGTGAGTTGGTTGAACTATATCGAGTTGCTCCTTTGATTGATTTAGAAGAAAATTCAAATTTTCGTGTTTTCGATGATAGTCTTGTTAATGTTGATGTAGAGGAGTTTAATGTTGTTCTGAGCTCCAGCGGACAAGCAAATGTCGATGAAGATGATGATGATATCCACATTGAAGATTGTGATGGAGCTGATGACGATTCAATTAACGACGAAGAAGAAGAAGAAAATTCTGACAAACTATCAGAACATGAAAGCGTAAAGCATTTTTTTTATAATGTAATATTATGGATGATATTTTATAACACAAAATATTTATTTTATAATTGTTCACTATTGCTATTGTGTTGTGCTGGCAGTTTGTAATTTAAGTGTTTGCAGGAGGATAAATAAGCAATACAAACATAATTTGTCATGCACAATCACCGATGTCTCTACAGACGGATACCGTCTATCGATATTTTACCAAGACTTGCAAAATATTTACTGCATATACCACAATCACCAATGTCTCTACAAACAGATACAGTCCATCGGTATTTCACAGAGGCGGGACTATTAGAGTTCTATGTCGATGCAGTTCACAATTACCGACAGACTGTGCAAATTCCAAAGCGCGAGTATTAATGCATCTCTGACCATGTGTATATGCCGACGGACTTACCAATGGACTGTGAAAATTCTGGAGGGTCATTTAAAAAATTTAGTGTGAAATTCAAAATTTACCAACAGACTTTTGAAAATTCAACGACAGAATAATTAAAAATAATATTATTTAAATATTATGTCGCTAATGCCGTCAGTAAAACTGCACTATAAATCCCAGCGACCGCCCCTTCAGTTCATTTCTCCCCTCTCTCATCTATTGTGAAAATTTTAGTTGTTTTCTTCTAATTTTCAACAAATTAAAAGGTATGTATTTTCATTTAATATGCTTAATGATTTTATTTTTCTCAATTTTTCTTTGTTTTATTAATAATATATTTTTGTTGTGTTTTTTGTTTTTTTTTTATTGTACGTAGATAAAGTCTTGAAATAAACATACTATTAAGGTATGCATTTTTCATTCCTAAAATCTATAGTTTTTTTTTTTTATTTGTTCAATCTATTTTATTGTTTGTATTGCCATAATAATTGAATATTTTGTTGAATTTTAATTGTTATTGTTAAATTTACCTTGTAAATGGTAATTGAATATATAGGATTAAATTTAATTATTTTATCTCAATTTTACTCTATTATTGCATGATATGTGTTTAATTATTTCCATTAATTTTAATTGTTATTGATGAATTTCTATAGATGTTTGTTGAATATATAAAATTAAATGTTATTTTTTTCTTTATTTAATTGTTAAATTTGTATAGATGTTAGGTTTGAAAACTAAAATTTGTTAGATGAATTTCTATGGTCAATATTTGCATGTTTGAAAATTTTGGGTGGTCTCCAGTATAGGGGAGGTGCTACTGAATTTTTTTTTAACAATCGAATTTAATTATGTAATTATTTGTATAAATTTATATAGATACGTAGAATGAAATCAACAGCGCGTCGTGAGCATATGGTTGCAGCTATTTCTTCTAGCAGCAAGGATGGTTTGTCCTTAGGTGCCGATCAAGAAGAAGCACCTGCGCTGACTTGCGATGTTGCCTCTTCTAGCACGGTTTCATAGCGCAAAGGCGGTGTGCCTTCACAACGGGGTCAATTCACCTGCAAGTACCAGACACATTGGAAGGACAACCTTTCAATGTAAGTTTGTTTTGGTTTTAGTTTTTTTTTTTTTACTTATAACATAATTTATGAACAACTAATTAATATTTCATTAATTTAATTTATTTTCAGGTTCACAAACATTGAAGTCACCCGAGTAATAACATCGACGTTTAAATCGTCGATGGAGATTCTATTATTTCAATGGAGTCAGGTTTCTAGACATCCTGATTGGAGACCTTATATCGATGCATGGTTTTGAAGAATTCAGGTTGGTGTTAACTTCTAATTTCAAGCTTATTATAATTTTAAATAAATTATTTATATAGAACACAAATTCGAGTGGGATAGCGTGGTTGACAATGTTGTGAGGAGGGTGTGGGAAAATCATGCGGCAACTAGGTAACATTGAAAACAATATCATATTATTTTTAAAAAATTGATGTTTTAAAATCTAATTTGTCGCTATGGAAGTAGGTTGCGTGATTTTTGGTATGAATCACAAAAAAAGTCAAAAAATACGCGAATAACAGTATACAAGGCTGGAATGACGTGGCGGTTTGGAGGGATTTCAAACCGCCATACATCCTGGAGGATATATGGCCGCAATATATTCAGCACGTGATGTCTGAACGGTTCACACGATACTCACAGTCCGGTGCCGATAACCAGAACCAGAAAATTCATGGTTCGGTTACCACGCACACCGGCGACTCCGTTCCATTTGCTGCACATGTGAAGCGGATGGTAAGATTAATTTAAATGAAATATATTGTTACTTATAAATATATTTAACTTGCAACATTTTTTTTTCTTATTGGCTACATCTCTTGGACGTGAGCTGAGCCCAATAGAGTTGTTTGTAAAGACAAACGTGCAGAGTGAAGACCGCCAAAATGGGGTGCAACAGTTCGTTGACAACTGCGCTCAACACTTCGTGGTATGTTCGTTCAACCATTTTATTTTGTAAGTTATTATCTGGATTTCGATCCGGATTTGTGGATGGAGTTAGGATTGTCTGGTGGACCCGATAAAAATCGGGTGTACGGGGCTCTCCAACACTACAGCCGAGAACTTGCGAGCGGCCCGTGGTGTCTCAACCGTTGGGAGCTCCCAATCAGTATCGAGCACCCAATCTAAGAAGTTTGTGGCCTTGCAGCAACACATGGCTCATCTCACTGAAAAATACGAGCGACTCTCGGCGGATTATGAACAACTTCGTCAAATGATCATAGACATTAGATCACATATGGGTGATACATGTGCGACCTCTTTTTGGCCGTTTGGTCCCAGGAACGACCAGCCTCCTCCTCCTCTAGTTCTACCATTGTTCTAGTTTAATTTTTTTTTTAAAATACGTTAAATTTGTAATGAATATTATTTAACTTTATTTTTATATTTTTAATGTTTCATACAATTTTATTTGCATAATTGGTTTTTTTTACTATTAATTTATATAATTTTATATTATTTATTCTAAATCATTTTTAATTTTTTTTAAATCACAACCGACGGATTTCCAGACGGATGTAGTCCATCGGTATTTTACAGAGAGTTGAAAAATATTTACTACATATATCACTATTATCACCGACGTTTATACCGACGGACGTATTCCGTCAGTGATTTAGTTGGTAAAATTTTTATCGATGGACCTTGCAATCTTACACCGGCGTAATTGTTCTGGTTGTAAAACTATTAAATGTTACAGTGTAATCCAAGAATCATCAAGAACCAATCTAGACTGTCTGCATGTATGAAAATTGATCGTATTCAGCCCCAGCTTTACTTTTCTTGTTAGCACCCGCCATTGCTGGAAAACAAGAATAATGGGCCTAGATTTTCTCACAAAAGAGAGTGAGAGAATCACAACACTTTGTAATGAATTGTGGTGTACAGTAGTAAGATTTGATTCACTGTTTAGCTCTTAAAATTGTAAATACAGGCAGGGTAAATTTTATTTTATTCTAATAAATAAAAACACGAAGAACTTAATATAATACTCTTATTAGCCAAAATGGTAATGTTAAGCCTTGCTAGTTCAGATAAAGGAAACGGCTACGCGGCACCGACACCCCTATTAACGTTGCTATCCCTTTTAGACTAAAAAAACAGATGTTGTATTAATGAAGATATCATCATATTTCATACAAATTAAGAATGTAATTAATATGTTATATTACTATTTGTTTATTAATATTTTTCTAAAATATTCTTTTTTTTTTATAAATGAGTTTTAATTAAAAAGAAGAAGAAGAAGGAGAATACATAACTTAATACTTTGACCAATCAATTATCTTAAAACAGAGTGAGTGAGAGCAGTATCTAAGGAAGTAGACTTTTTGTTCTTATAAAAAACAGTTTCGACCCAGAAGGAGATTTCTGATGTTTTGGTACTTAAAGCATTTTTTTCATGTGGGAATTTAATTATCATCCGATTACTCTTTAATTTTGTTGATTGGAATATTTGATTTGGCATCTTGATGCCAATGCATTTGATAATATTGTGGATCTTTATCTAGCCATCAACGGATATTCAACCCCGATCGGAGGAGAAAAGGTGGTGCATTCTGTATCACAAGCAATAAGGAACGTCATCTATCAATCAAATTAATAATTAAATTGTAGAATTTATTGATTTCCCGTCTTCATAGCACTATATTTCTATTAGTCGTAATTGATATCACGGATTTGAAACAAATCCTATACGAGTGTGTATATATAGATTAGTACCCCCATGTTCTTCTCAAAAATATTTTTTTAACACGATATGAAAAATACAATGTAAATTTAGATGGTTAAATTATAAAATTTTAAAATAAATCTTGCACAATAACTTATAAATCTTATCGCAAGGTCTTCCCAATGTTGAAGTGATCTGAAATTTTAATACAATATAAAATAGGACCACTGAAAATGTCTAGTAAAAATTCAACCAGATCCAATAGTTGCATAAAACGTTATGCTTCTTAGCATAAAACTATGCAATAGAATAAATCAACCCAATAATCCTTGTAAGAAAAGGACTTTGAAACATTGAAGGAATTCTTGCCACACTTGGAAACTATATTAATACTCATTAAAGATCCTTGTAGAACTAGAAAAAGTTTCAAATTAGCTGTTGAATATCCTTTCATTATTAGAAAAAGAATCATCTTCAAATAAAAAGTTCACAAGTCAAAAGGTAACAAATTACAAAATTCATATTACATCTTCTGACTTGTATTGTGATGCTTTGTAGAACTTTGATTGACTTGAAATTGTAACCCAGTATAGAAAAATATGTTTGAAAATTCCTAGTAAAATTTTAGCCCAATCAAACAATCAGATAAAGAGTTATACTCGATAGCGTAAAACTGGATTGTAGGAACAATTACACTAGAA
>Ga0307509_10009151_pt1 | contig 12448 bp, 6 predicted proteins | sample 10_EM_MG_FD_202245 | JGI IMG/M metagenome (GOLD analysis project Ga0307509, IMG submission 202245) | Populus trichocarpa ectomycorrhiza microbial communities from riparian zone in the Pacific Northwest, United States - 10_EM | ecosystem: Host-associated > Plants > Roots > Unclassified | place...
CTCGGAAACGACACCTCGGAAACGAGCACCGCGACTCGGAGCCGTACCGCTGATCTCTGAGCTCCAGCCCGCCTCCTCACCATCGCGCGTCTGTCCTGACGTCCCTCAATGCGCCCGCCTATGTAGGACAGAAGTCCGACGCGACGCGTCCAACCAGTGTCCAACCTCTCAGCCTCGCTTCCAACCCTTCATTTTTCACCCTCGTGTTCCCCTGCTCGTCGCAGCCCCAAAGCCCTACGGCCGAAGACACCCGGATCGCCTAACCTTCGTCGGCCGACGTCACAAGCACGCACCGTCTCGAAAACCCCTCGCTCGACGTACCACATGTCGCTCACGGCCCCTCGCAAGTCGGGCCTCGGTCTGGACCACGTTGCTATCAGGAAGGATTCAGGTCTCTCTTCGTACGTTTTTTTGTGTCTCCTTTTGCCTTAGGTCATCCGCTCTCCATTCCACTATTTCTTCTTGTACTTTAGCCTTTTTACCATCGAGCATCGCCGCACCTCCCTAACCCTCGTCGTGTACGCGCTCGCCATCGGGTACCTTACTACGATCCAGTAAATGTTCTGCATTTCAGACACCACTGCTCCTCGCCTACGTCGCCGTGCGGGTCTGTCGCCGGCAGGAGTCGCAGGACCGCCTCTGCGTTCGTCTCTACCCTTTCCCCCTCCAACTCACTTTTGTGCGTAGAACACTCTTGCGTATATAAACTCCCGTGCCTGGCCTCGTCAAAGGCGGGCATCTGCGGCCCACTTTCTCCCTCATCATTTATTTTGCGTGCTTTTGCTCTCGCCGACCGTTTTGGCGACGAAGCCTGCCGTGCCGTCACTCGTCACTCTGGTCCGTGGTCTTTTTCGTGTCTTGTTCACCGTTTTCCTTTATCTTTAGCCGACCGTTCTATGCCTCGCCGCCGCCTCAAATCTGCTCGCCACCATTTCCGTACCTCTCACCGCCACCTTCGCCTTACGCCGCTCAGGTTTCCCTTGCGCCTTCTCGGTTCCTCGGGATCGCGAACCACTTCTGAACTCACTAGCAAGGTCACTCCGACTTAGCTCTTTACAGCGGTGCCGTATGTGACGATTGATCGGCTCTAGGAGAGAAGATCGCTAGGGCCAGCTCGGCAGGGCGATATCCTCTGAGAACCCTCCTTCCCACGGGAGACGAGGTTGGGACCAACCGCTCTTGCGATTTCCAGGAGTTCAGTGTGCCAAAAGTCTACATTATTACACTCTGCTCTCTTTGCCGACTTATCCCACTCTTATAATTCACCGTAGTCTTCAGCCTCAGCTTTATTATTCCCGTGTTTGCCGTTGGAGGGATTTTGTGCGCGCAGAAAACAAATGGGGATGGTACTGAAGAGTCAAACGCACGCCGGCGCGTCAGCACGGATACATAGTAATTATACTACAAAAAAGGAAGCGGGAAAATCGTAGGAGAAAGAACGACAGGTCCTACAGTACATGCATGTGCGAACCGGGCGAGCACGACCCGAATTTGCAACGTGAAGTACTCAAAGTCTCGCTGGTTTCTGGGTTTCCGGAATGGAAACCAACGTTGTCTAATTTTACGAACTTTACCACATAAATTGTAGGTTTCCATAGGTTTCCGTGCTGTGTGGATTCGCGTGGGTTTGTGAGGTTCAGTCTCCGGAAAATGGAACATAGGTTTCCAGCTTCTCAGGTTTCCGGGTTTCTTCTGGTTTCCGTCGGTTTCCTCTCGTTGCTCAAGTTGAGCAACCTCTGGAAACCAAAATGCTCGATGGCTGATGCCTTGACGGGACAAGGTGCAATCAATTTAGAAGACAGTCACGTAAAGCGTTCGGCCGCACGAAGTTACTCTCCTGGCGCTCTTCGCATCTGTATCAGAAGATGTCCAACACGTTGCAACACCCTCAACCCTTGGGCGTAATCGCGTAATCGCTTGTCCTTTTCTTCCTGATTGTGTATTGATGTTTGGTCCCTTGCTGCGGACATAAACCCTACCCATATCGAGTCTCCCACCCGCTTCAGGCTTCCTCTGATATCGCTCGCCACATAAGGGACAACTCGTGTGAGGTGGTCTTATGGCATATCGATATGACTGCGGAGGTGCCAGAGACGCTTTTTCTGCCACGCCTCAGGTCATCATGGTCTGGTTCTCCAATTTCTTCTTTGCTGCTCGACGAGAACTTAAAAGGCTACCAGCAGCTTTCTATCAAGACCGTGACTGACTGTGTCTACAAGTCCGCCTCGAGGCGTCCTCCGACATGCTTACATCGGATAAACCTCTTCAAAACTTACTCTTCGAATACCGTGGCGCGGACCTCATTCTTCGTTCCCACGACTCCCATCATTTCCGCGTGCCAAAGTCTTACATCGTCAATGGTTCTCCGGTTCTCGATGAGCTTATCCAAAGAGCCCTAGATCCCCCCAATGACGTGCACAGTGAGACATCGCTTCCGGTAGTTCAGCTTCCTGAAAGCGGGGTCATCCTTCACAACCTTCTCACATTCATATTTCCTGTGCCTCCCCTCGTACCATCCACTACTGAAAACGCGATGGAACTGCTATTTGTGGCCCAAAAGGATCAAATGGTCTCTGTGCTATCCCACATTCGGCTCTGTATCGCGCAACAGAATCCACCACCCACCCAGCTAGATCCTGCACTCCACATGTATTCTCTCGCCCGAAAGTACGGACTTCACCAAGAAGTACATCAAGCCGCGCAAACTATATCAAAATACCCCATGGACATTGTGGATATAGAAGATAAGCTTGATATGATGCCTGGCACTGCTCTTTATGAACTTTGGAAATACTACGAAAAAGTTCGGGCCTTTCTTGCGTCAGATCTCAAGGAATTTCGGACCTCTGGTGCACGCGACATTTTGACAGGTTTACCTTGTGCAGCGTCCGGGTCCTCCCAAGTCCCGCGCTGGCTTGACGACTACATTGAGTCCATAGGAGGCCTAACCTCTTCGACTACTTTGGGTTCAATACTGCCCTGGCGTGCCACATGAGGGACGAGGCATATCAGGATAGCTGCACGTGTTCATCTGTATCCAGTCAGATCATTTACAACATTTGGGAAGCTTTGACGTCTGTTGTCCATGGCAGTTTCGAAAAGGTGAGTGTAATGGATGTCGGTGAACAGCCTACGAGGTTGATGTCGTTACAGGCAGAATTGGCTTTATCCCCCGAGCAGGGAAAAGAGGGTTCCCAAGCTCAAGTAAATTTGACCACGTCTCTACCTCAACCGCTGGACATATCCCTGCCCGACGCCAACCTTATCATCCGATCGTCGGACCTTGTCGACTTCCGTGTCCATAAGTCAATACTGGCTATGGTATCACCCTTCTTTAACGACATTTTTTCCCTTCCCCAGCTTCCCGACAGCGAGTCAGTTGATGGGCTTCCCTTGACCAAGTTATCCGAAGACGCAGAATTACTAAACACCCTTCTCTCAATGATTTACCCTGTCCGCGTGGTGGTACCCGACTCTTACGAGAAGGTGTTGAACTTGCTTGCGGCTTGTCAGAAATATGACATGGCCCAAGTTCAGTCCTCTATTCGTACCGAGGTCAGCCGTGGGTGTTTTCCAGCGCCAGTCGGGACGGAGGCTTTCCATGCATATGCCATCGCATGCAGCAAAGGATTGATTCCGGAAACAGAAAATGCAGCTCGTCAGACGTTGGATTACCCCATGACGTTTAAAACTCTTGGAGAAGGGTTGCGGTCATTCGACGGTTGTGCATTGCTCAACCTTGCCCGTTTCCGCAAGCGCTGCAGAAAAAAACTTGTCACGTGTCTCAAATCATACCACGACGCCCAAGGCACGGGTCCCTCAAGGATTTGGTTTGGTTGTCCCGATACCATGACCAGTCCCGGTTATGGCTGGTCATCGCGGCAATCCCGACCGGCTGTTCTCCCCAGCTGGCAACGCCAAGTCCTCTCACGGAATAACCACTCGAAAAAGCAAGTGTTCGTGGATCCACTCCCCACTCCTTCGAACATACGTGTGGAGTACTTGAAGGCTCTGCTCAGTCATGATAGCTGCACTTTCTGCTTGCAGGTACACGCAAGGGACGGCCCAGCGTTCTGCGCAGAGCTCGAGAGCACGTTGGCGCTGGCACTAGACAAGGTACATACCCCCTCCTTTGATCCCAAAGTATCCGAGAATTTACCCCTCTACTGTAGGTATGCGGTGACCCGTAGCTCACCCCAGATTCAACTTACCCAAGTTTTAGGAACCCGTGATATCTCCAGTGTCCTCTCCAATGTCGCCTACGATGCCGCCTTCGATATCATCCCCGATATCGAATTCGATGCCGCCGTCGCCGTCGCCTCCGACGCCGCCTCCGATTCTGGGAACCAAGAAACGCAAGAAAGGTAAAAAGAAATAGTGACATTCGTTGCTAGCCCGTCTGTGGTTACAAGTTCGTCATTGTTTGCAAGTTCAATTGGCGGTGTGCTGGTGTTGGCACATCACCACATCCTTCTCATCAACACACCTTCCCCTTTGATGCGTTTCTCATAATACGAAATCATACTACAGTAGAAGTGGTAGCATTATCACCACACTGTTGCCTCCGATTCCTTTCAATATGACACCCATTTTGATTCCTTCCTGTCACCACTAGTGCCCATCAGTAATCCCCTCTGGACTCTGAGTCGGACAGACACTAGAGGATCTGTGGGAAAACAACGCCAAGGCAGCCAAAAATTAGGGACCAAGGATTCCCGGATTTTCGGGCTGGGCGGTGCTGTATGTTACGATTGATTAATCTCAGGAGCTGAGAGAAGAGAGCCCGAGGACAAAGGTAGCCCTGCGCTTGCCAGGAAACGCAGCTAGAAATACACCCCGTGCGGATCAAGCGTGTTCTGATGGAGCCTTTTAGTCCGCACCTGATGCGAGTGAAGAGTACAGGTGAGATGATGCGCACAAAAACTACAGGTAGAGAAGGTCATATATGCCGCAAGCAAGGAGATACGAAGGACTAACTAGAATGAGAATAACTTTTCCCAGGCCACCAAGTGCGATCTGCGCTCGATCCTTGCAGTGCATGAGGGATTCCATGTTAAAGGATCCTTACGAGCCCACCTTTAGGCCACTGCATGCTGGCGTTTGTATATGGTGTATTCGGTGGTTCTGTAACGGCGCCACGTGGAAATAGTCGCCATGAATCACCCAGGCTGTGATCTTTGCCAGAGTGGTGTTGAAGTGGACGTGAATTCTTGCGCACAAAATCATCGCCAAGAGAAACCTTTTCCTCGTAGGGTCTCCCGTCGGCATCGGCATCGGCCTGAGGCCGCTCAGGTTGTATGACCAGGCGGTGATACCTAGGTATGGGACCATACCAACTGGCAGTCCTTCCTTTCCTTGGCAACAAGGTGTGATCGGAGAGTGTGATCACGTACCCTGGCCACTGTTCAGAATCAGGGACTGGTGTCCTGCTGGTTTGCGGCCGCTTGGGCGTTGAAAGTGGCCGATATGAGATCCACCCACCACGCCGAACATGATGGCCCCTTCACTTCGCCAATGCCTCCACATCTATACGCCTGAGATCTGTCGCAGAATCTTCTCCCCCCACGCACTGGCAGGATCTCGCGCCAACTCTTGGAGAGATTCATTTCAGTATTCGAAATTTGATTCTCGAGGAGCGCTTCTATGGTAACACACGGGCCAAGCATCCAGGGAACACAGGAGAAGGTGAGGCACTGTACGAAAACGTTGAGACTGCCAACGTTAGTGGGAAGCATTGAAAGCTAGATGGGACATGGGGATGTACTTTATCTGCCTGGAACTTCGCTCGCCAGTGGCTGCGAGACGATCCAACCCTAACCTTAACCATATCAGTACGTTTGGTTGACTCTAACGGCGCTTATACCACCGTGCCCTACAATCGTCTCTTCGCTTGGGACAGATGGGGATTGAAGGGCTACTAGATTAGCTTGCCATTCACAACGTGTAAAAGTCTCCTTCAAGCCGCCTTCAAAATGCTTACATCGGACGAACCTCTTGCCAACGTACTCTTCGAATTTCATGGTGCAGATATTATTTTTCGTTCTCACGACACCCATCATTTCCGAGTTCCAAGGTCCTACATCGTCAATAGCTCTCCGGTACTTGACGAACTTATCCAAAGGTCCCTATATCCCCCCGATGACACGTATGATGAGATATCCCTTCCAGTGGTTCAGCTTCCGGAAAGCGGAGCCATCCTTCACAGCCTTTTCACCTTCATCTTTCCCGTGACCCCGCTCGTACCGTCCACCCCTGAAAATGCCATGGAACTACTATCTGTGGCCCAAAAATATCAAATGTTCTCTATGTTGGTTCACATCCGGGGCAGTATCGCGCGACAGAATCCACCATCCACCCAGCAAGAGACCGCACTCCACGTTTATTCTCTTGCACAGAAGTACGGACTTCACCACGAAGCGCTTCAGGCCGCACGAGATATATTCAAATACCCAATGAACATCGAAGATAAGGTAGACGTGGTGCAGGGCGCTGCTCTTTACGAACTCTGGAAATATTACAACAAATTTCAGGCCATTCTTAAGTCGGACCTTACAGAACTTAGGAGGTCTAGTGCGCGCGGGACTTTAACAGGTTTACACTGTGTGGAGCTCAGCTCTTCCCAAATACCGCGCTGGCTTGACAGCTATATGGCATCCATAGGGAATGCCCCCAACCTCTTCGATCTCATTGAGTTCAACACCATACTGGCGCGCCATATTAAGGATAAATCCCAAGATCTTAGATGCCAATGTTCATCTATACCCAGCAAAACCACACGAAAGTTTTGGGAAGCTCTGGCATCCGTCGTTCATGGATGTTTCGAAAAGGTGAATGTGTTCGATGTAGCGGGGCTGTTTTATTTACTGAAGTCCTTTCAGGCAGAGTCAGCTCTAGTTCTTGTGCAGGAACGAGATGATTCGCAACCCGCAGTCAATTCGAACGTATCTCCACTCAAGCGCTTCAAGTTGGACGTACCCGACGCGAATCTTATCATTCGATCATCTGACTTTGTCGACTTCCGCGTCCATAAGTCATTACTGGCCATGGTCTCACCTTTCTTCAAAGACCTACTTTCCCTTCCCCAGCCGTCTGACAGCGAACCCGTGGATGGGCTTCCAGTCGTCCAATTGTCCGAAGACGCCGAACTACTGAGAATTCTTGTCTCGATGCTGTATCCCGTCTACCCAGTGAGACCCAACTCTTATCGCAAGGTGCTGTATCTGCTTGCTGCTTGTCAGAAATACGACATGGTCCAAGTTCAGTCCTCTATTCGTGCCGAGGTTACCCGCGGGAATTTCCCAGCGCCAGTCGGAACCGAGACCTTCCGTGCGTACGCCATCGCAAGCAGCAAAGGACTCATTCCGGAAACGGAAGATGCAGCTCGACAGACGTTGGATTATCCCATGACATTTGAAAGTCTAGGAGAAGGGCTACGATCATTCGAGGGTTGGGCATTGCGCGACCTTGCTCACTTCCGCAAGCGCTGCGCAGACAACCTTGTCACATGCCTCGAGTCATTCCTCCAAGTCTGCGCTCTGGGACCTTCCAACATTTGGGTCGGTTGCCCCGGTGATACGCCCAGTAAGTCCTCGTCACGGAGGTATATGCCCCAAGCAGATACTCTCCCCAATTGGTTACGTCAAATCCTCTCCCATAATAACGATAACCTAAAACTGCAAGTGTTCACACATCCACTTACCACTGCTTCGAATATACGTGAGGAGTACTTGTCAGCAATCCAGCATCATGCTGGCTGCAATTTCTGCTCGCAGGTGCATGCGAAAAACGGTCCAACGTACTGTGCGAAGCTCGAAAGCAAGTTAGCACAGGCACGAGACAAGGTACATACTTCCCTTTCTCTGATTTTAAAGTACCTGTGGATTCACACATCCCCTCCCCTTCGCGGTATGTACACGGTGGCCCATGACTAACCTTCAGATCAATTTTACTCAGATCTAAGGAATCGGTAATACCCCCTCTGACGGGGCCGCTCGCAGGTCCGCCTTCGATTCCTCACTTGGGTCCGTCTCCCAGGCAGCCCCCTTGGCCCTGCACCTGACTCGGAGGTCCCCGTTGGTCTCGCTCCTTGCCCCTGCTCCGTCCAGGTAGCGTGATAAACAAATGTTGCGAGAAAGTTCTCGTGGTATCGGAATAGTCGTAGAAATAGTCGCACAAGCAAAGTCACATTCATCCCTGACTTTGTTTGTAGTTTATGGGTTCCTTTGTGCACGAGTTCATGTGGCAGAATGCTAGTGTTTGTCGAGGATCCTCTATAGTTACGTCTCATTTTCACCGTCTCTTCCCCTTTGTGCATGCATCAGGGATATGTAGTGCTGTGGCACTATTACTATATTCTTGTCTCCGCTTCCTTCAATATAGCGTGCATCTCGGTTCCTCCATGTCACTACCAGCTAACCCTCGAGATTCTGCACCAGGGAGAGACCGGTGGAGGTTCACATTATGCTATTGCAGAATATATCAGGACAATCTGTGGGAAATAGAGCAAGGACGGCAGCCGAAGATCTATCATTGCTAGGGCATCCCCAAACTGACAGGATTTCTGTCCTTGTGCAATTTATGCTCAACTGGCCGCAGTGGGGCTGGGGTGCACGGGTTCCGAGTCTCTCTAAGATGACCACCAAAGAAAGAGAACGGGCCCGGTGTGGCATCAATGAATCATGATGGCCTCATAGTACCCTGCTGAGTGTACGGACTGATCATGAGAAATTGGTGATGTGGACGCGAATGGGAGACCTTACGGGGAAAGCGGAGGTCTTGAGTTTGTGAGCAAGAATACACCGCCCCAGCGAGGGCCACTGTGTGAACGATTCCCCCGGTGACTATTGCCAAGTGGCCCGTGTTGAATTTTCAGGAACAGGTAAGACGGACGTGGTGGGTTTCATTAGCCTTGCCCAATTTTTCGGATCCATCACCTCACCCTAACCAGAGCGCAATGGCTCAGCGCTCAGCGCTCATCGATGATCTCCGATCCGCTGTCAACTTGGTCGTCGCTGCTGCGGATGTGAACCACAGCGAAGCACGCAGCACGACACCTGCGCATATCTGGGCTTCCGGGCCGCCCACCGACATAATAATTACGTACTCTTCGTAGACTGCGCATCATGATACGCAGAAGCCATGGGCGCATGGGCGCTTGCGTTGCTTACATCCCGAGACGCCTGCACAGTGCTCCTGCATCTTCTCTTTGCCGCAGCTCGGTGGGCCATTAAAAGGCTACTCGATTAGCTTTCAATATGATGCGAGACTACGTCCACAAGTCCCCTTGAAGCCGTCTCCAATATGCTTACGTCGGACAAACCCCTTGGAAACTTACTCTTCGAATACCGTGGCGCGGACCTGATTCTCCGTTCTCACGACTCCCATCACTTCCAAGTGCCAAAGGTCTATATCATCAATAGCTCACCGGTACTCGAAGAGCTCATCCAAAGAGCTCTAGATGACCCCAATGACACGCACGGATCACTCCTGATAGTTCAGCTTCCCGAAAGCGGAGCCATCCTTCACAACCTTCTCACCTTCATCTTTCCCGTAACCCCCCTCACACCACCGACCACTGAAGAGGCCATGGAACTGCTATCTGTGGCCCAAAAATACCAAATGGTCTCTGTGTTGGCCCATATCAGGGACAGGGTCGCACGACACTGGCAGAATCCATCATCTACTCAGCTTGATGCCGCACTCCACCATTATTCTCTCGCACAGACGTACGGACTTCGCCAAGAAGCATTTCACGCCGCGCAAATTATCTTCAAATATCCCATGACTATCGAAGATAAGCTCGACATGGTGCCAGGCGCGTCTCTTTATGAACTCTGGAACTACTATGAGAAGTTTCGGGCTATTCTTAAGTTGGACCTTACGGAGTTTAAAAAGTCTGGCGCACGCGGCACTTTGACTGGTTTAAATTGTGTAGAGTTCAGCTCTTCCCAAATCCCACGCTGGCTGGACAAATACATCAAGTCGATCACAAGTGCCCCAAACCTCTTCGATCTTATCGAGTTCAACACAGTCCTGGCACGCCACATCAACGACGTATCCCAAGATCACAGGTGCAAATGTGTATCTATACCCAGCCGGACCATACGTAGCTTTTGGGAAGCTTTGACGTCAGTTGTCTATGGGAGTTTCGAAAAGGTGAGTATAGCCGGTGTCGACGAGCTGCTTATGAGGTTGAAGTCCCTACAGGCAGAGTCCGCTCTGTCCCTCGTACAGGATCGAGAGGATTCTCAAGCCCAAGTCAATTCGACCACATCTCCTGAACCCTTGGACGTACCTGACGCGAATGTTATCGTCCGATCGTCCGACCTTGTCGATTTCCGTGTACATAAGCCAGTTCTGGCTATTGCGTCGCCCTTCTTCAAAGACCTACTCTCTCTCCCCCAGTCTTCTGACAGTGAATCTGTCGATGGCCTTCCCGTGGTCCAATTGTCCGAGGATGCAGAACTGCTTCATACTCTTGTGTCGCTGCTTTACCCCGTCCGCCCGGTGGTACCCAAGTCTTACGACAAGGTGTTGTATCTGCTTGCTGCTTGTCAAAAATACGATATGGTTCAAGCACAGTCCTATATTCGTACCGAGGTCGACCGTGGGTGTTTTCCATCGCCAGTCGGAACCGAGGTCTTCCGTGCACACGCCATCGCAAGTAGCAATGGACTCATTCCAGAAACGGAGAGGGCAGCTCGTCTGACATTGGATCATCCCATGACGTTTGAAAGTCTAGGAGAAGGACTGCGATTGTACGATGGTTCTGCATTGCGCGAACTTGCCCGTTTCCGCAAGCGCTGCGCAGAAATCCTTGTCACATGCATCGAGTCATTCCTCGAAGTCCACGCTCCAGGGCCATCGAACATTTGGGTTGGTTGCCCTGATGTCATGCCCAGTAGGCCCTCATCACGGAGGCATCCACCCCAATCGGATGCTCTCCCCAGTTGGTTGCGTCAAGTTCTCTCACAGAACAACGACAACTTGACCCTGAAAGTGTTCACACATCCACTTCCCACGCCCTCTAAAATACGTGGGGAGTATTTGTCGGCAATCCAGAGTCATGCCGGCTGCAATTTCTGCTCGCAGGTGCATGCGAAACTCGGACCGACGTTCTGCATGGAGCTCGAGAGCAAGTTGGAACAGGCACGGGCTAAAGTACGTATATTCCATTTCTTGATCTCGGAGTACTTGAAGATTCACACACCCTCTACCCCACGGTGTGTGCGTGTGACCCGCGGCTACCCTCAGACCCAACTTTCCCAGGTTTTAGGAATCGATAATACCCCCGAGGCTGCTCCCGAGGCCGCCGCTGAGGTTGACATCGATCCCTCTCCAGGGGCTGTCCCCCAGGCGGCCATTGATCCTGCACCCGAGGCCATCGTTAGTTCTCCCCCTCAGGCCTCCTTAAATCCCGCGCAGGAGGAACCGTGGTAGATTGTCCATCTGCGCAAATGTCCTGGTGGCGTCGCAACGGCGGTAGAAAGGCAGAGAGCCACGCGAGCAGAGTGATGTCCATTCCTGACTCGTCTGTAGTTTACGGGTTCACCTTTGTGTACAAGTTCATTTGGCGGAGCAATAGTGTTTGTCGAGGACCCTCTATAATCGCTTTTCCTTTTCATCAGTCCCCGCCTTTGTGCGTGCCCCAGGGTGTAGAATCCCATGTGTTACACAGTAGCAACCCCCTTCGGAATACCCGTAATTCCGATACCACGATGAGCTGATAATTCGTCAACACATTCGTCGGAACGAGGTATCGACAGTTACGTGAAATGTGCGGAGGGAAGTGCTTGACTGAAGGCACAATCAACTTGAACATGGAAGACCATGACATAAAGGGGTTCAGTTGTAGCATCAAACCCGCCAGGTTACTCACCTGGCCTCGCTCATCAGATCTGGGATATAATTTGATAATATGATACAACGAGTATGGGGTCTTAATATGTAGATCAGGACAGGAGCCCTGCGGCTATCCAATCTAGTTGGTAGGAATTTTGGGGCTATGGTCGAGCGTGAACCCAGGCGGCAGTATATGGCGAAAAGTCTTTAAGAAGGGTGAGATCGAGACGGAATAGAAAACTGACCGAGGGGAGAGGGTGCGCGGTCCCGAACGTGCGATGTCAGGTGTTAGAACAAAAGCGGTAGCCTTTCTGACCGACATGATGATGGTTTGTTGTGAAACGATAATTTGTGCTGCCAGATTATAAATAGCCTAACGCTGTGGTCCTTGAGCAGAGAGCTCGTTACATCAGTCGAGTCGGTGCGGCTCAGTTGGTTGACTGGGTGGTCAGAATGTGGTCGGAGAACTGTCGGCCGTCGGAGCTTTGGCCAAACAGTGAGAGGGGAATCGTGAGACTCTCGAGTCACCCCCAACTGTAGTGTTGCTGGCAGCTAAGCTGGACCTTTTCATACATTGGCGATAACAAATTAAATAAAATAGCTAAAA
>Ga0307509_10009152_pt1 | contig 12448 bp, 17 predicted proteins | sample 10_EM_MG_FD_202245 | JGI IMG/M metagenome (GOLD analysis project Ga0307509, IMG submission 202245) | Populus trichocarpa ectomycorrhiza microbial communities from riparian zone in the Pacific Northwest, United States - 10_EM | ecosystem: Host-associated > Plants > Roots > Unclassified | place...
GAGACGTACTTGAACGGGTGATAGACGGTCTTTCCATCTGGTCCGATGGTGGTGGTGTAAGTAATCTGGCCTGGAGCGATCTGGCCGGTATTCGTGGGCGGCAAGTTCTGGATGAGGGTGTTAGGCGATGGCTGATGGTAGGGTGAGGGCGCCCTGTAAGGAGACGGGGCGCGATGGTAGGGAGATGGGGCACGATTGTAAGGATCCATACTGTACGGCGGCTCAGATGGTGGTGGTAGGGGTGAAGAGAGAGATCGATAGCGGACTGCGTTTTTAGATGCGCCAGGCCTGGGGGGCGTGACGAACACGCACGAGACACGCCGGAGATAAACAAAATCGGGATGCGATTAAGGCAAAAGAAAAAAGACACTAGCGTAGGGTACAAGCCATTGCAGAGCAGACAACAAACAGGGGCGGGATCGTCACCAAAAACTCATCCCGATAGTTTCCAGAATATGATGACGAGAAGGATGAACACGATAGCAGCCACTGGGGCGTATTGTCGAATCATTGCCTGGACATTGATGTTACGTGCCGCTTTGCGGTACTTTTCAGACTCGGATCGTAGTGACGTCGACAGGTGCGACATCCCTGTAATGAAAGGATCAGATGGCAAGGTACACATGAGGCCGGGGTAAACTTGCGGTCAAGCGAATCTCCCCTCCACAATAACTCCTCCATGTTTTTGGTCATGATTCTCGTAACATCTTGTAGCTCGTCATTCAGTTTGTCGAGATTAGATCCACCCGCAACGTTACGAGTGTCTTGATAAAGTCTAGCTGTCTTTGACATAAACGTATCTGGGGACGCGAGTAGGGAGTGAATATGACGTTCAAGGAGAGAAGAATAAACTTACCGAAACCAACAAAAGCATAGGGTTTCCTCGTGCTTTCTACCTTGGGTCCATAGCTCGTCCAGAACTCCTTCGACAGCTCATCGACGTACGAGAATGCGAGTTTCCGAGGATAGGATTTATCGGTGATGACAAGGTACACGATATTTTCGGAAATCATGTAGCTGTAAACGGTTCAACTCCCCTCCGTGTTTGGACACAGCATAGAGGTGAACGCACTGGAGAGTATATGGGCCGGATTCTATTGAGCACCTAGGCTCAGCGTTTGGCGTGATACGACGGAAGATGAGCTTCGCCTGTTGCTTCTGCTCCTGGAGTGCGGACTCGATCTACACCGAGGTCAGACGGTGGACAGACAGCTTGGGATATTTCGCAGGTACCTGCTCGTCGTCAACGCTGGCGGCTAACGGGAGAGCATCCGAAGCTCGAACGATGATTGTAGAGCGAACCATTATTTGCGGTGCAGTCTGGCTGTCAGCGTCGAGGTAAGTGCGGTGTGTGCAGGTGGCTTCCGGTCAAATGACGTGTCGGACGTGGCGAACCCTTCCGCGGGAGCATTTATCCGAGGTTTGCCCGCTCGATCCCCCGTCTCCAAAACCTCAACTGCAAGCAAGAGTACGACTGTATTATCGTGGAGAGTATATTACTGGAAAGTATGGACGACTGAGTGCAAGAATGATATGGTACGTGAACGTGGGTGATGCTAGAAATGAGGATGAGATGAGCAGAAACGAGAGTTCTCATTTCTTCTGAATCGCGTTCACCAGCCTATAACAAAGCTCGTTCCAGTTAAAACCCAAAGGCCAGGTAAAAATGAGCTCACCAGTCTAAGCCTTCCTCCAGGCCCTCGCCTTTGAGTGCGCAACTACCTCGGACGCTCCACTCTCGACCTTTCTCTCCACCGGCCAGACCCAACTCCTCACTGACCCTCTCCGGCTTCAATGCACCCTCCGCATCTTGCTTGTTACAAAACACCAACAGTGGAACCCCGTTCAACTCTTCTTCGGAGAGCATCGTGAGTAGTTCCAACCGTGATGTCTGAAGCCGTTCAGTGTCCGACGAATCGATGACATAGATTATTGCCGATGTGTTTGGGAAATAACATCTCCAGTATGGTCTAATCCAGAAACAGTGAGCGTCGGAGTGGGTGGAGGGGAGGTATAACGCGTGTACCGAATGCTCGACTGCCCTCCAAGGTCCCACACTTGGAATTTGATATTCTTATACTACCCGGAGGGTCACCACTCTGTAGGAGAAGTACGGTAGCTGCTGCGACACACCTGAACCGTTTCCACGTTGAAACCAATCGCTATACGGTCACAGTCAGCGTCAATGGGATTCACGCTATTCTCTGACCTATTACTCACTCGGTATCGTTGAAACAACCTCTCCAATCTAGCAGTCGAACGTTGAATGATACTGTTCTCATCGGTGGCAAGAGGGGCTAAGTACCTGTAGCCTGTACAGAATCGTCGTCTACATCCAGGGCTGTCAGTCACCATCCTTTAACCAAGCCGAAAATTGGACAGCAGTGCGGACCTTTCCAGCAGAATCCAACCCAAGCATTAGAATGCGGACGTCCTTCTCTTTTGTCCAGCGAGTCAGACCGGACAGGGCGTCAAAAATCGACGAGAATGTGAGACCCATGGCGGTTACCGAACGGTGTGAAGTGAAAGGGAGAGTGTGTAATGACAGCCGCGCCTCCGAACGTGCAACAAGCAGTCCTGGGCGGAGTTCACACGATCACTTCCTCTCCAGATATTCCTTTCCTTCTGCGATATCTTTCTCCGCGATGGCGGATTCTGACTCTGACTCTGGGAACGTGCGCCGTGCAGAAAAGAAAGCAAAGGGTATGCCTTTCACTCAACGGCGGCCGTTGCGAGGCAACTCATCCGTTAGAACGCAAGGAAAAGAAGAAAAAGGATAAAGTCGCGGACGTGTTAGACCACGCCGGAACCCAACTCCAGATCGTAAAAGGGGCTCGGAAAAAGAGGAAACCTAAAGATCCAGAGACCCCCGTGGAAGCTAAACCCGTTTCCTCCAATCCAGAGGGGAAGGGGGTGCAGAAACGGAACCGCGATCGAAGGGGCGAGGAGCCCCCATCTGGCGATAAAAAGAAGGAAAAACGGAAGAAAGAGAAGACATCTGGCGCTGCCTATGATCCTGCCACCGATTCCCCCCTCGATCTTCCTGATGTCTCTGGGGCGGCTGGGCCTGTTGCGATTGTGCCTGCGATTGCTGAGGAGAAAAGGCGGAAGAAAAACAAATCTTCTGACCCTCCTCCCGCCTCCGTCACCGAGCTTACACCTCGCGTTGGTGCTGCTGACGAGGTGGAAAAGTCACGAAAGCGGAAACCCACGAAAGGCGATGTCGTCGAGGCCAATGGTCAAGAAGGATCCAAGTCCAAGAAAAGGAAGAAGGGGGACGTGGTCGAAGACGAAGAGCACCTATCTACCCCTATCCTCGCGGATGATCATTCCTCTCGGAAACGAAAGAAACCAAAGGCGTCCGTTCACCCGGACCCCTCTGACGATCCCGACCTCACAGAGCAATCGCAGAAAGGTTCGCACCCCTTACCTACTCTCTCAGAGTCCCAGAATTCCAATCGTTCATTCGACCGTGACAGGTCTGATCTACGTCTACTCCCAATCCACCTCGCCCGAAACCTGGAAGTTCAACAAAGCCCGTCAAAACTGGATAATCCGCAACGTCTGGAATTCCAAGGTGAGGATTAGGGACCCGATTGGGCCATATCTCCTGACCAGCTCTCCGTCCCTTCAGGTCCCGGAAAAGTATGTCCCGATGGTTGTCGAATACTTGTCCAAGGTTCAGGGGCGGGTGAGGGAGGTACGAGACAGACCACTGTGAATCAACATCCATTGACGATGCCCTGCTCGCCAGACCCTCGTCGAATCTTGTAATAAGGTTGTTTCAGACTCCAACCCAGGCCCTCCAACCATGCAGGCGGAAACCGACGAAAAGGGTTCATCGGAAGATCCAAACCCGCCCACCACCACCATCACCAGAGACGGGATAACACAACGAGCTTACACTCTCCTTTACGCACTCACTAAGAAGCCATAGTGGCTGTTGTCGAATCCCACCGCGACTTTCACTCCATGTTTCTGGTGATGTTTCTGGTCAACGATAGTGGTTTTTGCTCTATAGGGAATAGGTAATAAGAGTTTACACAAGCTTCCCCGACATAGAAGAGGGGGATGGGAATGTCAAAGAATAAGTTTGTGCTGAGGGTCGTTGTTTTTGGACCATGAAACGTCAAGAATCGGTGGTTTAGGCGGCAGCGGCAATGGGGATTGGGATCTGCTCGAAAGTATTAACTGAAGGATACCCCAAATCGATCTGACCCTTGAAGCCACCACGAGTCTTGAAACCGGCGGTCGCGAGTGGTCCCAAAAGGTTAGCGAACTTCTCCCTGGTCAAGTCTACGGCCATGGCATCAACGACGCCCTTCTCCCCGTTCTTGAGCGTCTTGGGTGCGGTTCCATCCAAAAGACCTAACTGCTTATCGGTCCAGATGGGGATGATGGACTCAGGGTCGACCATTCCAACGCCGGCACGACCGCCCTCAGCCTTCCAGTCCTGAATACGCTTGATATTGAGCTGGGTGAAGACCTGGTCGACGGCAGAAACGAGGTGCTCCATTTGTTCGGCGGTGTGCCTGGGAGTGACTGTGAACCTCAACCTCTCCTCGCCACGGGCAACGGTGGGGTAGTTGATGGCTTGGACGTAGATCCCATGGTCAGTGAGCAAGGTATCCGAGGCCATCTTGGCCAATATCGGGTCTCCGACCAAAACAGGAACGATATGGGAAGGACCAGGGCTGAGTAATGCACGGATGAGAACTTGATTCTCAGAGATCAGAAGATTTGCAGCACTCACACAACCGGGATATCCTTTGTCAGGAACTTGGATTTGACGTTCCTCACATTAATCTGTTTGAGTTGGCGGTCCCCGATGTATTCCCTCTGATAGGTGATACTGGCGCGGGCGCCGGCGACGTTGGTCGGAGGTAGAGAAGTGGTGAATATAAAACCGGGAGCGTAGGACCTGATCACATCAACGAAGTCCGCAGACCCTGCGATATATCCACCAATAGCGCCGTAAGCCTTTCCGAGAGTACCTGCGGGTCGGCGTCAATCTTCGAATTCAGTCGGTGCGGGTGTATGTGATCGGCTCACCTGTGATGATGTCAACACGATCCATGACACTGCGCGGGATGGGCTCTCGGGTCTTCCCAGCCCGCATATATGCGTCGAAATCGAGGTGTTCAGCAACGCCGGCACCGGTGGGACCATACATCCCAACAGCATGGACCTAGAAAGTGAGCGAAAATTGAGCAACTTGTCGTGTGCGAAGACATGAACCGACCTCATCCAAGAAAGTCAGCGCGCCGTAGCGTTCGGCAAGGTCACAGATCTCCTTGATGGGTCCAACGCTGCCACACATGGAGTAGACGCTCTCAAACGCAACGATCTTCGGGACGGATTTGGGATACTGAGCAAGTTTCTGCTCAAGATCTTCCAAGTTGTTGTGCTCGAAAATGACACGTTTCGCAGTAGAGTGGCGCATGCCTTGGATCATGGAAGCATGATTCATCTTGTCGGAGAAAATGATACACCCGGGGAATTTGGTGCCCAGGGTGGAGAGTGTTGCGTCATTGGCAACGTAGCAAGAAGAAAACACCAAAGCACCGTCCTTGCGGTGGAGAGCGGCGAGCTCGTCCTCCAGGGTGAGATGCATGGCAGTATTCCCAGCAATGTTGCGTGTACCGCCCGCGCCATGACCGTACGTGTCCAAAGCGCGACTACGAGCGGATATCAGTCAGCAAACTGGGGAACCTGGGACTCATGATGTGGGATCACTCACTGCATAGTTTCGAGCACAACAGGGTTGTTCCCCATCCCCAAATAATCGTTGGCGCACCAAACCTCGACTTGGTCAGTGACCTTCCCGGTATGAGCAAGAGGGAACTTTTGAGCCATCCGGTTGATGTTGTTGAAGTAGCGGTAGGAGTTGTCAGCACGCTTCTTGTCGAGTTCCTCGCCGTAGAACTTTTCGTAATTGAAGAGCTCCTCCGTAGGTTGGGTAGAGGTGGCCTGAGTTTTGGTGTTGTGGAACGGGCACCCGGCGGGTTTGGTCGACGTGGTATGAGTACGGGCAGGGTCGGTGACTTGAGACCTCTGCTTCTGGGCGCTGGAGAGTTCCTGCGCCATACGGGCGGCGGACAGGGCAGCGGAAGCGTGAGGGCACTTCTCTATGTCGGCGGTAGAACCTTCCTCCATGTCAACACCCTTCTCCTGGTGAAGTTTCTTGACGTCGACGTTCCCGGCTACGCTCGCATAGCCGGCAGCAATCTGACGAGACCTGGAGGTGAGGACGGGGCCCATGACGGGGCACCCAGTAGCCTGTTCCGTCAAACGGCTGAGGGACGGGTAGTGGGGAGAAGCGCGAGTGCACAGAGTGCGGAGAGTGGAGGTTTTGGTGTTTCCCAAGAAGGGGCACTGGGCTTTGAACTTGAGAACGTTGGAGAGTTTGTCCATTTGGGAGAAGAGAGACGGTGGCAACGGGGAGAAACAAGGGTGTGGGATTTTATATTCTGGTTGCGCGATTGGTCGGCCATCCGAGCACCCGCGTCCGTTCGCAGATTCCCGAGCCGGTCCATTTAACACACGGATTATGATCCTTGGTGTTCGGTTCTGGCTCAACTTACGAGCTATATGCGCCAAAGTGCGATAGAGGTAAATCTGAATTGCCGTCAAGTCGGCCCTACTTCAAGTTCTCTACAACACCAAGGCAACTCTCCAGCACGTCCACCGCAAGATCGACCTCTTCCTTCCCAACGTTCAGGCTCGGAACAAGTCGCACCGCGTCCTTCCCAGCGGTCAGGATCAGGACCCCGCGTTCGCGCGCCAGGGACATCACCTGACTCGGCACCCTCTCGTCCCGGAACCCAATCCCAAGTATGAGCCCCCGTCCTCTGATCTCTTGCTGGATTATTTTCGGGAACCACTTGGTCATCTGCACCAACCGTTCCCTCAAATAGTCGCTGTTCTCCTTCGCGGATTCGATGAACGCCTTGTCCGACAGACGCTGCAGCACATGATGTCCGACCGCACACGCTAGTGGGGAACCGCCGAAAGTCGTACCATGGGTCCCTGAGATAACAAAGCCGCAGGGGTAAGAAGATGGAGGCGTCAACAACAGGTCCCCAAGCTCACCAACAGACATTGCTTGAGAAATTTCTTCGCGCATCATCACGGCGCCGATCGGGTAACCATTGGCCAACGGTTTAGCCATTGTGATGATATCGGGCCTACAATCTGGGCCGAACCTGGAGTGAGCCCAAAGCATCCCTGTTCTGTAAAGCCCGCACTTCATACCAGAGGTTAATCCTTTATGGCCGGGGATGGGGAAATCGGTGTACCCCACATACCTGGATCTCGTCGAAAATCAACACCGCCCCAACCTCGTCGCATTTCTTCCGTAATGCCTTGAGCCAATCAACGCTGGCGGATTGAATACCCCCTTCGCCCTGGATTGGTTCAACGATGACCGCGCACGTCTTTTCCGAGATCAAGTTGTCGATGGTTTCTTGAGTATTGAGCTTACCCACCCTCACGCCAGGTATCAGAGGCGTAAAAGGGTTCTGGTACTTTGGATTGGTCGTCACGCTCAGGGCACCCATGCTCCTTCCATGGAAAGCGTTCTCGAAGCAAACGATCTCGTACTTGTCGCAGGAAGGGTCGTCGGCGGGCTTACCCGTAGCCTTCGCCCACCGATCCTTCCCAACTTTACGCGCAACCTTGAGCGCGCCTTCGTTGGCCTCCGTGCCAGAATTCGCGAAGAAGACCTTGGCCCCATCGAAAGAAGGCGCATCGTGACTTTTGGTAAGTTCGACCAGGAGTTCTGCGAGCTTCCCCGCGTGCTCGTTGTGGTAGAGGTTACTTGTGTGGAGCAATTTTCCAGTTTGTTCGTGCAAGACCTACAGCTTCGTAAGCCCCGGTGCCAGAGAGGTTGACATTTAAGCGACGCACCCTAAGTACGCCCTCGTCAGCGTGTCCCAATGCGTTGACGGCGATTCCGGCGCTGAAGTCCAAGTACTTCCGCCCGGCGGTGTCCCAAATCCACGACCCTTTCCCGTGGGACAGAACGAAAGGTGCTCGGGCGTAGACTGGGAGTAGATATTTGTTTCCCCTGTCGATTACATCCTGATCTTGCTTGGTGTTCGTAAAGCTGGGGTATACGGGCTTCAAGTATTTTGTGCTGGGTCCCTGCGACCAAGTCAGGGTAAACCGGGTGTCAGCCTGTGGGAATTGTAGCACGCACAGAAGCCTGCGACGACAAGCAACGAACTGGCGACTTCGGGGAGTATCTCGCGGTCAAACGCGAACCAGCCAGCATCGTTGCAGACGGTCGGGGAAATTTCAGTTCGGTGGAGGTTGGGAAGGCGAAAATTTTACTTGATATCCAGTGACACGATCTCGACGTAATCGATTCAGCAGACCCCAGTGAACACTGGAGGGGAGGTCGTGTTACAGACCATCAGGTAGTAGAGTGTACACAAAAATCAAACACGGAGGGTAAAGCGTTCGTAGTGACAACGAGGATAAGCTCAGGATCAGTCCAGGATAAACTCCCACATCTAATCCTTGCTTCGGCTTCCTCCAGAACTCACCGACATTGGAGAACCGCTGGAAGCGGAACGACCGCGTTTTCTTGGGGGGGAAGGCGACCTCGAAGGAGCTCTTGACGGTGAACGCGACCTGCTATCGTTACGAGCCGGGCTGCGGCTATAGCGACGGACGGGAGATCGTGAACGGCGTCTTGGGGGCGGCGACAAGGAACCGTCACTTCGTGAATCCCCCCGAGAGGGAGGGGAACGTGTCCTGGACCTTCTAGGACCGCGGGGTGTCGGAGAACGTGAATCAAACCGACGACGCTGCCTCGGGGGCGGAGATGAACTTCTCGAGAGTGATCGTACTCGGCCGCGGTCCCCAGGTCTGGGGCTGCGACTCCTGCTCCTGCTCCTGCTTGGGCTCCTGCTTGGGCTGCGTGGTCGACGTCTCGGGGGCGGGCTCGCGCTTCGTCTTCGATAGTAGTCGCGGTCGTGGTCACGGTCGTAGCCACGCGTACGGTCATCGTCCCTGGGCCGTGAGGGAGGAGGGGGAGGTGGCATACCCCCTCGACTCTCTCGTTCCTTTCGCCTCCTATCCTCCTCACGACGCCTCAGTCTGTCCTTTTCCTTCTTCTCTGCCTCCCATTTCTCCTTTTGAGCTCGAAACCTCTCCTGCTCCTCATCCCGCTTCCTCTCGCGCTCAGCCCTCTCAACAGTTCGCTTCCGTCTGTTTTCTTCCTGCTTCTCGCGGTCAAAGGCATCGCCCTCGACGTAGCCTGGGCGTCGTGTTCCGAGCGCAGCGGCCATACGGTCCAACTCCACCTGCTTTGCGGCGGCCAGACCATGTGTGTCATGGGCCTTGAGCGATTTCGCGTTGGTGGGGAGCGACCTGAGGTTTGCGAGAAGTTTTTGTCGGAGCGTATCAACTTGCTTTTCAACCTCATCTTCCTCGACACTATAGGGTGGGGTGGATGAATTAGACGAAAGACACGATGGGGCAGACCAACTGCTATTCACCCTTCGTCCTCCAATTTTAGTTGCAGCTCAAAGCATTGGACCTCCACTTTTCGTTTTCTGTCATGCTCCAGGATTTCTGCATCCGGTTCACGGTGTTTTGGGGGAGCGACATCCCAGGCGTTGGCTCTGTCGTGCGCGCTTTGTTGCGAACGAAGGGTAGACAAGTTCCGGACCACATAGCCATTGGTACCGCTGTACAACGCATGAAAAACGACCGTGAAACGACGAGGAAAGCCGCAACTGACCTGCCGCGTGGAGTTGTGAGACCGATCCCGTTATACATCTTGAAGGTCGGGCGAGGAGGTGGCCGTCACACGATAGTCACGCCACCACTCGTCACACCAACGAACTTCCGCTCAGGTATCCTCTTGTCTTGAGTCGACTTTAGTTCTCTCTGGCGGTGGCATCCCACCTGTGATCTCAGGCGTGTATATCACGTACGCTTCAAAAAGTCACTGGCCTGCAGATTCCGCTCTCCCATCCAACGTCGTTGCTCTCTCCACTCCAGCTGGAACTGGCGTCCGCGAACCCATCTTCCACCATTTTCTGTCGCGCTTTCCCACCGTTCCGTGTTGTTGCCAACGATCTCCTCCCCCTTCCCGCCCTGTATCTATTTCTAACCCCGCGTCGCACCAAACCATCTAATGGCAGTGATACCGCTATGCCCACTACCGACACCGCCTTGTCTAGGGAATACAGCACTTCCCTTTTTCTTTTTGATAAAAACAGCACGGAGGGGAAGCTAGAACCCTTATGGTGAACAGTCGGATATTGCGGTTACACTCAGGGGCGGTGTCAGGTTCTCAGTGTCTGGTGGGCGTGCCTTGCACTTCGTTCTGGAACGAGAAGCGTAGAGCTCGCTGAGGCGCGGGTTTTCTGCAAGGTGAGCGATCCATGGTGCCTCTCTGGCCTCAACCGGGGACTACTGAACGACCAATCGATCGCTCTCCGTCGAACAAATACAAACGTCGAGGTGGCATACCGTTTAGTGAAGCGGGATAATTTAGAGGTCCAGAAACCTTGCGAGCAACAGGAGTGTGAGCGCATCGGCGTGCCCCCACAGACTGAGCATTCAAATAAATAGAAACACAATTGTCTTTCAACTCGTAACCGCACAAAACCTAGCTAGCCGGAGATCCGTGGCGATGCGCAAGATGCCTCGGTGTCTAAGCAATGGCGAACAGATTAGTGGGGTCATAGGTCATAGGGTTGAAATTGTACCAGGTGACAAACTCCACTTCCCACCCGTTGTGACGAAGACTGGGGACTGCAACGTCTTTTCGACTGGATGAAGGGATAGTTAGCACGTTCGGGTATCATATCGGAAGCAGAGGGTAGACCCGAGGGAGAGGGTGGAACCCCCCTCCGAGGGGAGCGCTCCCCGGCAAACGCCAAACATCCAGGTTGCGGCGGAGTGCGATCAACTGATCGAGATAAGATGTCTGCTGCAACCAGGACCCGGGCGTTGTCCCCCGAACAACAAGAGCTCCTCATCAGATCCTGTTTCGAAGGTAAACTGTCTGCGGCGTTGTCTTCCGTATGGGCCGGAACTGAACACGGGCCTAGCAAAGGGGTTTTCATACTCTCCGTACTCAAAGTTCCGCGTCGGTGCTGCTCTGCTCACTACCGATGGCCGGGTGATCAAGGGCACAAACATCGAAAACGCCTCCTACGGTGAGCACCAATCTTACTCCCCCTTCGAATGTTCAGACCAAACCTCAAATCGCCGGATTTCTTGAGGTGGGACGATATGTGCCGAACGGACGGCACTCGTGAAGGCAGTGGTAAGAGACTTTCTGACCGTCCATTCGTATGTACTCAAGATCCCCCCCAGAGTGAAGGCATAAACTCCTTCATCGGCCTAGCGGTTACGACGTAAGCCCAAAAATCGCTTGGTCTGATCAGCAGATTCTTCGATTCATCCCAATTGCGCGTAATGCAGGGACGTTGCGTCACCGACCTCGCCCTGTGGAATGTGTCGACAGTTCATCCGAGAGTTCTGTTCAAACGAAATGCCGATTATTCTCGTGCCGGGTGACTTCTATGATACGATGAAGGGTGAATCGGAGAAGGCACAAGTTCGGTTCACGAACTTGGGAGAGCTATTGCCGTTCAGCTTTGGTCCTGAAGATCTCGAATTACCGCGAAAACCTTCCTGAACGTCTGCTCCTGTAGGTGGCAATCTGGTCTGGGATATACGCTTCCGCTGACCCGGTCGCAGGTAACCGGTTCATGACTCCACTCAGCCACTGTACATAACACCCTCCGGCCCTCACGAGCGTCCGTTCGCCTTCACTCCGTCTAGCAAGGCGGATGCATCTCTCTGTGTGGATGTCCCAGGCCCCACCTTCGGTTCAAAGATTCGTATGATTACTGTACAAGAATACAACGATACAACATTGTTTTTGGCACCGACCTATCTCTTCTCGGCTTAAAGATTCATGTCAACAACACAGCGAATGCAATCCCCACTCTGAATATAGCCAGCTGGTGAACCAACGGTCTGCAACACGATAAAGGTCGATGCTCACATGCATATCGTGGAAGCCATCGTTGATCGTTGCAAGAGTTCGCTGGTGGGTAACGTACTCGTCGACCTTGATCTTTCCCTTCAAATAATCTGGACCAATGGCCGGTGGGGATCAAAGGGAACGGTCTAGAAGTGCGTGAACTGACCTTCGACGAGACCCGGGAGCTCGGTCCGTCCCTTGACCCCACCAAAGGCGGTTCCTCGCCATGTTCTTCCAGTAACTAGCTGGAATCTGCGCGGAGGTTTAGGATAAGTTCCAGACGGGTTGAGATCGACAACAGAAGCAACTCACGGACGAGTGGAAATCTCCTGCCCCGCAGCGGCAACGCCAATGACAGTCGAAACCCCCCATCCCTTATGACAAGCCTCGAGGGCAGCACGCATAACGTCAACCTAATCTCGTCCAGCGTCA
>Ga0307509_10009153_pt1 | contig 12446 bp, 19 predicted proteins | sample 10_EM_MG_FD_202245 | JGI IMG/M metagenome (GOLD analysis project Ga0307509, IMG submission 202245) | Populus trichocarpa ectomycorrhiza microbial communities from riparian zone in the Pacific Northwest, United States - 10_EM | ecosystem: Host-associated > Plants > Roots > Unclassified | place...
TACTACTTATACCCACGGCTTTACTGCCTCGTACCCTCAGTTCTTTCTATTCACTGAGGCGTACGTATCCCTTCATTTGTTCTTCCTTTACTCGTTCACTCACATCGCTCTCTCATAGTTAGCTCTAACGTGTTCGCTACACAGGTAGATACAAATACAGTTCTTTCTATTCACTGAGGCTTAGCTCTAACGTGTTCGCTACACAGCTAAACACACGTTCTCGAACATCCCAGGCGGGACAACTCACGTTTCGATCATTCCTCACCAGTAGGGCACGTAAGGCCAAAGAAGCACACGCCGCAACGGAGCTCAGGAAACTTCAAAATCGCATGGCTTTCGGAGAGGCCGAGGAAGAGGTTGGCGCGTACGGCGAGATCAAGGGCTTGGGTATGATCGGTGTCGCAACCGGAAAAGTTCGAGCCGGGATGGGAGACACAAAGAGCAAAGGTCTGTCCTCCCCCTCCGATGTCTTTTCCATCTCATCCATCTGATGCACATATTTACTCTTCTCTTACAGCCAAGCTGTCTAAAGGAAACAGACTCGGGACGGCGCGCCTGAACTCTGCGGTACAACATCAGCAAACCACCCGATCGCTTTTTCACTTATCCGTGCTTTTCCCGGGCTTATTTTTCGTCCATAGCTTTTTTCTACTTACTTGCGCTTATGGCTTTTTCTAATCTTTTCACAAGCTTTTTACTTATTTGCCGGGCACAAATACGTTCTATTGGTTCAGAATGAGAATAACGATCACTACAGATATAGGGGTTGCGGTTTGTGATAAGGGTAGGACAAGAGGGAAAGTGTCTCCACCTCAAACGAAACGCGTCGGCGCTACTCCTCAGCGTCCATTTCCTGGTCTCCGGTGCCCTCTTGCTGTTCTTCCCCCTGCTCCTCAGGGTTCATTTCCTGGTCTCCGGTGCGCTCTTGCTGTTCATTTGCCTGCTTCTCAGCGTCCGTATCCTGGTCTCCAGTGTGCTCTTGCTGCTCCCCCGCCCGCTCTTGCATCTCGGCCTTGATTTCGCGAACAAGTTCAGGCTGCAGAAGCACAAAGTTAGTTGATGGCTTGCGAAGCACCGGAGGATACGCACCACGCGCTGCAACTGAACTCTGAAGAAATACTCGAGACCCTCGTCAAAAATGGCACGAACCTCAACCTTGACGAGTTCGGACTCCTCCCCAGGAGCAGTGGAACTCCCGTCATCCGCCGCAAGCGCCTCCATGATGTTGTCGTGGTTGATCCTGACCTTATCGAAGTGGCCGGCGTCTTCGAGGTCTGCCTTGCCCATGAGGATCGCGAGGTGCCATCTCGATTCGGGGATGTACAAGAGGTTGCGGTGATAGAGGGAGATGGCCGTTGGATCAACCGGATCCTTCGAAAGGTAGAATTCGGTGACGTCACGGATGGTGGGTTCGTCGCCGCCCGAGATAGAAGCACGAACAACGGGGGTGTACGCATCGGGAACGCCCCGGAGGTATCGCTGGAGTATCGGGTTGAGGACCCTGAAGCGAATGCCAGCGAAGTTACGCGTCCGATTCCACTCCTTGAAGCACTTCAAGAACTCTTTCCCGACCTCATCGAGTACTCGACGCGCGTAGCTTTGACGGCGGAGGGCCTCGTGGCCATCGTTGTGGTCGCCATGAAAGTCTTCAGCAAGCAGCTGTGCGATGAGCTGGACGTAGATGATTGGAACTCGGAGTTCCTTCCAGTTCACCTTGTATTCGTCCTTGTTTCGCACCTTCACCAATGTTCCAACTTGGAGCTTGCGCAGTACGCCAATGTTCTTGTGCAGGAAGTGCTCAGCCTTGAAGTCGTCGAACGCAAACTTGTACTTGCGACTGCATCCCATCAGGTTAGGGAATGAGGGAGAAAGAGGGACAATAAACTCACATGTGCTCCATGGGGTAGTACGGTTGCTGGGGCTCATCTGCTTCGTCGGTCTCTGTGAGGTCGGGCCATGGGGCCCTACCGTACTTAGCCCATGGATCCTCGTCGCCGTACACAGTGCCGCGCTTCCACTGCCTGCCCGGGGTTACGACATCGAAGATAAAACACATTTGATGATTCGAGTAGACAACCCATTCGATTTCGCTGAGGTTTCTGTGGATCAGCTGGGCGACTGGCTCGATGACCTCCCGGGGATCGGTCTGGTCGTCGGAGTCGAGGGGATCGTCGCTGTCAGACTCAGGGTCACCGGGATTAGGTCTGGGAGGGGGGGTTCGAGCCATGGTTGGGTGAATGGCAGGATGCGGGAGGAGATGGCAAGGGGGGAAGGCGGAGGAAAACGAAGTGCCTAACGTTTGATGAGAACAGTGTGCAATCCGAGCTCCGACGAATTGGCGAAACGAGGCGCCCACGTACGTGTATGATGAGGCGCTGGATTACTGCACCAGAAAGGCAAAGCACCGCCGTACGTACACGACGCCGAATGTACGCCGAACCCGAACGGCGAGGCGCCCGCGTGACTGCAGCATGCCTGCAAGGCGTGGCACGTCCGCTCTTGTCTCCATCCACCGCTAGCAACGACTTCAATGGCATCCCGGGTCACAACGAAGGTTGTGACGACTCGCAGCGCTAAGAGGGCCGGCGCAAGATCGCACCGTGGAGGCCAGGGTTACCATCCGATAAGCCAAGCGGCCGAAAATCGTATTGTGAGGGAGGGCTGGACGCTGAAACGTGAGCCAGCACACCAGACCCCCTTTTACTGTACTGACTGCTCATCCAGGGACGGAGCATGGTGGCGAGTCTCTTCGAGTTTTAACCAATGCCGCAAAATCGGTCATCCGGAGGAGCATCGCGGCGGGGTTGTATGCTGGACGGGAACAGGCGATTGAGCCGCCGCTCATGGCGCCAAGTGAGAATCCAGACGAGTACCCTATGGTGAGTCATGCGTCGTGCTCCATGAGTTGAGTGCCATACTCACGGCTTCAAAGTGGTGCGTGTGTTGCAACGAGTTCGCACCAAACATGGTTCTCTGCGTTGGGTGTAGGAACGCTATATGTGTTGCGAGCACCGATTACCCAACAGGATGCCTCGTCTGGAAGGACATCATCTACGATCGCAATTTCATCTACCGCTGCTTTCTATGTACAAAGAAGAAGGAGTCTATGGTGGTGAGAACTTCCCCATGCTCCTTGATTGCATGCGGCTAACCTCCTCTCATAGCTCGTGTTACGGAAGGAGGTAGCGCAGCCCATGAAGAAGGATATCTTCTTCCGGATGGACCGCCCAGTCCTTATCATCTCCGCAACGTGGCATGAAGTGAGCGTTCCTTACGGCAAGAGCCTCCGCGCCGCCCTCGTCAGGAGATACGTCGGCTTTGAAGACTCGGTAAGTGTTCACTGATGTCTGCATCCTGCGGAAGCACTGACACGCTCCAGATCATGCTCATCGAGGTCGCGCTGGATGTCGCTGCGAAGCTGAGCAGACAGGACGACCACGGCATCGACAGCGCCACGGAAACAACACGTTCCTCGCGTGTGGCCGAGGAATTCCTGCAGGAGTTCCCTACGGCAAAGATCGTCGTCACCATCGATACCCACTCCGATGAAAGCGGCTTCTTTCTCTGGTGCGGTGATCGCCGAGGAGCATTCGAGACAAGTCCTCTGCTGCCTGTGAGTTTGAACGGCCTGCTGTTAACTCTCCGGTACTCACGGTGTGCTAGATTCTGAGGGACTGCATCCCAGAAGGAATCTTCCAATACATTTCTGATGCACCGGGGACGCCGAAGCACGCACACAAGACACTGATCATCAACCTGTCATGCGGATCATCCATCATCAAGGACGAGGCACGCTACTCGCTGCTTCAAGGGTGTGTTACGTTTTGTGTTGTTCATCAGCATCGGTTTACTAATTTCTTGGGCGCATCAGCCACTGCGCTGATGCTATCCTATCGTTCGCAAACATCTCTACACAGGTCGGGGATGTCAGCGAGACCGTCACGAGTTTCACTGCGCGCTGGGTGCAGTCGTCGTCAACCTACGACAGCATTGTCGCAATGACAATGTCTGCCGACTGGGTCAGAGTCCACATGCCGGTTATCTCAAGTCGTAAAACCGGGCACCACACGTACACCAAGTTCGATTTTGCTAGACCCTACGGACTGCTCATTCGGTGCCATCGACCAGGGTGCGACCAGAGGATCAGTGATCGGCGCGGTAAACAGGGTGTGGTTTCTCTCATTTGCGCAGGGTGTCAATCGACAGCCTGGATAAAGGAATGGCGGAATGACCGGGAAAATCCTCTGGGCGAAGCACGGATCGTCAAAACGGAATTTCCCGTGAAGTATTACGATGTGCAGTGGAGGCCGCGCGCACAGTCAACTCAAATGGCCCATTCAACTCAAATGGTCCGTTCGACCTCCTTGCCCAGCCGTGCTGCTCTGCCCTCCCCCATGGCCACACCTCCCCCGTTGACGCCCTCCTCATCGAGGGATTCCTTGAGAACATCCTCGTTGAAGAAACCCATCGCACCGAAGCACTCCACGTCGACACCCTCTTCGTCAACGCACGCTCTGTCGACACCATCGTCGTCGAAACATCCGCTGTTGGTGGTGCCGTCAACGTCGTCTTCATCGGAACCTACCCCGTTGATGCCTTCGTCAACACCGTCCTCATTGGAACCTCGCCCGTCAACGCCTTCCTCGCTGGCACCCGCCCCGTCACAACGCTCGTTGTCAGGAATCCGCCTCATTATCCATCCCCCAAAGCCAATCTCCCGATCCCAATCGACCCCAGTGATGCGCAACATTGACAGTACGCCAACTCCACCGCCAGCATCTCCACACGACCTCTCACCGGCACCGACCAGCCGGAAGAGGCTGCAGGCCGACAATCCACAAGCACAGTCTCAGAAGAAGCCGAAGGCAGGATTTCGAACAAAGTAGGGAGGGTATCCATGTACTTCCACTCATAGGCACCGGTATTTTTGAATCATGACAAACCAATTTCGCTCTATCGTAGGTATATTCTTGACTAACAACTGCAATACTATTCATGTTACTCTCATTACGTATTCAAGTTTGCTTAATTCCTCCGTGCAGGGAAGGCTAGGTGCACACATGTCTACCTGGTCACGTGATGATCATTATCTCGTCGAGGTTTCCAAACCTCGACACGAAAATGCACCGCACGTGACTTACCCCACGTGGGACCTGACTTCGCACGGAGAAGCATTTGCCACCAGGGTAGATGACTCCCGCGGTCAAGTGACTGGGACTGGGAGTTACGATTATTTTATGGGAGTGGCATGTGCGCGACCCCCCACGAGCGCTGAGAGGGAAATGGGAGTAAGGATCCGATCAGGGTCCCACATTCACTGGATTATTTAGTGACACGTTAATACCAGAATCACGAACAATCGCGGGTATAATTTAATGCAGCATTGCCCATCCACAGAGCGAGCGCGGGAGAACGAATCAACTTGAACTCGCACCCACGTAAACAAACACGTACAAAGAACGCGTGCTCAAGATCATGCTAATTAGCCGAATCCGCCGATCGGTGGACCACAACCTCGACCACCACCTCTTCCCCCTCGCACCTTCGTCAACCTGAGCTCAGGGATGAACGGATTGGCCAACCTGAGCTCAGGGGCTTCGATGCGATTCAATCCGGCATCAAGACCTCGCCGCAGCTTCGACACCGCTCCATCCGGCCTCAAGACATCCCCTTCCTCTTCCCCATCCCACCTTCGTCAACCTGAGCTCAGGGACGAACGGATTGGCCAACCTGAGCTCAGGGGCTTCGACGCGATTCAATCCGGCGTCAAGACCTCGCCCTCCTATTCCCCATCGCACCTTCGTCAACCTGAGCTCAGGGACGAACGGATCTCGGCCAACCTGAGCTCAGGGGCTTCGACGCGATTCCATCCGGCGTCAAGACCTCGCCGCAGCTTTGACACCGCTCCATCTGGCCTCAAGACCTCCCCTTCCTCTTCCCCATCGCACCTTCGTCAACCTGAGCTCAGGGACGAACGGATCTCGGCCAACCTGAGCTCAGGGGCTTCGACGCGATTCCATCTGGCCTCAAGAACCTTCCTCCTCACGCCTTCGTCAACCTGAGCTCAGGGACGAACGGATCTCGGCCAACCTGAGCTCAGGGGCTTCGACGTAACTCCACCCGGCCTCAAGACCTCACCCCGGCTTCAACGTGACTCCATCCAGCCTCAAGACCTCCTCCTCCTCACGCCTTCGTCAACCTGAGCTCAGGGACGAACGGATCTCCCAACCTGAGCTCAGGGGCCTCGACATAACTCCGTCCAGCATCAAGACCTCACCCGGCTTCAACACTGCTCCATCCGGCCTCAAGACCTCCTCCTCCTCTTCCCCATCGCACCTTCGTCAACCTGAGCTCAGGGACGAACGGATCTTGCCAACCTGAGCTCAGGGGCTTCGACGCGATTCCATCTGGCCTCAAGACCTCGCCCCCCACCACCTCCTCACACTTTCGTCAACCTGAGCTCAGGGGCGAACAGATCTCGGCCAACCTGAGCTCAGGGGCTTCAACGCGATTCCATCTGGCCTCAAGACATTCCCCCACGCACCTTCGTCAACCTGAGCTCAGGGACGAACGGATCTTGGCCAACCTGAGCTCAGGGGCTTCGACGTGATTCCATCCGGCCTCAAGACCTCGCCCCCCCACCACCTCCTCACACTTTCGTCAACCTGAGCTCAGGGGCGAACAGATCTCGGCTAACCTGAGCTCAGGGTCATTGACGTGATTCCGTCCGACCTCGAGGCCCCCTCCTCGCACCTTCATCAACCTGAGCTCAGGGATGAATGGGTCTTGGCCAACCTGAGCTCAGGGACGAACGGATTTTAGCCAACCTGAGTGCAGGGGCTGTAAGGTTCTCCATGGGTGCAGGGATGCCGGGGAGGCTTCTGACATCATTCTCATGTGCGACAGCTCAACTTTGATTGTGAAGGCGATCTCGGCCACTAGAGTGATGGTTACCCTATGTAGTTACCTCTGTACTGGTGTCGGTGAATCTAAACTCAGAATTTTCGCATTCATGGATGGATCACTGTGCCAAGTGTCTTGATCGTACGATTGTGTTCCTCTATCTGTTGAGGAGTGCTTCTATGATTAGCCAGGCATGACATCTATGTCTAATTATTCTGAATGCTGTTATATCCGCCAATGTTAACTATTGCGTGAGTGATTCGCTCTGAAAGCATGATGTATGCGTCGAGCGCCTTCTGTGCCTGCTCAAGCGCCTCTTGCTTATTCTCCTCCGCACGCATTTCAATCCGCTCACTGCGATCCTCGGCCCGCTTGAGCAGATCAAAGATGGCGTCGTACTTCCTGTTCCAATGAGCACGGCGGTGGCGGTGCCGCTTCAATCTGTGTGATGGACCGCCGGGGTGACCATCACTGGCGCCATCGTGAGAGCGTTTAGCTCGCGTGCCTTCAAGTGAGACTGCACGGACATCCTCACTGCGCTCATGGTCTCCATCAGTCCTCTAGATATCATGTAATGTCAATGCTTTGTGGCGTGGAAACAATAGATTGTACCCAACTTTTGGGAAATTTTCCTCTTGTCGTTCACCTCTGCTATGGCCGCCCTGGAGGCCGAGATCCTCTCCAACAACCCAACAATCGCCATCATCGAGACTGACGTCATGGAATGGGCGATTATACGGCCATCTCGAGAGTTTGGGTCCTAGCGGTGAGTGTTAGTGGGTGGGATGCGTCAAAGGGAGCCAGGGGTACCTCTTGCCACGCAACAAGCGCGTTGAGTTTGTTTTGGATTGTAGTGACGGAAGAGGCCTTGAAACGCCCCTCAGATTGGAGCTTGTTGAGGATCGCGTTCCATGCCTTCGTTCTCTGGCCACGGGGTTGGGCCCATGGCTCAGTGTCTGCAGCAAAGCGGACGAGTGACTCGAGGTCGTCTGCAGAGAACGAATGACGGCGGGGGAGTTCGGGAGGTATAGGGTTGAGCGTAGGGTCGAACCAAGGGATAGGAGGGCGGGCCTGGATCGATGGGTCAGGGAAGGCAAATGGACTGATGACTGCTGGATCGATATATCTAGTCGGCGGTTGGGGGTTTGCCATGCTGGTGTGTTGTGCATCCAGGGCAGCGTCCCACCGATATATATGTCCAGCGACACCTCCATGATAACATGGCTGGGCTCATCTAAAGCATACGGTTGCTGTCTACAGAAAAAAGGTGGGCTGACAAGCTGTGTGAAGCATGCAAAAGGAAGCGACCATCAAGGAGTCGAACGAATGTAGTACTCTAATCACCGATGTCAAGTAAACTCAGCAATCAGAAGGGTATTGATCTCTCGGTTGCACGCTATCATTATAACAGTAACTGACAGGTGGAAACCCAGATCGTGGTTGCCGGGCGGAACACAGGGACTGTAACCCATGGTTGCAGTGTAGGGGAGGATAGGTGGCCCAACAAAGCGATGCTCACGCTAGGACATGGTCTCAATCAGATTGGATTAGTCGAAACCGCATTAACCCTACACAACAGTTTCATATGCATGGTAATCTATGTACTTGTTAACATAGAAGGCTTGGAACGAGTTGAGGGTTCCTGTGTAGTTTAGAGTTCGGGGCAGGGGGGTGGCATCGAAAATGGGGAGGAGGTGGGCAGCACGGAAAATGCTATCAATGTGGATCACAGACAAATTCTGGGCGCTCCCAAAATAGTCGGGCGTCACAACCCACATCCCATTGTCAGGGTGAGGTTGATCACCAAATACGGAAAACCAATGCACCAGAGCACACTGATGCAGCTCGCCACTGAATGAGAATGAGAAGAGGAGAAGAATCCGAGCGATGAGCAGATCGCTCATGACAGGCTCTTCGGAGTTTGAGCCATTCGAGATGAAGACGCAGTCATAGCGTGGCCCAGGGATCTCCCCTCGATTCCACAATGGTGTTGCCCGGATGGTTTCGTGGAACATGCCTGCAGTTGTGGACGGGTTTGATGGCGCACAGAAGATGGCGTGAGCAGAGTGGAAAACCTTGAGCTGATCCACACGTGAGACGTCAATTCGGGGAGGTTGTGTAGGAGTAGGGGTGGCCTCGTGTTCGTCGTCAGGATAGAGCCTCCCATGGAGGTACTTGCGGACTAGGTCAGGCAGGTTCGGGTGGTCTATCCGATGACCGAGACCGTGGAGACTATGTGGATAGTTGGGAGCTAGTGTTCGGGTGGTCAGTCCAGTTTGGATGGGATTCAACTGTGAAGACACACCGTGTGTTTGGGCGAGGAAGACCTCATTGTAGATTGCACCTTCTTCTGCTGCACCAGATTGATCCTCGTCGTCATCTAACGGAACGAGGTGCGTGACACGAGGTTGCCATGTGGGCGTGTCAAGCATCCCATGTGAGGTATACCAGGCCCGAGCGGTCGTCAGCTTTTCGGCACGACGATTGGTCTGCATTATCTGTTGAATGGGGTTATACCGGCTTGAACGCCGCCATGGGCGTTTAACAGCAGAGATGTGCTTAGACTCCGTGATGGAGGAACACAGTCCGTTTGGCGCGCCAAAGTTTTCAATGTGTCGGCGATAATGTGTCATCGCATGTTGCCGAGGGAGCGAAAAACCTGCTGGAGTGGCATCTCGGACGCCTATCCGTTGAAAGACCTTCCGGTAGTTGTGGAAACGCTTGAGGGCGTCGTCAAGCTGATCCAATGTTGCCTGGGTAAACAGACTTCCCCTTGCAAGGTAGCAGAAGTCAAGGTAGGCATTGAAGCACCGGATTACATCTCGAGGAACGAGACCCTCTATTGCTGACATCCAGACCTAGCACCAGGAGCCGTTGAGCTGAGCGGACGCATGCAGCAATGGGAGAGTCACGGACCTTCATGAGTGCTTTGGAGTCATTTCCAGTCCACTGTTGGAAGTTGCGCCCTTGCTTGAAACGACGGAGACCAGGGAATGGCGGTGCCAACGCGATACTGTGGTTGTACATAATGAGCGTTTATCACTGAAGATGTTACTTCGGCCTACCGTCGATCAATCTCATCCAAGATTGAGTTGGCCTTGGCCTTCCCGTGTTGATGACGAAGGTACTCGCACACCCACTCAACAAGGTGGTCTTTGAACACGCCTTTGATAAGCTGGTGAAGGAGGTCCGGGGTTATCAGCTCGTGGATATTTGCACGGGGGAAATACTCGGTGAATGGCTGGGGGCGGTGCGGTGTCAGTTCATGTGCACAGGCCAGGAGGATGGAGAGGGTGGACTCACCGTAACGCTATCAACCACTCCATACGTCTCCCAAAGTGTCTTTGGGTCAAATGCATCCTTACACGCTCGGGTGTGTTCCGGCGACCGAAAGAGTGGATCAATCTCATCAAGGTTCTCCGGGGATGATGCACAGCTATGTGGACGGGTCAATACAGGTCACCTGCTGAGTACGGAGACTGAAGCACACCATGTGCACCACCCACTGACAATGCCTGCAAGCAAGACTTGCTCAGGATAGTCGGCGATGTAAGGACCAATTGCATATATTGCCCTCCGGTAGTGGCCGTCGGGACACTTCACAACATCAGGCCTTGTCATGAACGGTTTGAGTGGCGCCAGGATAACTCTTAGCGATTCGTGCATGAGTTGGCGCCGGAACAGACGGAACATTGAGCTTGTCGCATCTTTTCGTGTGCCTGGAATGCTGTAAGAGGGGATATGGACACTAAGAGCGGAAGGGATACTCTTTGGGATGGCCAGAAATCCAATTGGCACAACGGCATCACGATGGGCTCGCCGAGTGGCATTCTTGATGTTTCCAGGGGAAAAGTACAACGGATGGAACTCACTCTGGCCAGTGGCGTTTGAAGCCAAAGTCTTGTCGCTGCCGAGGAGCAGAGGAACCAGCATTGACCCGTGGGTGTCATGGTCGCCGCTTATCACGTCCTGTAGATAGAGTTAACTCTATTGTTGGGAGGTTGGGGAGCGGAGGACTGACCGCTTGCTTCCATGCCCAGTTGCCTGACATGAGGTCCGCCAGACGGCGATGTCCACCATCAAACTCCCTGTACGGCGCATAGTCAAACTGACCCTTAAAGTCAGGGTTTGAGATCATGCTCCGTACGACAGAGAGTGGATCCCGAAAGAACACTGTATACTCGCGTAACATCCAATCAGGCGGGTTGCCTGGAGGGACAATACCAGAGTACTTGGCTGAGAAGCTCTGCCACGGGATGTCGCCAACGTCAATAGCATCTATTGTTTCCAACATCTCCTGATGGTTCTGGAAGGGTGCAAGGCCATTGGGTGTCGTAGATGCCCAGAGCCGCATGAGGGTGTCGATGTCAGCTTGAGACATCTCCGCCTTTCTGAAGAGGAAGTCTGCAGTCTCGAACTGTGCCTGTGAAGCGAAGGGACGCCAGTCGGGTTCTGAACTGTCACCATGGTCCTGCGGTGGTGCACCAGGCTCAAGGTCGTAACCGTCCAAATCGCATGGGGTGCCTGTAACGATGGGATCAGGATCGGCGTGTTGGGACAGGGTCCTACCAACCATCAAGAAAGGGATGGGTTACGCGGTGGGTCGCCGTCTCGCGCTTGCCAAAGTCCTCATGATGCCGATGCTTGCTGTTCAGGTGCTGGGTCAGCCCACCTGGTGAATGGCAGACCTTATTGCAGGAGGGGATCGGACAGGGCCAGCTCTGCATGGAGAGGTGTGTGGGAGCGGGGGTCCGGGTGGGGAAATGATGAAGTCAAGCGATGGAGGCCCCCCTTATGGGTGCGGACCTCCCACATCACTCTAGCATGACACACGAATATATTAAAATATTCAACCCACTTTTTCATCAGCTCAGGGCCCATTCCGCTGGTGAGCGCCCGCCATCACTGGTAGCCAAGAGAGCACAGACCTCCGCATGACATGGCCATGTATCTACCTAGAGCGGTGTCACCAACAGGGGGGAAGCGGGATGCGAGAGCGCGACAGGCCCAATTCCAAAAACCCATAAATAAGGAGCCCTCCAACGACGGCAGCAGGAAGCAGCACCCCCTTCAGATATATCTTGAGATTCCCACAACAAACCTCTCGTCGTCGACATGCACCCCCCTACTCGTGGCACCCGGACAACCAACAACCCTGGCCTCGTTGACCTCCCCAATTCCCGTAGAGTTCCTGCTGAGGTCGCCGCTGAAAAGCAGAAGAAGAAGCAGACCGCAGAGGCCAAAGCCAGGGCCAAGACTGCGAAGCTGGCGCGGGTCGCCAGGGTCGAAAAGGAGATCAGGATCGCTCAGAAGGAGGCCACGCAGGGATCGCAACAGCTCGGGAAGCAAGGTCGAGTCAAGAAGGTGTTCCAATGTGAGACACCAGTGGACAAGGATGACAGGGTAAGTTCCTCTCCATCGCTTCTGGTGATCTCCTATAGCTCACCATATCCTCCCAAGGCCTCTCATCCCGATCATGTACCAGTCACCACGCAAAGCCCCAGCCCTACACTGAAGCGCAAGGCCTCCATGGCACAGACACC
>Ga0307509_10009154_pt1 | contig 12446 bp, 9 predicted proteins | sample 10_EM_MG_FD_202245 | JGI IMG/M metagenome (GOLD analysis project Ga0307509, IMG submission 202245) | Populus trichocarpa ectomycorrhiza microbial communities from riparian zone in the Pacific Northwest, United States - 10_EM | ecosystem: Host-associated > Plants > Roots > Unclassified | place...
AGCGCTGGGACGAGTCGGGGCACACCGAACGCACGCTCACCACGCACATCCCGTGTGCCGAGTTCTTCGAGATCCGGGACAAGGCGCTGCTCGCGCACGCCACGCAGATCGACCCGGACGGCGGCTGGTTCCGGGTGCCGCTGGAGCTCCAGAAGGAGGTCTGGCCGACCGAGGAGTACGAGCTCGCGAAGTCCCTCGTCGCCAGCTCCCTCCCCGAGGACGACCTCTTTGCGGGCATCCGCGACAATGCCTGACATGAGCTCAAGCGCAGCCCTGGCAATGACGCACCTGGTCCCCCTCGCCGAGGTCGACGAGAACAAGGTCACCCCCGGCGTCCTCGGCTTCATCGTGTTCGCGGTGATGGCCCTGGCCGTCTGGGGCCTGATGAAGTCCATGAGCAAGCAGATGAACAAGGTCGACTTCAAGGAGGGCGCGGACCCGAGGGCCGAGTCGACCGCGGAGTCGAAGGCCGAGTCCGGGGCCGCCCCGGCCGAGCCCAAGGCCAAGCGGGGCTGACCCGGCCGGTCCCGCGGCCCGTACGCAGGGTGCTCAGGGGGTGCCGGACACCGCCACCCCCATCACCTCCCGCGCATGCCGGCTCGGCACCATGCCGAGCCGCCACGCCTGCCAGCCCGCCTCCAGGTTCACGCCCCGCTCCAGCAGCAGCTGGTACGCCTCCACGTAGTCGTGGAGTTTCTCGTCGCGGTACGGGTTGCCGGTGCGGGACAGCTGGGCCAGTTCCTCCTGGGCGACGGCCGTGCCGACCTCGACCCCGCCGGGGGCCGCGTACGGCAGCAGCGTGGCGCGCAGGAAGTGCGCCCAGTCCTCGCCGCGGTGGTCGCCGTACGAGGTGAAGAGGCCGAGCGCCTCGTCGCACAGTGTCAGTGCCTGTGGGGTACGGGCGTTGCCCGCGTCGACGACCGCGAGTTCCAGGCAGGTCCAGGCCTCGCCGTGGGCGACGCCGATGCGCTGGAAGTCGGCGCGGGCGTCGACCAGGAGCTGGCGGGCGAAGCCGGAGTTGCGCAGCGAACCCGTCTGGGCGGCGCGCTGGTCGCGGGTCACGCGTGCCGAGTGGTGCCGGGCGCAGGCGAGGCCGTAGACGTCGCGCATGCGGGAGAACATCGTGCGGGAGCGTTCCAGCTCGCGTACCGCGAGGTCGAGGTTGCCGGTCTCCTCCAGGGCCTGGCCGAGGTAGTAGACCGTCCAGGCCTCGCCGCGGGCGTCCTCGTTGTCGCGGTGCCGCGCGGCTGCCTGGCGCAGGCCGTCGACCGCCGGGGACGGGTCGCCGGCGACCAGTCGGGCGCGGGCCAGCTGGGTCAGGGCCCAGGCCTCGCCGCGGGCGTCGCGGGTGCGGCCGTAGAGGCCCAGGGCGGTGGTGAGTTCGAACTCCGCGCGCGGGATGTCGCCCATGCGCAGGCCGAGTTGGCCGAGCTGGAAGTGGGCCCAGGCCTCGCCGTGCACGGACTCTCCGGCGCGATGCAGGACAAGGGATTCGGTCAACAGCCGCATGGCTTCGGGGAGTCGGCCGCGGTCGCGTTCCACGGCGGCCAGGGCGTGCATGGTCCAGGCGCGGTCCGTGGCCAGTTGGGGCGGGGCCTGGAGGTCGAGGGCCTCGCGGAGTTTCGCCGCCGCTTCGGTGAGGTTGCCCTGGTGGTGGAGGGTGATGCCGAGCGAGCACAGGGCGCGGGCGGCGCCCGCGTCGTGATGGGCCTCCATGTAGAGGTCGACGACGGAGGTGAGGGTGGTGCGCGCCTTGTCGAGTTCGCCGAGCTGCCGGGCCGCGATGCCGGTGCGCCACTGCACCGAGCGCACGAGCAGCCCCTGGTCGACGGCCTGCGCCAACTCGCTGATCTCGCCCAGGCGGTAGAGGTCGCCGCGCAGCAGGCAGTAGTCGCACAGCGCGCCCAGCAGACTCAGTACGGCGCCCTGGTCGACGCCCTCCGCGTGCCGCAGCGTCGAGGTGATGAAGCTCGACTCGTCGTCCAGCCAGCGCAGCGCCTCGTCGAGCGAGGTGAAGCCGAGCGCGTCGACATGTTGCCGTCGACCAACCGCAGGACGGAGTCGGCGAGTTCGCCGTAGTTCACGATCAACCGCTCCTGCGCGGCCGTACGTTCCGAGGGCTCCTCCTCGTCCAGGAGGCGGGCCTGGGCGAAGGCGCGGATCAGGTCGTGCAGGCGGTAGCGGGTGCCGCGGACGTGGTCGATGAGGCCTGCCCGGGACAGGGCGTCCAGTTGGCGGGTGGCCTCCGTGTCATCGGTGGCCAGCAGGGCGGCGGCAGCCGCCGCGCCGAGCGAGGCCCGGCCGGCCAGCGCGAGCCGGCGCAGCAGCCTGCGGGCCTGGTCGGACTGGTCGGTGTAGCGCAGCCACAGCGCCCGTTCGGTCGGTTCCACGGGGCCGTACGCGCCGAGGTCCGTGGCCAGTTGACGGGGTGAGCGCGGGCCGAGGGACGAGCCCGCGATCCGCAGGGCCAGCGGCAGTCCGCCGCACAACTCCCTGATGCGGTCGGCGGATTCGGCGTCGTACGGCTCCGAACCGTCCTGTGCCGCCGCGCCCAGCAGTTCCTCCGCGCCCGCCGCGTCCAGCGGTTCCACCGGCAACTGGTGGACCCAGGCGGCCAGTTCGGCGGGGAGGTCGAGGGGTTTGCGGGCGGTGACCACGACCAGGCTGTCCGAGCGCTCGGGCACCAGGGTGGCCACCTGCGCGACGTCGGAGGCGTCGTCCAGGACGATCGTCACCGGCAGGCCGGTCAGCTGCTGGTGGTACAACTCGCCCAGCCGCTTGACCTGTTGGTCGGGGGAGGAGCGTTCACGGAAGAGCAGCTGCTCGCGGGGCGCGCCGAGCCGGTTGAGCAGGTGCAGCAGGGCGTCGCGGGTGGGCAGCGGGGGCTCGCCCGGGCTGTCGCCGCGCAGATTCACCACACAGGCACCGCGGAACTGGTCCCGCAGATCGTGCGCGGCCCGGACGGCGAGAGCGGTGCGCCCTGACCCCGGCGCGCCGTGCAGCACGACCACGGTCGGCCGGGTCTCCGTGCTCGCGCGGGCCGCCTGCACCAGTTGCCGAATACGGGCCAGCTCCACCCGCCGACCGGCGAACGCACCGACGGCATCCGGGAGTTGCCCGAAGGACTGCTCCAGCACACTCCTTCTCCGCGCCGCCGCGCTCTTGTCCGCACCGCGCAACTGTGGCCCCGGCTTCTTGGTCGGCCCGGTCGAGGCGGCAAGCACCCGCTGCTGATCGAGGAACGGCCGGATGCCCCGCACCTCCAACGCCGTCAGCCACTGCAACCGCAGCTGCTCGGGGCCACCGGGCTGGCTCGCCGCCCCGGCGCGGTGGTGCGCGGCGGGCAGATGGGAGGCGGTCACCTTCACGACGGTCGCCGCGGCACCGACGACGCCGACGGTCACCCCGGCACCGAACGCCGTACCCGTGTCGGTACCGAGGGCCAGGTCGGCCACCACGGCGGCGACTCCGGCAACGGCCGCCACCAGCAAGGGAGTTGACCCACCCTCCTTCGCGTACCGCTGCCCGAAGCTGAGCTGCCCGGCCGCCGACTCGTCCAGCGCGCCGGTATAGGCCTCGTACTCCTCGGCCGCCGTCTGGGCCATCGCGTCCAGAGCGGCCCGGGACCGCGCCAGCAGCACCTGCCCGTCGGTGCGCCCGCCGGAGCGCCGCACCTCCTCCTCCACGGCCCGAGCCAACAGCCGCTCGGCATCGGTCCGATGGCCGTCCCGCATGTCACGTCCCCCTCCGGCGGCAACTTCCTTGCCTATGAGTGTCCTTCGGGGGAGGCGGGAGCGCGAGAGGGCCGACGATCACCCAGGGCCAGAAACACGCAGGCGCAGGCGAGGGAGGTCTCCGCGACCGCGCAGGCCAGCGCCTGGACGAGGTCGCTGCCCGCCTGCGCCGTCGTTATGTCGAACCAGGCGTCGAGTATCGCCACGGCGGCCGTCGCCGATGCGGTGAGCCGTGCTCGGGGGTCACCGCGCAGACCCAGCAGGGCGGTCGCGGCACAGCCGAGCGCCATGAGGACGTCGAGGCCGATCCAGGCCAGCGACCAGTTCCGGACCTCCGTGCTGGTGGGGAGCGTCAGGGCGAGCACCACCATCCAGGGCACCAGCAGCAGGGCTGCCGAGCCGAGCAGGATCAGTGTCCATTTCCTTCGCATGCCTCCACCGTAGGACCGCAGAGGAAATTCTGCAAATAAAATTCTGCAGAACTTATTCTGCGAAGGGGCTTGGTGCGCGCTACCGTGGCTCCATGCCTGGTCCCACGCCCGAATCCGAGCTGACGAGCCTCGAACGCACCGCCCTCTACAAGTCCCTGGGCAACCCCCTGCGCCGCCGGATCCTCGACTACCTCGGCAAGCACGCCGAGGCCAACTCGACGGTGCTGGCCAGGGAACTCGGCGAGAGCTCCGGCACGACCAGCTACCACCTGCGCAAACTCGCCGAGCAGCGGCTCATCGAGGAGATCCCGGAGAAGTCGCGCGGCCGTGAGCGCTGGTGGCGGGCGCTGCCCTTCACCCACACCACGCCGGACCCGACGACGATGGCCCCGGACGAGTACGCGGCGGCCGAGCAACTCGCCCGGTTGAAGATCGAGGTCGACACCGGGCTGTTCCGCCGCGCGCACGAGGAGTACCGGGGGCCCGAGGGCTGGGCCCAGGTGCAGCGCGCCGGCACCTGGATGACCAAGGATGACCTGCACGCCTTCGTCCGCGCCTACGACGAACTGCTCGACCGCTTCGGCCACGCCCCCGAGGATGCTCCCGACGGGGCGCGCCACATGAACCTGCGCTTCTACGCCGCTCCCGCCCCCGTGGGAGAGTGGACCGGTGAACCGACTGGCCCATGAGACCTCCCCGTATCTGCTCCAGCACGCCGACAACCCCGTCGACTGGTGGCCCTGGTCGCCCGAGGCCTTCGACGAGGCGCGGAGGACGAACCGGCCGGTGCTGCTGAGCGTCGGGTACAGCAGTTGTCACTGGTGCCACGTCATGGCCCATGAGTCCTTCGAGGACCAGCCCACCGCCGACTACCTCAACGAGCACTTCGTCAGCGTCAAGGTCGACCGCGAGGAACGACCCGACGTCGACGCCGTGTACATGGAGGCAGTGCAGGCGGCCACCGGCCAGGGCGGCTGGCCCATGACCGTGTTTCTCACTCCCGATGCCGAGCCCTTCTATTTCGGGACGTACTTCCCGCCCGCGCCCCGCCACGGCATGCCCTCCTTCCGGCAGGTGCTGGAGGGGGTGCGCAGTGCCTGGACCGACCGGCGGGACGAGGTCGCCGAGGTCGCCGGGAAGATCACGCGGGATCTGTCCCAGAGGCAGATCGACTACGGCGGCACCGAGGCCCCCGGCGAGGAGGAGCTGTCCGGCGCACTCCTCGGGCTCACGCGGGAGTACGACCCGCAGCGCGGCGGATTCGGCGGTGCGCCCAAGTTCCCGCCGTCCATGGTGCTGGAGTTCCTGCTGCGCCACCACGCCCGCACCGGCTCCGAGGGCGCCCTGGAGATGGCCCGGGACACTTGTGAGCGGATGGCGCGCGGGGGCATTTATGACCAGCTCGCGGGCGGGTTCGCGCGCTACTCCGTCGACCGTGAGTGGGTCGTTCCGCACTTCGAGAAGATGCTCTACGACAACGCCCTGCTCTGCCGGGTCTACGCCCACCTGTGGCGGAGCACCGGTTCGGAGCTGGCCCGGCGCGTCGCCGTGGAGACCGCCGACTTCCTCGTGCGTGAACTCCGTACGAACGAGGGCGGGTTCGCCTCCGCCCTCGACGCCGACAGTGACGACGGGACCGGTAAGCACGTCGAGGGTGCCTATTACGTCTGGACGCCCGAGCAGCTCACCGAGGTCCTCGGAGCGGCGGATGCCGAACTCGCCGCCCAGTACTTCGGTGTGACCGAGGACGGCACCTTCGAAGAGGGGCAGTCCGTTCTTCAACTCCCGCAGGACGAAGGGGTCTTCGGCGCCGAGAAGATCGAGTCCATCAAGAGCCGTCTCCTGGACGCCCGTTCGCAGCGGCCCGCGCCCGGCCGTGACGACAAGGTGGTCGCCGCCTGGAACGGCCTCGCGATCGCCGCACTCGCCGAGACCGGCGCCTACTTCGACCGCCCCGACCTGGTCGAGGCCGCCGTCTCCGCCGCCGATCTCCTCGTACGGCTGCATCTCGACGAGCACGCCAAACTGGCCCGCACCAGCAAGGACGGCCAAGTCGGGGCGAACGCCGGGGTGTTGGAGGACTACGCCGATGTCGCGGAGGGGTTCCTCGCGCTGGCGTCGGTCACGGGGGAGGGGGTCTGGCTGGAGTTCGCCGGGTTCCTGCTCGACCACGTGCTCGCCGGGTTCGTCGACGAGTCGGGGGCCTTGTACGACACCGCCGCCGATGCCGAGCAGCTCATCCGGCGGCCGCAGGATCCGACCGACAACGCCGCCCCGTCCGGCTGGACCGCCGCCGCGGGCGCGCTGCTGAGCTATGCCGCGCAGACCGGTGCCGAGCCCCATCGCGCCGCCGCCGAGCGGGCGTTGGGGGTCGTGAAGGCGCTCGGGCCGCGCGTTCCGCGGTTCATCGGGTGGGGGCTCGCCGTCGCCGAGGCGTATCTCGACGGGCCGCGTGAGGTCGCCGTCGTAGGGCCCTCGCTCGGTGACGAAGGCTCAAAAGCCTTGCACCGTACGGCACTTCTGGGTACCGCGCCGGGGGCCGTGGTCGCCTTCGGGGTGGCGGAGAGTGACGAACTTCCGTTGCTCGCCGACCGGCCCCTGGTCGACGGTGGACCGGCCGCGTACGTTTGCCGTAACTTTACCTGCGACGCGCCGACGACCGACCCCGAGCGGCTGCGCACCGCGCTGAACAGGTGAAACGCCAGAGTCGTAACCAGCCCAAACGCGACCAGTGCGAGAAATGCTCATGTGGGAGCCTCATTGTGATGAAACACGCTCTTCACTGAAATCACCTGCCCGCTTCACAGGACGCCCATAGTCTCGGCCTCGTGACGCGACGGATGTAACTCCCCGTCGCGCCAGGGGGTATTGGGATCTGGGGGGATCTGTTTTGCTGACGTCCGTCTTCATCGCTGTCGTTTCGCTCGCGCTGTTCTGGATGGCCGCCTTCACCTTGTGGTGGCAGATGCACGCGTGGCGTACGCCCGAAGTGCTCGCCTCCACCCGATTCAGCAGCCCGGACGGGGACGAGCACGTCTCGTTCTCGTTGCTGCTGCCGGCCCGGCACGAACAGGCCGTGCTCGACCACACCATCCAGCGGCTGCTGGAGTCCACGCACACCGACTTCGAGATCATCGTGATCGTGGGGCACGACGACCCCGAGACCGCGGCGGTGGCGAACAGCGCCGCCGAACGCGACCCGCGCGTCCGTGTCGTCGTCGACACGCACGAGAAGAAGAACAAACCGAAGGCCATGAACACGGCGCTGCCGCACTGCCGCGGCGATGTCGTCGGGGTCTTCGACGCCGAGGACCAGGTCCATCCGGAGCTGCTCGCCCACGTCGACCACGCGTTCCGTACGACGGGCGCGGACGTCGTCCAGGGCGGCGTCCAGCTCATCAACTTCCACTCCAGCTGGTACAGCCTGCGCAACTGCCTGGAGTACTTCTTCTGGTTCCGGTCCCGGCTGCATCTGCACGCGCAGAAGGGGTTCATCCCGCTGGGCGGCAACACCGTCTTCGTGCGGACCGACGTCCTGCGCGAGGCCGACGGCTGGGACCCCAACTGCCTCGCCGAGGACTGCGACTTGGGCGTCCGGCTGTCCAGCGTCGGCAAGAAGGTCGTCGTCGCCTACGACTCCGACATGGTGACCCGGGAGGAGACCCCCGGCTCGCTGATGTCCTTGCTCAAGCAGCGAACTCGCTGGAACCAGGGCTTCCTTCAGGTCTACCGCAAGAAGGACTGGAAGCAACTCCCGGGATTCGGGCAGCGGTTGCTCGCCCGCTACACGCTGATGACGCCGTTCCTGCAGGCCTTCTCCGGGGTCATCATCCCGCTCAACGCGGCGGTCGCGCTCTTCCTGGACGTGCCGGTCGGCATCGCCTTCCTCACCTTCCTGCCGCTGGTCACCGCCGCCGTCACCTTCGTCTTCGAGGTCGTCGGACTGCACGACTTCGGCAAGCAGTACGGACTTCGCGTCCGTGCCGTCCACTATCTGAAGCTCGTCGTGGGCGGCCCCTTCTACCAGGTGCTCCTCGCCGGAGCCGCGATGCGCGCAGTGTGGCGTGAGCAACGCGGCCAGAACGACTGGGAGTTGACCTCCCACGTCGGCGCGCACCTCACCGAAACCGCAGAGATCCGAGAGGACGTTCCTGCGTGACTTCCACACTCCCCGCGGTGACCACCACGGTCCCCGCGCAGCGGCAGCCTGCGCCTGAAACCGGTTCGACGGGTCGAACAGAGCCCCCGGGCAGACTCCGTTCCTCCCGCTCCGACCTCGTCCTCTGCGGCCTGCTCCTCGTCGCGATCCTCGTCGTGCAGGGCTGGAACATCGCCGACTACCCGACCCTCAGCGACGACGAGGGCACCTACCTCGCCCAGGCCTGGGCCGTCCAACAGGGCACCGGACTGGCCCACTACACCTACTGGTACGACCACCCGCCGCTCGGCTGGATCCAGATCGCCCTGCTCACCTGGATCCCCGCGCACTTCAGCCCCGACTCGATGACCGTCGGCACCATGCGCCTCGCGATGCTGGTCATCAGCGCGATCAGCGCGGTCCTGCTCTACGTCCTCGCCCGCCGGCTCTCGCTCCCGCGCTGGGCGGCGGGCCTGGGCATGGTGCTCTTCGGGCTCTCCCCGCTGTCCGTGATCCTCCAGCGGGAGATCTTCCTCGACAACATCGCCGTGATGTGGATGCTGCTCGCGTTCTGCCTGGCCGCGTCCCCAAGTCGCCATCTCTGGCACCACTTCGGGGCAGGTCTCGCCGGTGCCGTCTCGGTCCTCACCAAGGAGACGATGGTCATCGTCCTGCCCGCGCTGCTGCTCACCATGTGGCGCCACGGACACCGCGACACCCGCAAGTTCGCGCTCACCGGAGCCATCACCGCCTGCGTCCTGATCGGCTTCGCGTACCCCCTCTTCGCCCTGCTCAAGGGCGAGTTGCTGCCGGGCAGCGGCCACGTCTCCCTGTGGGACGGCCTCAAGTACCAGATGACCAGACCGGGTTCGGGCTTCATCCTCGACCAGGGCACCGGCTCCTACGGCGTCCTCCACTCCTGGCTGTACTACGACCGTGTCCTGCCGCTGGGCGGTCTCGCCGGGGCGCTGCTCCTGCTGGCCACCTGGCGCTGGTCGGTCACCGCCCGCTCGCTCGCCGGACCGGCGATGACCGTGGCGATCCTCGCCCTGGTCTCGATGCGCCCCAACGGCTATCTGCCCGCGATGTACATCATCGGCGCGCTGCCCTTCCTCGCACTCGTGCTGGCCGGGGGCACCGCCTCCGTCGCCCACGCGGTGCTGCGCAGATGGCGCGCCGAGGGGGAGAGACGGTACGTCACCGGGGGCCGGTACACGCTCGCCGTGGTCCTCGCGATCGCCGCCGGCGCCTATGTCGTACCGAAGTGGTACGACGGCGACCGCACCGCCATGACCACCGACGCCAACGCCCCCTACCGGGCGGCCTCCCAGTGGCTGTCCACGGAGGTCGCCGACCCGAAGGACACCCGCGTCCTCGTCGACGACGCGCTCTGGCTGGACCTGGTGCACGCCGGGTACCGGCCCGGGCTCGGGGTCATCTGGTTCTACAAGGCCGACCTCGACCCGGCCGTCACCAAGACGATGCCGCACGGCTGGAAGGACATCGACTACGTGGTGGCCTCCCCGACGGTACGGCGCGACGCGGTCGACCTGCCCAACGTCAAGGCGGCGATCGAGCACTCCACCCCGGTCGCCACCTTCGGCACCGGCGACGACCGCATCGAGATCCGGCAGATCCAGTCCGAGACCGTGGGAGCCCAGTGATGAGCCAAGAGTCCATGGTCCCCGGCGAGTTGGGCGATCCGGCCGTACGCGGCGCGGAGATCGCCGAGCCCGGCGCCGTCACCATCGTCGTGCCGACCTTCAACGAGTCCGCGAACGTACGGGAGTTGCTGCACCGCATCACCGAATCGGTGCCCACCCGCCTGCCCTGCGAGGTCGTCTTCGTGGACGACTCCACCGACGACACCCCGGAGGTGATCTCCGCGGCGGCGCAGGACTGCCCGTTCCCGGTGACCGTGCTGCACCGGGAGGAGCCGGTCGGTGGGCTCGGCGGTGCGGTCGTCGAGGGGATCAAGGCGGCGACGTCGGACTGGATCGTCGTCATGGACGGCGACCTCCAGCATCCGCCGTCCCTGGTACCGGAGTTGGTCGGCACGGGCGAGCGCGCGAACGCCGGGCTCGTCGTCGCCTCCCGGTACATCAAGGGCGGCAGCCGCGAGGGCCTGGCCGGCGGATATCGCATCGCCGTGTCCCGCGGGGCGACTTGGCTGACCAAGACGCTCTTCCCGCGCAAACTCCGCGGTATCAGCGACCCGATGAGCGGCTTCTTCGCGATCCGGCGCAGCGCGGTGACGGCGGAGGCGCTCAAGCCGCTCGGCTACAAGATCCTGCTCGAACTCGCCGTACGCAGCCGTCCGCGCCAGGTCACCGAGGTGCCGTTCGTCTTCCAGGACCGGTTCGCCGGGGAGTCCAAGTCGACGGCGCAGGAAGGCTTTCGCTTCCTGCGCCACCTCCTCGGCCTGCGCACCGCCTCGCCGGTCGCGCGCATGATCGTGTTCGGCCTGATCGGCGCCACCGGTTTCGTCCCGAACCTGGTCGGCCTGTGGGCGCTGACCAGGACGGGCATGCACTACGTCCCCGCCGAGATCCTCGCCAACCAGCTGGGCGTGGCCTGGAACTTCTATCTCATCGAGCACCTGCTGTTCCGCGACCGGCGCCGGCACCGCAACTGGTGGGACCGGGCGGGCCGGTTCGCGCTGCTCGCCAACGCCGATCTGGTGCTGCGGATCCCGCTGATCGCCCTGTTCATCCACAAGTTCGGCATGGGTGCCGTGTCGGCGACCGCGCTCGCGCTGGTCATGACGTTCGTCCTGCGCTTCGTGGGCACAGAGGCGTTGGTCTATCTCCCGCGCCGCAAAGGGAGCCGCAAGGAGAGTCGTACAGCACCAAGGAGAGCCGAGTGAACAAGTACCGCAGAAGAACCGCCTTCGTCGGGGTGGGCGCCCTGACCGCCGGGCTGCTGCTCACCTCGCCGCAGTCCGCCGAGGCCGCGAACCTCGTCATCAACCCGGGCTTCGAGACGGCGGGCACCGACGGGATGCCGTCCTGCTGGGAGAAGTCCGGCTGGGGCGACAACGACTTTGATTTCGCCACGACTTCGGATGCCCACTCGGGTTCGAAGGCCATGAAGGTCACCGTCACGCGGCACGTCGACGGCGACCGAAAGGCGCTCATCACCGAGTCGACGGCCTGCGCGCCGGTGGTCACGGTGGGCAAGCAGTACGACCTCGGGCTCTGGTACAAGACGACGACGCCGGACGCGAACATCACGCTGTTCCGGCACGACGCGACGGCCGGGTGGCAGTACTGGACCGACCTCAAGACCCTGGAGATGCAGGGCAGTTGGACCCAGGCCACGGTCCGCACCCCCGAGGTGCCCGCTGGTACCGACCGGATCACCTGGGGTGTCTCGGTGTACGGCACCGGGTCCGCGACCACCGACGACTACACGATGGACCAGGTCCCGGACACGCTTCCGCCGGCGACCTGCCAGGCGACCGCCGAGGAGTGCGCGAACGGCCGTTGGGACGTGCTCCCGACCCAGAACCCGGTCCGCTCGATGCACTCCGTCGTCCTCAACAACGGCAAGGTGCTGCTGATCGCGGGGTCCGGCAACAGCCAGGAGCAGTTCGACGCGGGGACGTTCACGAGCGCGGTGTACGACCCGGTCGCCGGGACGTACAAGGTGATCCCGACGCCGAAGGACATGTTCTGCTCGGGGCACATCCAGTTGCAGGACGGCCGGGTGCTGGTGATGAGCGGCAACAAGGCGTTCCCGGCGGCGGACGCTTCGCACGGCTACGAGGGCTACAAGGACTCGTACATCTTCGACCCGGTGACCGAGACGTACAGCAAGACGAACGACCTCAACGACGGCCACTGGTACCCGTCGGCGACCGAGCTCGGCAACGGTGACGTCATCTCCTTCGGCGGGCTGCGCGAGGACTCGACGGGTTCGGTGACCGCCGAGTACTGGTCGGACGCCCAGCAGAAGTGGCTGCCGTTGTCGCAGGTCAACCAGACCTGGTCGTACTGGGGGCTGTACCCGTCGATGGTGCTGATGCAGGACGGCCGGCTCTTCTACACGGGCAGCCATGTCTTCGGGAACAACATCCCGGGGACGGGCAGCGCGATCTACGACTACTCCGCCAACACGATCACGTCGGTCTCGGGACTCCAG
>Ga0307509_10009155_pt1 | contig 12445 bp, 16 predicted proteins | sample 10_EM_MG_FD_202245 | JGI IMG/M metagenome (GOLD analysis project Ga0307509, IMG submission 202245) | Populus trichocarpa ectomycorrhiza microbial communities from riparian zone in the Pacific Northwest, United States - 10_EM | ecosystem: Host-associated > Plants > Roots > Unclassified | place...
TAAATTTCAAGTTTAAAAAACTTTCATTTGAAAATATCTATTAAAAAATAATGTAAAATTAATCTTACGGACTTAATAACTTAAGCCGATTAAGTAGCTTTTTGGTTGAGATGAAAGACATTTAATTAATTTTGTTTGCCAAAGTTGGTCACCATATTGGTCCACTTGAATGATGAAGGATGTACTGTGACTTTTATTCTATATATCATGTACTGGAGATCCTCTTCAAGTTCAAGTGCAGGAAGCTATAAGCTAGTAAGAAATAAGGAAAACAAGAAGCAAGATCTACTTAGGTAATTACAACTAGAAATTCATAGAAAGTGTGTTACTATTGCTTGAAGCATATGCATACACAAGCACTAGCTTTCTTGATAGAGTACTTGTTCAACAATCTGATCAGAACATGCAAGTCATGTATATACGGTGGCTTTTTCTGCATGCTTTTCGTTTGTGTTTTTCTTATCTTTCATTCTCTCTTTCTTGTTCTCTTTTGTAATGGATACAACAGTACTGCTAGTTTCTGTTACATGGAGTCTAGCTAGCACAGTTATTTCACAGTGGCATTCACTTTTTCTTATTTTAAATTTGACTTTTACTCTCATATAATGATTAGGAAATCCTGTCAAGCTCATGTGTGTTTCACAGAAACTAGTTTCTGAACTCAATCAAATGCTTGTTTTCCTCTTCCAACATAACTTATATCTCATTCATGCTGCAATTGCCTAATTATTGAATTAAAGTTTCTTATGAGTTGCTGTTTGAAAAGTGTAACAGGTTTGGACCATGAATAGGTCAAAGAGTTTTTTGGTGGGTCAAAAGATTCAAATCTAATATTAAATGTATACAGTAGTTTTTTAATATATTGACCTCGTTCCACAAATGATCTATATACAATACATTTTTACTTGGCTCGTGTATTATGCTTGCTAAGTTTTCAGTCTGATTCAGGATGCGCATGGCAAATGCTTGTGATTGAATGGCTTAAAAAATAGGCCACGAGAAAATGCAAGGTGCAATAAGAACATTAACTTGTTAAGGTATCAACTCTGGCAATCCACGACTAGCCAGAAAGAAGAAAAAAAAAACCCTGAAATTTTCAGTTATAATGGCAATCCACGACCAGCACTTTGCAGTGATGAAGTTCTGTTCAGTTGTGGCCTTTTTAGTTTCTAGACTTCTATATATGTTGTTCCTCTCTTTGGAAAGCTGTTGTAGTGCACAAGGTTGAATCAGTTAAAATGGTTTTGGATCGATATTTTATCTTTTCCTTGAGCAATTTTATTGCTGTTTTGCGTTTTTCAGGGAAAGAGCTATATCATGGAAAATGATCCACATGTTGATACTTCAAAAATTCTCTATGAACCTTTACAAGGTGAAGAAGGAAATGACACTGGTGAAATCAGTTCAAATGAAAATGTTACTCCTTTTGCCAAAGCAGGATTTTTTAGCACAATGTCATTTTGGTGGCTGAATTCATTAATGAAGAAGGGTAAAACGAAAATTCTTGAAGATGAAGACATTCCACAGTTAAGGCAGGCAGATCAAGCACAGACCTGGTACTTAATGTATATGGAGCAGATGAGCAAATTGAATGAAAAGGGATCATCTAATCCACCTTCAATGTGGTCAATGATCTTTTCATGCCACCAGAAACAAATTTTAATTTCTGGGGTTTTTGCATTGATCAAGGTAATCACAGTTTCCACTGGCCCTTTGCTTCTTAAAGCCTTCATTGAGGTCGCTGAACGCAAAGCTGCTTTTGCATATGAAGGTTATGCGCTAACAATGGCATTGTTTTTAGCAAAATGTTTAGAATCTTTGTCGGAAAGGCAATGGAACTTTCGAACAAGATTAATTGGGGTCCAAGTAAGATCTATGCTGTCTGCAGCTATTTATCAGAAGCAACTACGGCTTTCAAATGATGCTAAAATGAATCACTCTCCTGGTGAAATAGTGAACTATGTAACAATAGATGCTTATAAATTAGGCGAGTTCCCATATTGGTTTCATCAAATATGGACAACAAGCCTTCAACTGTGTCTTGCATTATTTGTTGTCTACTATTCTGTGGGGCTGGCAACTGCATCAGCTTTAGCCGCTATCATATTGACCGTACTCGCGAGTTCCCCATTGGCCAAGTTACAGCATAAGTATCAGACAAAGCTCATGGAACAGCAAGATACAAGACTGAAGGCCATCTCAGAGGCACTAGCAAATATGAAGGTCTTGAAGTTGTATGCTTGGGAAACACATTTCAGGAAAGTCATAGAAGCATCAAGAAAGGAGGAACTAAGATCACTCTCAATAGTTCTATTTCAAAGAGGGTGTCAAATGATTTTGTTTTGGTCGTCTCCTATTGTAGTGTCAGTGGTTACTTTCTGGTCATGCTACATCCTAGGAATTCCACTTTATGCTAGCAATGTCTTCACATTTTTAGCAAGTTTGCGCATTGTTCAGGAGCCAGTGAGGCTCATTCCTGATGTTGCGACAATGTTCATCGAAGCAGAGGTTTCATTAGATCGAATTACAAAGTTTCTGGAGGCACCAGAGTTGCAAAACAAACATACAAGGCAAAAAGGCAATGACCTAGAGCTCAATTTGTCTGTTTTCATCAGGTGTGCTGAAATTTCATGGGATACTGACCCTTCCTCCAAGGCCACATTAAGAAGCATTAACCTAGAAGTTAAACCAGGAGACAAGGTAGCTATTTGTGGAGAACTTGGATCTGGAAAATCAACACTTTTAGCTGCAGTTCTTGGAGAAGTTCCACGAGTCAATGGCATAGTAAGTCCACAGATTAATGCATAGTCCACTTGATACAATTCTATGTTTGTATTCTGTTAATATTAGTGATACAATCATATGAGGTTCCGATTCAAGTATTTCTCATTTTATTTACTCTAGATATCCATTTAGGAGATCCAGTAATAAGAACATCATGCATTTTCTCATGCAATTGTCAATTACTTGTTAGTCAGTAATTAGCCATTTCGAAATTATCTAAACCAACATTCTCGAGATTTTAGTGCTGTATTTCAAACTTCTATCATAGAGGTTTCTCTCTAATTATTTTGATCCACAATTTCAAGGTTCATGTTCATGGAGAAGTAGCCTATGTTTCACAGACTGCATGGATTCAAACTGGGACTATAAGGGAAAATATTCTGTTTGGATCTACAAAGGATCAAGTCAGATATCAAGAGGTGCTTAAGAGGTGTTCCCTGCTGAAAGACATTGACCTGCTTCCATTTGGAGACCTCACTGAAATAGGAGAAAGAGGTGTTAATCTGAGTGGTGGACAGAAGCAGCGGGTTCAACTTGCACGGGCGCTTTATCGGAATGCAGATATCTACCTCTTGGATGATCCCTTTAGCGCTGTCGATGCTCATACTGCAACCAGCCTGTTCAATGTGATCATCCCTTTTCTTTCTGTCTTCTATCTGTTCTACTTATGATAAATTTCTCCGTGGAAACTAACTTACGAGGGTTGTTGGCAGGACTATGTTATGGAAGCTCTATCGGAGAAGACAGTATTACTTGTGACTCACCAAGTCGAATTCCTTCCAGCATTTAATTCTATCTTGGTTAGCTACTTGTACTTTTTTTCTTTCAGTAATCTGTCTATTTGAAGATAAACTATGGGTTTAAGCCATCGATTCGTATAATAAATTGTGTACTTTGACCAGTTAATGTCTGCAGGTGAGATCCTTCAAGCTGCTACATATGATGAGTTGATGGCTTCTTGTCAAGAATTTCGAGAACTTGTCGATGCACATAATGATACGGTTGGTTCTGAAAGGAATAGGGAATATGCTTCTGTAAAAACTACAACTGGAGTTTCCAAAGAAGAGATTCAAAAGACTTGTATCAGGGAACAACAAACAGAAGCTTCAGGAGATCAACTTATTAAGAGAGAAGAAAGAGAAACAGGAGACACAGGCCTCAAACCTTACATTCAGTATTTGAGTCACAGAAAGGGGTTTTTGTTCTGCTTCTTGACAGTTTGTCTGCATTTCTTATTTGTAGTTGGACAACTGATACAAAACTATTTCTTGGCTGCTGACATCCAGAATCCTTATGTAAGCAAAGTAGAATTGTTCACTATCTACTCAGTCATAGGGTTTATCTTGGCAGTCCTTTTGCTCTTCAGGAGTTTCTGTCTAGTTAGATTAGGTTGTGATGCAGCAGAGTCAATTTCGTCTACACTGGTCAACTCTCTTTTCCGAGCACCAATGTCCTTCTATGACTCTACTCCTCTGGGAAGGATACTGAGTCGGGTAAGAATTTCGAAATTAAGATGTTGAATGCTTTTTCGGAGCATGGTTTATGAGACTTTCTTGTGTCTTCACTTTGACAGGTATCTTCTGATTTGAATACTGTTGACCTTGATGTGGCATTTAAATTAGCTGTGTCACTTGGTTCGACTTTGAATGCTTACACGAGTCTTGGGATATTAGCTATTCTTACCTGGCCAGTCCTTTTTCTCATCATACCTATGGTTTATCTATGTATAGCTGTGCAGGTATTGCTTCCACTATCCCCAACCTTGCTGTCTGCTCTTTTGATATGAAAGTGTCTTTGGTTCTTAATTTCTTAGACTTACCTGGCCTTCCTGATATAGAATTTCGTGGTTTTTATTTGCTTAACATACAGAGATACTACTTCAGTACTGCAAAAGAGTTGATACGAATAAGTGGCACAACCAAGTCTTCGGTCGTGAACCACCTTGCTGAATCCATTGCTGGAGCCATGACTATCAGAGCTTTTGGAGAGGAAGATCGATTCTTTTCACATAGTCTGGATCTCATTGATGCAAATGCAAGTCCTTATTTCCACAGCTTTTCAGCAAACGAGTGGTTAATCCAATGTCTGGAAATTCCGTGTGCACTTGTTCTCTCGGCCTCAGCACTTGCCATGACTTTGTTTCCTCTAGGAGCTTCTTCCTCAGGTAACTCTGAGATTTACTTTCAATTGCGTCTGCAGATTATATACTTCACTATCCACATTTTGTGCGAAAAAGTATTCGGACAAAAATGATTTGGATATTGTATTCATCTAAAGCTTAATTGTCTAATGAACATTGTTATTTCCGATCTGATGGCAGGGTTTATTGGAATGGCATTATCATACGGTCTTTCATTAAATGTCTTTCTCATCATCTCAGTTCAATACCAATGCTTCAGAGCAGAATCAATTATTTCTGTAGAAAGGCTAGAGCAATACATGCACCTTCCTAGTGAAGCTCCTGAGATAATAGAAAGTAGCAGACCGCAAAGCAACTGGCCCACTGTTGGTAAAGTGGAGATACGCAATCTGAAGGTAAATTTGCAACTTCATAGCTTAAAACTTTTTTAGAGTGACTTTATATGTTAACATCAAACAGGTCAGATATCAACACAATGCGCCACTTGTTCTTCGGGGAATAAGCTGCGTCATCGAAGGCGGGCACAAAATAGGGATCGTTGGTCGTACTGGTAGTGGAAAGACAACTCTTATCAGCACTTTGTTTCGCCTGGTTGAGCCAACGGAGGGAAAGATCATCATAGATGGCCTTGACATCTCTACAATTGGTCTTCATGATCTTAGAGCACATTTTGGCATCATCCCACAAGATCCAACACTCTTTAGAGGGTCTGTCAGATACAATCTAGACCCCTTATCAGAACATACCGATCTACAAATATGGGAGGTAATGCTTCTCCAAATGTGCCCAAATCCTAATTCCATTGTCTAAAACATCATAGTCACACTATATCTTCTAAAAAATTGTTCCCATGAATGTACAAAAGGTTCTTGAGAAATGTCAGCTCCAAGAGGCGATTCGGCAGAAAGATGAAGGCCTAAACGCTAAAGGTAAGGGAAAGAAAAGGGTGTCTAAAAGATGCACATTTCTTGGTTTTAGAAAGCTAAACATGCCCATAACGGTTTGCAGTTGCGCAAGATGGATCGAACTGGAGCGTGGGACAGAGGCAACTATTCTGTCTTGGACGTGCATTGCTGAAACGCAGCAGGATATTAGTTCTTGACGAAGCTACTGCATCAATCGACAATGCAACAGATGCAATCCTGCAGAAAACTATAAGAACAGAATTTTCAGACTGCACTGTAATAACCGTGGCTCACAGAATACCAACTGTGATGGACTGCACTAAAGTGCTTGCTATAAGAGATGGTGAGCGGTAGTGTTTCCTTATTACATGCGGCAAGAACAGTTCAGTTGTTTATTTATGCTAATACTGGTACCATTAACAGGGAAATTGGCAGAGTATGATGTGCCATTGAACTTAATGAATAAGGAAGGATCATTATTTGGGCAGCTTGTGAAGGAATACTGGTCACGGTCAACGAACAATGGTACCTACTAAAAAGATTGGCAGGAAAGCTGCAACATATTGGTATTTAGTAGATGCTAAGTCTTGAAAATCCATCAAGATTCGAAGTGTTTTGCTTGGCAGAAATTGGCTTTGGTTTAATACAGTAATTAATGTGTATGAGATTTTTAAAAGCATTCTTATTTGTGTGATAGAAGAGTTGCAATTTGTTATTAAAAACCTGTATACTTCATATATTTGCAGCATCAGCTAATTCAATAGACATAGTTGTTAAACTTGACACAACCTGGCAGATTAACCCAAGAAATCTAGGATGCAGAGACTGGCTTGAGTAAGGTTGTTAATTGAACCGGTCAAACCTTTGACCTCATTAAACCTGTTTGACCCTGTCAGATTTTTAATAATCCCAGTGACTAATACATGTTAGGAAAAAAAAACCACAGCCCATCTTCATCCTCTCCAATGTAAAAGAAAAAAAATATTGAACACAACAATAGACAAGAGAGCTTCCTAGTTAGTTGATAAGGTTTCCTTAACACAGCACTGCTGAAACTTTAAGAAGAAGAAGAAGAAGAAGAAGAAAGAGATTGAGAAGAATTGTAACTGCAAACTGCAATTTCTTATTACTTGTTTATCATGTTCTTACAACCTTTGCTTATATAAAAGAATTTCCCGCCAAACTAACTACTAACAGAATAGCAACCAACTTCCTAACTGGTAACTAGTAACTACTTAGCCATGTGAAATTTCTTCTAATTGCTTCAATGTTGCTCTACCTATACTACTAACTACAATAACTGCCATTGTAGCTGCTCTTTCTGCTTTTAGCATCCTTCGTAGCTCAATCATCATGCTCGTAAGAGTGCCCATTTCATATAAGATTCATGTCCTCAAGAACCAGTGCAAAATTCAGGAAATTGGTTGTTAAAGTTCCTCAAGATCTTCCCATGTCGCATCTTCCTTAAGCTTATTAGACCATTGAATAAGTCTTATTGTCACAACTTTATTTCCTTTCTTCATCATCTTCATCTCTATAACAGCCATTGGACTAACTTTAACCAATTGATGGCCAATAAAACATTGTTTTAAGTTTTTTATATGAATTTTGAATTTTGAATGTTCCTTTATGTAAGAACCATGTGCAACACTCACCAACTTGCTCCTCAAATCCCCATCCTTTACGATTACAATTATGTTCTTATTCCTCATAATTCTTTCTACGAAAGTATATTTTGGCCAGCTACAGCGGTGACCATTTTTCCAACCATAATTTCCTGCAACTTAGAGTCACGTATGTGACAAATGATGATTTTTTCATGCCATGCTGATTTTATATATTTTCTTTTTTTATTTTAGGTATATAACAATTTTAGATATTAGTTTTTGTCCTTTCACATTCAAATTTAGATAAGAAATAATAATTGTCAAATTATTTTTTTTCTATTAACTTCTATAGTAATAAATTGCAAACTTTAAATTTGCTTCATCAATATATTGTATCTATATAATCATTGAACAAAACTACTTTTATAATAATAATAAGCTTGTAATCAAAATGGCACAAATCAATATATATATTTTATTTGTTGAACTAAAATCAAAATATTTTTTAACTAAGAAAAATTCAAGATAATAATTTTTTTTTAAAAAAAAATATTGAGACGACAATTATTATATTGATACAGGTCAAATTAGGTTAACTTTCTAAATCTGTAACTCGGGTCATAAGATTATAATAACCCTAAATAAAACAGATCAAAATAAATTATAAAGCTCAATTACCAATAAATTTATTGTTGAATGATAAAATTAAAAAAATCAATCTAAAAAAAACACAATAAAATAATCTTTCTTAAAAAAATTATGAAAATATCATTAACAGTCTTGAAGGTCTTTTTAAACTTTAATTTTCCTAAAAATTTAATCTAAGATATAATAATATGTAAAAAGACTTCATGTAAAAATTTACTTATTTAATTTGATCCAACTTTTGAATTGAAAAATATAATTGAGACAATATTTCTATAAAAAAAAAAAACAGAAAAAGCACTATCTTGCCGTAACGAAATGGCAACGGAACCGAAATATTTCAACCAGGATTTGAATAGAATTTCTAAAGTAAAACAAGATTTCAGGAGATAAAATCTATTCTGATTTGCTTTTTTTTTTTTTAACTATAATGAAATATACCAGTGATTTCATACAAAACGGAACAAAACTAACTACCTTTAATTCATTTATCAGTTTTGTGATTTATTACACGGCACGACAAGCGAATCTTTTAAACAATGTTTGTGATAAAGACATTTCAACAACTGACATGATTATCAACGACAATAGAAGAATTATTTGATCCAGAAGACTGCCCATACAGTAATTCCTGTCCAAAGCCTGGTTCTGACGTTGTGTTTCATGTATTAGTACTACTGGTCTCTTGCTGCAAAGTCACTGTTAATTAATTAGATAAAGGTTCCATTTGACATATTATGTTTTTTGCAAATTAATTTAAGTTTTTTTTTTTTAATACTAACTTATAAAAAGATAAATATATTTGTTGGAAATAATTTTTAGATGATGATGTGGGTTAAAATAATTTTTAGATAAAATTTTTCAAAATCACGATTCTATTCGAGTGCACAAGCTAGCCTTGCTGTGTTGTTAATAGTACTTATAAGAAGCTCAAAATTTTTTTGTTTTTTTTTTGGCTTTTGCTGCATGTTTACATATGTACTGTCTCGCTTGCACTCTCTTGTTTTCTTTTCTTGCATGAAATTAGTTTCTGCTGGATTAGTAATGGGCTTAATTTCTTGTTTCTGTTTTGCTTCATCTCCTAAAGCTCGTGCCAGAGGCATGCTTGATCATGTTGTTAGCTAGAGAAGACCATTAATTTTCTGATATTAATTGGATTGAAAATCAAGCTCTGAAGCAAGCTCAGGTTTGGGTTCTGAAAAACCCTTAACTTGTCAGATAAATTCTGTTCTACTGATACTATTTTGTCAGATAAATTTATATGCATCTGCCAAAAAAATGATCAAATTTAACATCTTACTATCCTCTCTCTTTTTGAAATTATTTCTTGGCCCCCATGCCTCTTGCTTTCATTTTCTTTATTTTTTTTTTTTTGTGAAATACATGGTAACTGTTATTATTCTGAAGAAATTCATTTCATTGCCAGTTCTTCCACTGATGCTGGTTAAAATCCTACACGATCTGATTTTCACTTCACTTTTCTTTTTCAGTCCATGTAAAATGTTACAGGTTTGTTAATAAAGAGATAAAGCATGAAGAACAATCTATGGACTGCATTCAGCAATGGCAGGGAACGCTCTAAAAAGGTTGCAAAGAAAATGCAGTGTTCTAGTTTTTTCCCCCACCAAAAGGGATCCGCATTCATGAATAAACACAATTTCTGTAATTCTCCTGCTACATGTTAAGTGCTAATCTTCTTAACCATCTTCACTTATAATTAATGGGTATTTTGAAAATTTTCATAGCACAATAAGACATCAACAGCGCCTCGATGCTAATTTTCTCAGTCATTTTCAGTAGTATTTTGGGGCTGGTTTAATACTAGTCATTATTCTGCTTTGCCTGTGCATGGATGGATGGTGGTGTTATTCCAAGGCTTCAAATAATTGCTGCCAGAGGGGTTACTGAATTTTTTCTGTTCATTTCTGGCCTTCTAATTGTTTCTAGGATTCTGATACTCTTCCTCTCTTTGGAAGCTGTTCTGTTGTACAGGATGGTGTCAGCTAAAATGGTTTCGAATGTTTCATCTTCTCTTGGAGTAATTTTATTATTCTTTTGTGTTTTCCAGGGAAAGAGTCCTGTTGCAGAAAGGGATGCGCACATCAATTGTGAAGTTCTCCATGCACCTCTGCTAGGTGATGAAGCCAATGACGCTAGTAACATCAGTTCAGATGACAATGTTACTCCATTTTCCAAAGCTGGTTTATTCAGCACAATCTCATTTTGGTGGCTGAATCCATTAATGAAGAAGGGCAAGAAGAAAATCCTAGAAGATGAAGACATTCCTCAGTTACTATTTTCTTATTAATCTTTTGTGAACGCGTATAAAACTCTTCTAGCTATTCTGCTAACAGTTAACTACATATGAAAAGATCATAATTCTCCAAAGCATGAAATTTTCTCACCTATCGTCTGATAAGAATCAACAATTAAATACTAAAAAACATGGTGGTGTTTGAACAAAACTGATGGGTTATTGTCTAATGGGACATTTTGGTTGTCTACTATTTGATTGCAGGGTTTGTTGGGATGGCATTATCATATGATCTTGCAATAAATGTCTTTCTCATCCTCTCTGTCCAGTACCAGTGCTTTGTAGCAGAATCAAATGTTTCTGTAGAAAGACTAGAACAGTACATGCATATTCCAAGTGAAGCTCCAGAAGCAATAGAAACCAACCGACCCTTGCACAACTGGCCAAGTGTTGGTGAAGTGGAGATTCGCAATTTGAAGGTAGATTTTACAATTTCACAAATTCACAAATTTACAGGTCCTGACCTTCCAATATATCAAATAACATCAAACAGGTGAGATATCAACCCAATGCTCCATTTGTTCTCCAAGGAATAAGCTGCTTCGTTGAAGGAGGACACAAAATCGGGCTCGTTGGTCGGACTGGTAGTGGAAAGACAACACTTATCAGTAGTTTGTTTCGAATGGTGGAACCAACAGAGGGGAAAATCATTATAGATGGCCTTAACATCTCCACAATTGGTCTTCATGATCTTAGATCGATCCCATCTTGGCATCATTCCACAAGATCCAACACTTTTTAGCGGGACTGTGAGATACAACCTGGACCCTCTATCAGAACATGCTGATATAGAAATATGGGAGATTCAGAAATACTATTTCCAATGTGCGAACTCCAAAGTTTGATAGTGTCTAGCTTCCCATATTGCTTTCCTAACAAAAAAGTGTGCTCATGATGTGCAAAAGGTTCTTGAAAAATGTCAGCTCCGAGAGGCCATTCAGCAGAAAGAAGAGAGCCTAAATGCTTTAGGTAAGGCAAATCTGGATGTCTATAGGTAAACATTTCTTGGTCTAAGAACCTGAACGTTTACATCTTATATCGCAGTGGCACAAGATGGATCAAACTGGAGCATGGGACAGCGGCAATTATTCTGTCTCGGACGTGCATTATTGAAGCGGAGCAAGATATTAGTCCTAGACGAAGCCACTGCATCAATCGATAACGCAACAGATGCCATCCTCCAGAAAACTATACGTACAGAATTCGCGGACTGCACTGTAATAACCGTGGCTCACAGGATACCGACCGTGATGGACTGCACCAAGGTGCTTGCCATTAGTGATGGTGAGTGGTATTTCCTTTTTCGCCTTTTTGATATGTTACAAGTACCGTGAAATATATAACCTCATTACAGAAAACTGGCTGGGGGTAGGTCATGCCAGAACTTGGGATCGGTGAGAGACGACATTGTTTCTCGAAGAGTAGCATTTCCTTATTAAATGTAACAATTTTTTTATTTATTTTTTTAACCAGTGCGAACATAAGGTATGCAAATGAAATGGTTTTATATTAACAGGGAAGTTATGACGAGCCAGGGAAGCTGATGAATGAAGAAGGATCACTATTTGGGCAGCTGGTGAAAGAATATTGGTCTCGTGCTCCAAGCATTGATGACTAGCAGTATTTTTGCGAAGATCCATCAGGATTTGAAAGTGGAATGGAGTAGAAATTTTTAAGAGTCAGCATGTTGCCTTGAATGCTTTATTTAATGATGTGTTCCATTTTTATTCATGTTTAATTTATTACTGCTATGCAATTAATTGAACTAGCACGGATGTCACTATTTATAGTAACCGTGAAGCTGCTCTTTAGCTCTTTTAATTTACCCAATTTCATGAGATATAGTTTGAAATTGTATAGGAAAGAAAAAAAATAAAAGTGAGAGGAATAAACTATCACGAAAACTTTATGGCCAATCTTGAATTCATGAAAAAAGTGTTTTTTTTTGTCCATCTAATTTTCTTTTTTCTCCATTTCAGCTCCTTTATTATTTAGAATTTTTCTTTTGATCTAAAAAATCATTTTATTTATTTCATAGTTCTGAGTTTAA
>Ga0307509_10009157_pt1 | contig 12442 bp, 8 predicted proteins | sample 10_EM_MG_FD_202245 | JGI IMG/M metagenome (GOLD analysis project Ga0307509, IMG submission 202245) | Populus trichocarpa ectomycorrhiza microbial communities from riparian zone in the Pacific Northwest, United States - 10_EM | ecosystem: Host-associated > Plants > Roots > Unclassified | place...
TATTTTTATACGAAGATGATGATTAGGAGACATAAAAGCACCGAAGGATGAGGATAATATATGGGTGTGAGAGGAGGATAGTTTGAGGAATATGGTGGTGGGATAAAAGGCTATTTAGTAGAGAGGAGGAGGGAGCAAAGAAGGATGTTGTATGGGAAGTTTCCTGAGATTTTGCAGGACCAACTTGAGATGTTATCTATTTCAGTCTCTAATGAAGAAATTAAGAAGGCTATATTTGACATGAAGCCTTACAAGGCTGTGAGACCATATGGTTATCAACCATTCTTTTATCATGATCAATAGATAATGGTACGGTTAGCAATGTGCAATTTCATTAGAGACATTTCTTAAGGAAGAACTGATGTGGCAGTTATGAATCAATCTTAATTGGTATTAATACCGAAGGTACAGTCCCCTGAATACATGCATTAGTTTTGTCCAATTGGGTTGTGCAATGTAACCTTTAAAATTATGAGTAAGATTTTGGTTAATAGACTGAAGTCGATGTAACCTTTAAAATTGTGAGTAAGATTTTGGTTAATAGACTGAAGTCTCTAATGCCTCAGATAATTGATGTTTATCAAAACAGTTTTGTCCCTGGGAGACATATTAATGATAATATAATTATTGCTCATGAAATAATGCATTCTATGAGAAAGATGAAGGATAAGAAAGGTTTGATGACTATAAAGGTGGACCTTAAGAAGGCTTATGAAGACTTTATAAAATAAACTATGTTGGAAATAGGATTACCTGGAAGGATGGTGGATCTAATAATGGCTTGTATTAAGTCATCTACTTTGAGTGTGTTGTGGAATGGATATCCTTCAGATAGTTTCAAACCTTTCAGGGGAATTAGGCAAGAAGACCCTTTGTCTCCATATATTTTTATGCTATACTTGGAGAAATTATCCTAATTAATTTGAAAGGAGGTTGCAGATCACTCTTAGAAACCTTTCGGAATTAATAGAAATGAGATTGATATTTCTCACGTGTGTTTTGCAGATGACATGTTGTTTTTTGCTGAAGCAAGTGAGGAACAAATGGAGAACATAATAGCTTGTCTTAACACTTTCTATAAAGCTTCAGGTCAAAAGGTGAACAGTAGCAAGACGAGGGTTTACTTCTCAAAAAATATGTCAGCAACAACTGTTATACATATAAGCAGAAATAGTGGCTTCCAAAGAATTGACAATCCGGGGAAGTACTTGGGGGTACCTATTATTCACCAACGAATCACTAAGTAGACATACTGCTACTTGATTGAAAAGGTGCAGAAGAAGCTAGCAGGTTGGAAAGCAAACTATCTCTCTTTAGTATAAAGTATTACTCTTTGTAAGCTTGTTCTAGCAATTATTCCTCTCTATACAATGCAATCAACAGTATTATCAAAAGGAATTTCTACGATATAGAAAAGAAATGTATTTAGGGATCAAAGGCATGTAGAGGTAAAGTGTACCTTGTGAACTAGAAGACTGTGTGCAAACCTAAAATTAAAGGTGGGTTAGAGTTAAAAGATATGCATAAGATGAATATGTCTTTTATGATAAAGCTGACTTAGGGAGTGATGTATGAGAGTGATAGTCTTTGGGTGAAAATATTGAGGGGAAAATATATCAAATCCGAATTATCTGAATTGTTTAGAACCAAACAAAATAGGTTTCAAAAATTACAATTGTTTTTTTTAATTTTTCTTTTTCGCAAAAAAATAGCAAAGATAAACAAATTCTCTATTTCTATTTTTAGAAATTTGAAAACATAAGAAAAAGAAAAGTGGGTATAGATTATTGTTTTAAAACTCAATTTTAATTTGAATTTTAATAAACAAAAAAAGGTTATAAGAATACTCTCTTTTTTTCGTTCTAGCAAAACAATTTTAAAGCTGGAAAGAAGTTTAGTGCTGAAATCTTTATTCGCTCCATTTTCAAGAAGATTTCACAACTATATTCTAGCTTTTCTTATATTTTCATCCTTGATTTTCTTTTTTCAACAAGAGAGTCTCAAATTTGAACACATTGATTTTTGCGATTATTCTCTTATCTATTGCTCTCACAAGACGGTAACTCTAAGGGAACAGTGAAAATCCATAATTATTTAATTATTTAAAAATGTTAAGCTAAGATTAATTGGTTTGATGAATTCTTGAATTATTATTACTCAGCAATTAAAGGTTAGGAGGTGGTGCGAGGGACCAAATTGAAAACTTTATAAAATGGAGGAACTACACATTACAATCCTGAAATATGAGGTCTTAGCGCATGCCAAATCTCCTGCTCTCCCATGAGAAAATTCAAAACTAGATAGAAATCTTGGTAGGGTGGCATTAATGATGGTTATGATGGTGATGGTGATGGTGTGATAATGTTATGAAAATTGCTGTAAAAATAACAATAAAGATGGAGTGGTGATGATAATGAGAGATTAATAATAATAACAAAAAAAGAATTGAAATAATTGAATGATATTGTGATTGGGTAAAAGTTTTTATAGTTTTTTAAGGATTAAAAATATTTTTTAATTAATAAACAAATTAAATTTAAAGGTTAATGATAAAATATTTTATGTAAACCAATTTTTTTTATAAAAAACACAAATATAGAAAAATTAAAAAGATATTTTCTATAAACTATTTTCTTTTTAAAAAAAAAAACTCCTAGAATTATACATCAAGTTTCAAGGATCCTACCTTATTTATCATGCCTGAACCACCCCCACCCCCTCCTGCCCTACAATCGTACGTAGTAGATCTGATCCATCCCTTGTTAGTCACCGTTTCAGAAAATTGCTTCTGCTCAACCATCATCCCATGAGCCGTAGCCCCTAGGAGGTTGCTTGCTGAGTAAAAGAGAAGGGGAAAACTAACAATTTCTCCAAAATTTGAGACTTGTCTACACAGATTCATTGTTATATAATATTTTTTTGTTTCATCAAATTAATGTTGAGACTTTATCAATCCCAAATGCCATATACCATGCATGTTTAATAATGGCTACCAATATATGAAAGTGTTAAATTCGCACACACTGCCAGAAGAAATGTGAAGAACTGTAGCAATCAATTCTGAAAGTTGGAAAATGTACAAGGCTTTCTTCTTCTTCTTTTTTCCATATTTTTAAGGATAACACAACACAAATTCATTACAAGAGAGGCTCAAACTAGATGAGTGTCTTGTCCAAGACTGCTACTATAGATGCAAATCCAAACCTAATCCCTTATGATGGTCAACATCTTCTCTAGTGAATCCACTCATCGGAAAAACTTTAGAATGAAGCCCAACCTCACTGCCAACCAAACTCTTTCCGTCCAGACACCTTCCGTGAAAAGAAGCAGGCCCATTAAGATACGGGCCGCCACGCGGCATGCGTCCCGAATAGGACGTGTAAAACCAGGGAGAGGAATGGGCATGTTCTTGCATCGCCGCCGCCATCGGAACCACCGCTGGATCAAGGAGGTGAGGTGGCGGTGGTGAAAACGTTGAGAACATAGAATTTGGTATGGTAACATATGAAGCTGCAGCCAAGCTGCGGGTGGCTTGCATTTGAGCACGTTTCAAAAGCCGTCTTTCTTTCTTGTGAGCGTTTTGGTGACCACCCAAGGCTTGAGAGTTCGCAAACTCACGACAACAGTATTGACACTCATATTTTCTACCTTCGGAAGATTGGAAATTAGTCTCTGATTCCTGTGACCCAGATGGAGATTTACTTGAATCTAAAGGCACTGTAGGGTTGTTGTTCTCCGAAATGTCGAAGCCGAAGAGTTTTAGGGTTGTGTTGTTGCTGGAGATGGTATTAGATTTTGCATGACAACCAAAATCCATGAGAGAAAAAGAGGGTGGCTGCCGACAGAAGAATTTGAAGGATGGAAACCAGTGATCCTAGGTGGGGTGCGTACACATGTGAGTTAGCACTACTTATAAAGGATAAATAAAAGGCTAAAAAACAGTATATATAGTACCACTTTCATGTAATCTGTAGAAAAAGAATTTGATCGAGAAGTTGAGACATGAAAAGAAAGGGAGATCTAGTTGGTTGCGAAAATCGGTAGGACAAGAGGAGGAGAAAGCAAGAGCTATTCAAGAAAATCCCCAGAGCAAGAAGAAAACTAGGACCTAACCCTAAATAGATTATTAATATAGCTTGCCCTGAAGTGCAGCATCAGTCGTATGATCGACAAACGACCATGTACCTGATCCCAATATATAAAAAATGATTAGGGTATTTAATTAACCATGCTAGACTGGATACATACAAATCTAACACCACCTCTTAATGTATGGAAAAAGCATGTGTAAATACTAAGAAAACCATGTTGCTCATGTGTATTTTGCTCATCATACAGAGCAGAATGGATGTATACTTAAATTAGTTTGAATCATCAAAAGTTCAAACACTTCACATCATATAAAGGGGTTAGATTAGAAAAATGAAACCTAACATGATTTGTTGGAGAGAAAGACTTTGTCTTGGAATGGAGGGTTTGATTGTCAAACAGGAAGAAAGGTTCCCCATGTATAATTGATCGAGTGTGAATGATTAAGGGACCACCATGATAAATTATGCAGGCCTTAAATTCTGGATGTTTGCTTGATTGACGTTGAGATCTAAGCTTTGTTTATTCAGAGAAGATCTCCCGTATCTTACTAACTACCATGATTTCTTTCTTTCTTCCTTTTTTGGATTGAAGCTACCATGATTGATTATTGGATATTATTGCATAAATTCAGACTAATCAAGCTTGAAAGAAGCACAAATGCATGTGGACAGCTTGTATAAGACAATTAGAGTGATGAGATCAAGAGTCGGCTTAGCTTCACTCTCCTTTTGTTGACTGCATTTTCCGGGGTTTTGCAGCTATATATGTTACTCAAGGAACTAGGCCTTGTGATCTTACACCAAAAAAGCAAACACCCATTTTGATTTCTTTTCACAAAAATGAGTGTGCAAATAATTTGACTTTAAATTATTTCTTGTTGTTACTCACCACGCCATTTATTCGCTTAAAAGTAATGAGTCTCCCGTCATCTTTTCGATAGATTATAGCAAATATATTCTTCATCTAGTCAAAAACCTTAACGTATGTGTGATACACGCATGTGATCTCTACGTTCTTTATTATCCTTTCACGAGAAATATTGTGCTTCTCCTACCAATAAATGCAAGCTCAGTTGAAGCCGAGATTTAATATATTCTTGTAAATATGACTTCTTAGATGTAGATTTATCATCTTACAAAGATTAATAATAACATTTGAATTTAAAATATTCTAGGATTGGACATATCTTTTTCTTGTGACAGACCACCGTCTCAAGATAAAATTAATAATAACGCTACCTTAGTCTAGTTGGTTATTGGGATCGCTACCGCCATTATCTCTTAGATTCGAAAATTTAATTCAAAGGAGACTAGAAAAATAGTTCGATATGTCGATTTTCAATTTAAAATCTGATAGAGAAAATCCAAAAAGTTTGGATACAAAAACCCTTTTTTTGCGTCCAGTTTTTTATTATTATTAAATGAATGAATTTAATGTACCAAAAAAATTAAATATTGAAAGTAATTTGGGTACCAAAGAGAATTTTTATAATATTTTATTAAATCTTTAAAATTTTGAATAATTGGTTTTGATCCGAGCTCACTCGAATCAAGATGCAAAATATCTAATATAATCGTGATACTAAGGTGAACATATTCGAAAGCAAATTAAATATTATTATGAAGCTTAATTATCAAACAACTTAATGTTGAATGACAAAAACAAAAAACAAAAAACCAATAGAAAGAAATATGAGTCAACCCGGTTAATTAACCTGCAAACTACATGACTATGGAAATCGTGAAATCCTTGAACCATGTTCAATCAATAAACTTAATTTTCAATCAATTTAATTTTAAATGATGAAATCATGAAAAAAAAATATCAATTTAGAAAACCTGCCAAAGAAAAAGATAACAATAAAAATAATAAGAATCAAATTTGATATGAAAGAAATCAATTGAGAATGAAGTTGTAAACAAAATGACCTAGACAACCCAATAGAAAGGAAAGGAAAAAAAAATACAAAGATCAATTTCCAATAAATTAAATGTTAAAGGTTGAAACTAAAATAATTTAATTTCTAAAAAAGGTAAAAACAAAAAATCAATGCCCATTAACATTTGAAACCGGCGACCTTGGTCCTAGACTTGAGATTAACCCCTTAGCAACAGAGAAAAATCATAGTTAACTTGAGTTATTTCATAAACCTCATTATCATAGGCACGAGATCAGGATAACCCGAAAGAAAGGAAAGGAAAAAAAAAGGTAAGAAAACCACTTTCAAATAAATTAAATGTTGAAAGATGAAAGTGAAATAAATAAATTTAAAAGGGGACCACACAAACAAAAATCAACATACGTTAACCTTTGAAACTAATGACTCTAATTATGAACCCGAGACTAATCCCATTGAAGGAAAACCACAAAAAATAATAAAGAGAATCTTTAAAAAAAGAGTAAAACGATAATTTAAAAAGGAAAAAAAACCCAAGTCGGCTCGAGCACACCTTCTAAAGCTGGTCTAATATCTAAAACTTACAACCTGTGAAATCTTTGAACTGGATTCAATTAAAAACTTTAATTCCCAATCAATTTAATTTTGAGTGATGAAATTGTGAAAAAAAAATCAATTTAAAAAACTTGCCAAATAAAAAAAAATAGCAATAAAATGAATGATAATCAAATTTGAAAGAAAAAAAACCTATGGATGATAAAATTGTAAGAAAAAATCTAAAAAATGATCCCAAACAAAATAAATAGCAATAAAAAAATAGAAACCAAATTTGAAAGATGAAGAAAAACGAAATGAGGGTGAAATTGGAAAACAATTGTAATTTTATAGCTTATTAAAATAAAAAATAGTAATCAAAATAATGGAGACCAAATCTGAAAGATTAAAAATTAAAAAGGGGTGAAATTAAAAAATATTTGTAATTTTATGGCTTATTTAAAATTTAAAATAATAATAATTAAAAGGACATTGACCAAATATGAAGGGAAAATAAATTGCAGGGGTTAATCTAATTTTTTGAAGGGGTTAGAGTGAAATTTGAGGGTGGGGAGAGAGAAAAATAAAGAAAAAACGGTTGTTGACGCCAAACCCGATTCGTGTTATAGGCACGCACTCGTTCATGACGTCAGAGGCATCAAGACCTTTCAAACTCTGAACTGGAAGGCGATGTTTGGTGGTCGAACGACCCCTCACATGCCGCCCAAATTGTGTGGGGGCCTTCCATACACTGGCGCGTGCTACGCACGCCCCAACAATTTTTTTAAAATTATATTCAATACATATAATTTACAGCAATGCCCCTAGATGCACTTGAAATTTATAATAAAACCAATGTAAAATAATTAAAAAAAAATCTCTCGGGTGAGAGTTTTGTTGGTTTTGCCTTTAAGGCAAGGTTGTCAATTTCGCTCTTTTCTATCTATAAAGACCGATACATCTCGTTCCAATTAAAAAAATAGAACAAACTAGAAAAAATTTCTTATCCTTTAGAATCTCGACCTGTTTTGTAAATTTTGCCCAAATTTCAGCCAGAATGTTCTATTTTTTTGCTTTATTTTTTTATAAAATATTGTCTAGTTTTACAATATCAAATCACATCTCTTAATCCGACCGTTGGATTAGGCTAAAATATTACGAGGAGTCTCTTGACATAGTTATATATCTTAGGTTGTAATATTTAGGTTATCGGAGTTTAGAAAAGTCTTGAGAGACTGTCAATGGCATTATCATAATTTTGTTTTGAAATATCATTATTTTGTCCTTTTATATTGAATTTTTCTCAATTTCAGTATTCAACAATAAATTTATTAATAATTGAGCTTTATAATTTGTTTTGATTTTGGGGTTATTAAGGCCTCATGATCGTGGTCAAAGATTTGAAAGGTTAATTCAGGTCAATCCAATATGTTATCGTCTCAATATTTTTTTTTAAAAAAAAATATGTTATTTTGAATTTTTTTTTTGTCACGCTATATTTTTACAAGTCATTTAGGTTATCTTTTAACTCATCGAATCAATCAGGTTTTATCAGTTCAACTCTCATTTTTTTACTTGTGTTTGAAATTTGAATTGCGTAATTTCAAATTAGTTTATCTTTGTATTTAAATTGAAATTATATTTATTAAATTAATGTTTTAAATTATATATAAATTGTGATTTGATTCTCGATGAACATTAATTTTCCTAGGAAAATTAGTTTTTTTTTTTAATTTAGTTAATTCTCTGTAGCTATATAATTAATGGTATGGTTGCTCCTAATAAACTCTCCCCTTCGTGTCTTTTCTGAGGTGAAAAGCACATAGTATTTGTCTGATGTGCCTACTGCCTGGCTAGCTTGAAGGATCGATGTCCATGGTTTAAAGAGATAATTACTAAATATTACAAGCAACAAGCCACCACCATAGCATTTGTCTGGTGTGCCTACTGCCAAGCTAGCTGATAGGATGGACGTCGTTTAAAGAGATAATTACTAGTATTATATATGCAATAAGTCATCGCCATTAGCATTCGTCTGATGTGCCTCCTGCCTGGCTAGCTGATTGGATGTACGTCGTTTGAAGAGATAATTAATTGCTAGTATTATATGCAATAAGTCATGACTAATGAGCATGCCCCTTGAAAAATTTTCAATGCACTACTCACAACCCTATCATGCAAGTTTTTTTTTTTTTTTATAGATGTACGAAAAAAAAAATTATTATTTTATTATTATATTAAGAAGAAATGGTATTTACTTGTAAATATAGTATAATTATAAATTTTGCTAATTGTTTACAGTAACAGATGCAAATTTTTGTTAGTAGGAATTTCTCTTTTTATAATTGATATTTTTATCATTTTATACTTGCATATTTATCATCATTTTTTTTTCTTATCTTCATCTTTTTCTTATATTTTTTAGTTTTTTTTCTTTGCATTTTTTTGAAAAAAATATTATTTTTTTTATTTTTTACATTTTGAGTATTTATCATTATATGTTTGTTCTATTTATATCAATGTTTTTGTTTTTACATATTTTTATTAATACATATGATCTTTAAATTAAAAAAAAACACATTTGTAAAGCTTGTATATTTTTTTTTTCAAAAAAAAGTATTCCACCCACAGCGAAATCATATGGATTTAAATAATAAAAGTATAATATATATGCAAGAATGTTGGTAAACGGGAGCTGGTTAAATTTTTTTAAAAAATTTAAAATTAATTTTTTTTATGTTTTTGAATTGTTTTGGTGTGGTGATATCAAAAATATTATTTTAAAATTAAAAATATTATTTTGATAAATTACCAAGAAAAAAACACTTTAAAAAATAACTACTATAACACTCTCAAACACCACTATAATTGATAAATGGGTAGAGATCTTAATCCAACAATAGTTTTGATTGAGTATTGACATGCATCAAGATCACCAAAGATTTAAATGATGGTAACTATGTTTCTAAATAAAAATGAATTACATAAAATCTTGAGGGGTGTAGTTCAACTGGTCAGGCTCTAAGTTTACTTCATAAAGGTCACCAGTTCGAATCTCACATACCTCAAGGCCACTAGAGGCTTACAAGGTCATTAACTTCAGGGCCCATGAGATTAGTCAAGGTGCGTGCATGCTGGCCCGGACACCCACGTTAATAAAAAAACGTTAGAGTACATAATTATCAGTAATGATCACTTTATGTAATATGAAATGAATTATATACCATGAAAAAATTTATGATTTTTACCGTATAAAGCATTCGTCTAATTAACTTATACACAAAAAAAATTAACTGGATGTTACAATAAATCACAGTCTTTGACAATTTTGTGTTGAGCTAAAGCACTGAATAATTCACCTGCTTCATTATCAACTGTGACTTGGAAATTAGGTCTTCGATTTTTCTCGTGATAGTATATGTCTCCCACCTAATCAGCAAAATACTCTTTTAGATGTCATTGTTTGGCTTTTCTTGTAGCACTCGATTGAACTTAAGCATATCTGCAAGGACTGTTTATAATTTTGGTATTAGTTATTTTTAAAATATTTTTATATAAATATATTAAAATATTTATTTTAAAAAAATAATTTTGATATCAACGTATGAAAATAATTTAAAAATTTTAAAAAAAATTAAATTTTTTTTATCAAAAACTCTTTAACCAAAAAAAAAAATACCCGTAAACATACGAAGATTGCCCAAGTTACAAAACATATATCTCCCACCTGCAAGTTATTGGTTCCTGCAAAACATTTTAGTTTGCTATGGAATGTGACATGTATATATATTAAAAGGGCTTGATTTTTTATTGCAGTAATGAATAATACAAAGCCAAGCTCGTTTTTACTTTGATTTTTAAATTTTTTAGGTTTTTTTTTAATTTTTTTTTATTTCATCATTTATTACTGAGTTTACTAGGTATAGAGTTTCATGGTTTGTTTTGATTTACTTTATATGAAGTTATCACGGTCTCATAACCCGAATCATGAATTTTACGGGTTAGCTGTGTTAACTCGGATCATTTTTTATTTAGATTTTTTTTTTCGATTTCATCCTTCAACATGTACGTAGTTCATTGAGAATCAGACTCTATAATATTTTTCAAATTATTTTCTATGGAGTTATCTCAATCGTCTAATCCGGTTTTAGTAGGTTAACCCGGGTTGACTCAGGTTATTTTTTTGTTATTTTTTTATTTTTTTCAATTTAATCCTTCAAAATTATGCTGATTGGGAATTTTAATTTATAATTTTTTTTATTTTCTTTTTATATGATCATCACAATCTTATGACCCGGGTCGTGAGTTAGGCCGGTTGATTGGGGTTTTTCTTGTCTTATTTTTAGTTTATTTTAAATTTCATTTTATAATATTGGTTTGATTAATGATTGGGTTTAATAATTTTTTTTATTTGTTTTCTATAGTATTACCATGGTCTCATAACCTGGATAACAGATTTGACATGTTAAACCGAGTTGATCAAAGTATATTTAATATGTTGTTGTTTCAATATCTATATAAAAAAGGATATCATCTTGATTTTTCTAAAGTCAAATTGCATTTTTATCGATCGTTCAGATTATTTTTAAATCTATCAAGTCAGGCATGTCATATCAGATCAATTCTCGTATAGTTTAATTTTTAATTTTTGTTAAAAAACACGTTAACAACATATAAATATTTTTTTATATTAAAAGAATTCAATCTTACTCATAGCGCAGTGCGAGAAATGATCTAGCGATATACCAATACAAATTTAAAATCTTCTTTATGTATTCAAAATTCTTCAGAATTATTATAAATCATTAATTAATCTCTGTATCTCAGTTAATAAAGTTTGTTGATTGTTGCTGTTGCTTGCTTGAACATGTGTACATAAATAGTAGGTAAAATTAGGATCCAAGATCAAGGATTCTAGAACCATAAAGGTTGTGCCCACAGATGTAGTAGCGGTTCAAGCAAATGAAGGTGGACTAAGCAAGAAAATTATATACACAATAATTAATAATAATATTTTTTTACCAACAAGAAACACTTGGGATTATCTTAATAGAAAACACTTCGACGGCACCCATGATTAAAATAATAATAACAATAATAACATTTATATCTAAGTATTGATCACACGTCCTGATTGATTGGGGATTTGTTATCTTATTAGAGAAGCTAAGAGCTAGGGTTTGAAAACTAGGGTTTGAAATTTGGGAGCACTTGTCTCCAAAGAATATATAATTAAGGTAGATGCAATGGTTGTGACATGCTTATAGTCTAAGTTGTTAGGACAGAAGGAACTGTAAGTTAACAAGGTTTGAAGTGTATGCCATTCGTACAAGAACTTTCCAACGACTACTTACATCCTTCTGAGTTCTCAGTTATTCCTACTGCTTACATTTCTACAAAAGCCCAAGGCACAGCAGTAGTTGTAAACAGTTCTCAGATTAAAAACAAATTACGCCTGCATTGCGTACATTCATGATTTTAAAATTTTTTGGTTTTAAATTAATTATTTTTAGTGTTTTTGAGTTATTTTAATATATTGATATTAAAAATAAATTTTAAAAAATTAAAAAATATATATATAATTTTAATACATCTATAAATCAAAAACACTTTAAAAATTAACATGTTAGATTTCTAAACCATACCCAACTAATAGAGATGATCTAGTACTGATGATCCATGTAATTATTAACCATTTTGGTTTAATAAAAGTCAGGGTAAGAAACGTCACCCAAGAAAACCAAAATGTACTCTTAAATTCGCGAGGACTTTTAAAGACTTGATAATTGATTCATAAGTTAATTTGGGTTAATAAAAGTTATTTTAAAATAATATTTTTTTTTAAAAAATATTATTATGTTATTTTATTTAAAAAAAGTTTAACAGGGTTTAAATAAAGTCATATCAAGTTAAATCTGT
>Ga0307509_10009160_pt1 | contig 12441 bp, 19 predicted proteins | sample 10_EM_MG_FD_202245 | JGI IMG/M metagenome (GOLD analysis project Ga0307509, IMG submission 202245) | Populus trichocarpa ectomycorrhiza microbial communities from riparian zone in the Pacific Northwest, United States - 10_EM | ecosystem: Host-associated > Plants > Roots > Unclassified | place...
TGGGCGAGAGGTGCGTTGGGTGGCATTAAACACTTAGGCCGGTAGCTCATGGGGGCCGACAACCCCCTGCCAAATGATAATCGCGCCCGGACTTTTCCACACGCCTTGTTCTTGGACGTTCTTTGACCGGCCCACCGTGCGCCACACGCATTTTGAAAACGCACATCGTGAGGAGGCAGAGTATATTTTCATGCGCCAACAGCGCGGGGGAAATTTACATTCGACTATAGAAATTGCAGGTGTTGACCGGAATCCCCTTCGCTGAAGGTTCTGAACGGTCGGGTGAGGCCGAACGCACCATAAGCCGGGTGTAACCCGGACGTAAGAGCTTCCCGTCCATTGAAGAATGTATTTATTCCCTTCCATGCGCCGGTGATATCGGGTGAGGTTCCAAGTGTTGTGCTCGGACTCAGACGTCCCTTGTATGATGGGACGTGACCCCTCCAGTATTCCTGCCGTCGGGGAACGGCACATCTTCCGTGAAGCTCTCAGCAACTCTCCCAAAGGAAGTTTCCTGTTAGGGATAGTTAAGCCAGGGCTCTGTGCGTTACCACCTGTACGCAAGAATCAGCTGCATTGCTCCGGGTCGACGGATGCCGTCTGGCCAAAAAAGGCAATAGTCAGGCCGTTTGACATTGCCGGCTCTGAGTAGGTCTGAGTATCACGTGAAATTGACTTCCACATAAACTCGCCGGCCTTGTTATTCATCATCACCTTCCTCTCGTCCTCCATGTCGTTCTCAAATATCGCCTCAAACCTCTTCTCCAAGGGGGGAAAAGCTCAAGTGTTGAGCCAGAACGACAATGACGTCGTCATCGTTGCTGCTGTTCGGTCGGCGGTCACCAAGGGCATGAAAGGCGGTTTCAAGGACACCCGGCCCGAAGAGTACCTCTCTGGTATCCTGGGTGCCGTCTGGAACAAGGCTGGGATCGACCCCGCCCTCATCGAAGACATCGCCGTTGGAAACGCCCTCCCAGCAGGTGGAGGAGCCATTACCGCTCGTATGGCTGCTCTCTCTGCCGGCATTCCCGAAACCGTTCCCATCAGCACCCTCAACAGACAGTGCAGTTCTGGTCTCCAAGCCGTCAACACGATTGCTGCCGAGATTAGCTCTGGACAGATTGACATCGGAATTGGTGAGCTCGTTGTGTAATCCCGCCGGAGTCTTCGTAAGCTAAGCGTCACGTTCAGGTGCTGGTGTCGAATCGATGACCTTCGGTTTCTTCAGCCGTGTTTCCCAGCCAGACGCTATCTCGGAGAAGGTCCTCGTCCTCCCCGCGGCCCAGGACTGTCTTCTTCCCATGGGGATGACCTCTGAGAACGTCTCCAAGGATTTCGGTATCACTCGTCAAGCACAGGATGAATTCGCTGCAAATTCTTTCGTCAAGGCCGCTGCTGCTCAGAAACAGGGCAAGTTCAAGAACGAGATTATCCCTCTCAGCGTCAAGTTCGTCGACCCCAAGACGAAGAACGAGTCGGAGATCGTCGTCGACAAGGATGACGGCATCCGGGATGGTGTCACTGCCCAGTCGTTGTCCAAGCTAAAGCCATCCTTCGCCGAAGACGGTTTCTCCCACGCAGGAAACTCTTCTCAAGTTTCCGATGGTGCCGCTGCCGTCCTTCTCGCTAGGCGTTCGGTTGCCAAGAAGCTGGGTCTCCCAATTGTCGGCAAGTTTGTTGGTGCCTCCGTTGTTGGTGTCCCCCCGAGGATCATGGGTGTCGGCCCTGCCCACGCCATCCCCAAGTTGTTGGAGAAGCACGGAATCACCAAGGATGATGTTGACTTCTATGAGGTGCGTGTCGCCTGCGGAACTGACGGAGTTTGGGCTTACCTGTTCGTCAGATCAACGAGGCGTTCGCTTCGCAGGCTCTCTACTCCATCGACAAGGTCGGAATTCCACACGAAAAGGTCAATCCATGGGGTGGAGGGATTGCCATTGGCCATCCCCTCGGCTGCAGTACGTGCCCGATGTCGTTCTTATCATGGTCAAGGCAATGTTCTGAATCGATGTTGCTTCTAGCCGGCGCCCGCCAGATCGTGACCGGCCTTAGCATCGCCAAGGACACAAACCAGAAGATCTTTGTCACCTCGATGTGTATCGGGACTGGGATGGGTATGGCCGCCCTTTTCGTCAGCGAGCAGAACTAGGGGTTCTGCATGGAACGTGATATTCATGACGTTCATGTATACATCATATCAACCCCAGAGTGTACAAAATCACCGATACATCCATTGCGTTAATCTGTCAAGTTACGTCAAAAGTTTCTCAGCCACGGTGGTGAACGCGTTGGCGGGTGCGTGAGAAAATGATCCGATGGTGGACATATAAGAGAATGGAAAGGGGAAGGGTCCTTTTTTTTTCTCATCGAAAGTTTCACCCCGCTAGTTGATATTTGGGGTCTCGTCCGCTTCACGCTTCGACGGAGGGACCTTGAACGGTTTGGCGGAGGGAGATGAACGTTCTGCTTCCCAAGATCGTGCCGATTTGGAGGATATCGAAAGCGACCCGTAAAGCGGATACACGTTCTTGGTTCACGTCAGCCTCGACGGCTAGTGGATGTTTCGGTCATGTGTGTAGCTTGTGTAGGAGCTAGCAATAAAAGCTTTTTTGGGATATTTGCTCACTGGGGAAAGGCTCTCCCGGCACTCCCGTCGGCAGGTGGGCGGCCAACGGAGGGGAAGTGGTCATCTGCAGGTCGATGGGGAGACCATGTGCGCCTTTGCACCCATAGGTCGATGAATTCCAGGTACAACCCAGGTGCCGTAAGAACGGCTCGGACCGCTCGGAGTGCAGCGACGGCAATGCTCCCGAGGGCAACGCCAGAAGAATCCAGCGGACTCAGTCCTGACGTGGACGATCCACCTTTGTCCCCGACCGTGCACGATGTGGCCCTACCGGTTTGGCCACGGACGCGAACAAGCGACAGCGCGCACGGACTGCCAGTTTCACAGCTTTCCCACCAACCACGATTGCGATTAGCTTCTTCGGCCCGTGAAACCCCTAAGTCGGTCGACGGCTTGCGCGCGCACGCTTACCACCGATTCGTGCCCTCGACGGAAAGAGAAAAGTCTCGGTGGAGGACAGACTGCTGTTATTCCCGTCATCGATTGAAACACTTTCGTTGGCATTGAGACCACGGAGATAAGCGTGTATAGAACCAGAGGCTCCCTGCCACGAGGTGCCACGCCGCAGGCACATTCCCCAGGCTGTCCGTGACCCCGCACGCAATGAATGATGCACACTCACCGCGACGCAGCCTACCCCCTCCTCCTTCCCTCGGTTAATCCCGAACCGGTTTATCTGTCCCGCAGCCCCCGACCCGCGATACGTCCGCCGACTGAGGCTAACGGTCTGCGCCCGCCGACTCTTGGATCCCCCCTCCGAGGACGGTTTGATCCCCCAATCTAATCAGGTTCATAGGGGTTCCACGTCCGCAGAGTCAATGCGATCTCAGGTCTCTTTCCAATTCACCGCACAAACTCGTCGTTTTGATCAAGGAGGTGTACCGCCCCCTTCAGCCCTGGGCGTCGGCTCGCTTTAGCACATTTATGACGGCCGGATTGTGTGCGTGCAAAAGTCGTCTTATCACCGTCTCCCCTACATCTCTTCCTTTGGTTGGCTGCAGCCACGCCTCATTTATATAAGAAGTATCCCCTCCCCTTCGCGTGCCCGTACCTGCGACCCCAGACCACATCACGGATCCAACGGTATCTCAAAAACGTGAACGCTACAACATCCTCCTTCCCAGTGCCCCCACTTCCTCCTCCCCCTCCTCCTCCCTTCGGGCTCATGGACCGACCGCCTTCCAGGACTCTCGATTCACCAAGACAGTCACGACGTCGCGGAACAACTCCCTCCATCTCCGAGAACCCTCATCCGTCCCAACCTGTCCCTGTGTCTGGATCGACAAACACCTCCTTGCCCTCGATCCGACATTTACATCCCCATCTCCCGCCCCCGAATCAATACTTCGGACCTTCTGATCCCTCGGCTTACCCGCCTTCTTCATTCGACCAGCACCAACAGCCAGGCTCCATACGATATCAGACGCAGGCCGCTCACCAGGATCCGACCAAGGAGTTATCGACGATCGAAGAGTCGGACTCGGACAAGCACTCCTCTCCTCCGCCAAAGAAGAGGCGCAAACGGCAGGCACTCAGCTGCACTGGTCAGTAAATTTTCTCAGTCCCAACTATGAAACCGGCGGCTGACTGCCATCAACCACGTTGTTTGTGCTATGCACTCTCGTTATCCGTCAATTCATCTCGCATGCCACGCGTCAAAATTCGACATCAACTGACTCCATCCCACCATCCGTATTTCAATCCCCCTCCCATCCTTCCTATGGTCACGGCTATTTACGTGTTCCTGGACATTCAGAATGCAAACGGCGCAAGATCAAATGTGACAGGTGTGATACGCTTCGTTTCTGAGAAGTTCTCTCGCGCGGATCGCTGATCTTGGGCTCTCTTTTCGGTCGATCCTAGAACCCAGCCTTGCGGACCATGTGCGCGTCGTGGAGAGTCGGACAAGTGTCAATGGCACCAGGTCGAGACAAAGTGAGCGTTTTCTGACGTTTTTTACCCGTTTCAATTCCATGTTCTCACCGAGGGTGTTCCGCAGTGACAAGTATGTCACAAGGCTGGAATACGATCAGCTCAAAGCCCGAGTTGAATATCTCGAATCCCTCATCACGGGCGCTGGTAACGCCCATATGCAGCCAACAATGGTTCCTGCGCCCACCATCCCGGCGGGCGCCGGCCCCTCCCACCCTCAATATGTTCGCCATGGGAGATCGACGTCTGGTTCATACAGCTTGGCTCCCGAATACGTTCCAGATCCCTATTCGGCCAATACACGCCCTTCCGTGACAGCCCTCCCATCGTCCTCGCGAACTACCCTATCCGGAGAGATTAACCAGCCTGCCACAGAACGCGAGACCGTGCCCAGCAGGCAATACGCACCTCCCCACCGACCGGCTTCGAGACAGTTCCGGCCTATGTTAAGCCATGTAGCCGCTGCGCAATCGTATGGGAGTGTTGAAGGACCTGACGAGCGGCCAAAAAAACGCTTCGCGTGGACGCTGCAGGGCGTGCGTCCGCGCCAGTCCTGTCGGGCGGTAGATCTGGTTCGACGATCACAGCCCTACAACATCCTCCTCCTGCCCTTCCTCTCCCTCCTGGTGTACATACTCCACTTCCTGGCCCTCCGCCCACTACCTCTGGTTCCACCGCGATCGTCCCATTGGAAGTCACTCCCGAGGGCTCGTCCTACAACCGACCACCTTCGTCGGGAGGATTACGACACAATCGGTCGTACAGCGATTCGATTGCACCTCTGGTTGTCCCCTCCAAACGCTCCCGGGATGGCCGGCTCGAGTTACAATCCCCGGTCATTGCCGGTCGCAAACGATCCATGCCGGACGCCTGAGACTCCTGGATTAGGGCCCGTAAACCGCCCTGGTGTACTCGCTTGAACGTCCGAAGGTAGGCCCACTCTCCCTGTTTGCGCTTCGCGCTCCGCTCTCTCCAACCCTGGACGTTCTGAGCCTTCTAGACGGCAGCGGCCCTTCACCCATCGACGTACATTATATCGTGGTCCGCCACGTTATTATGAATAACTCTTATGTCCTCCCTGTCCTTTTAGCCCTTGTTCATGACCGTTTGAAACGCCTCTGGAATGTCGTGGAGCATAGACATGTACAGACCTTCACGTCATACGTCCATACACACACCTTATCGTCATCTTGTATCAGATTATGTCTGTTGTTACCACTATCGTATTTTCATTTTCGGAGTATTCCTTCGCTGTACGGTTCGATGTTTATTTTGAACCTCGTTCAACATTTAGCTTGTAGATGCGCTCTCACGACAAATTGCACCACAAATGACCCCCATCGTTCACAGTTTTCCGAACCTGGCAACGTCTCATCAAGTGTGGGTACACTTCAGCGTATTTATAGACAATTGATGTACACGCACGCGCGGCGGACACTAGGGTACATCGAGCATGGAAGCGGGCGGAAGCGGACAGCAAGAAGGGTGATAGTGGAGAGCACAATAGGGGGGGGGGGTACAAAGCACAAAGATATGGGAAATGGATAACAAGGAGGGGGATGAAGCGCTGGGTGGGGAACAGATGACACGAATTCGAGCAGACAGCGGATAGATAGAAGCGATGAGGGGGGGGGAAAAGAGAAAGCAAACCTATCATGGCGACCTTTCCATAATAGTCTTGATCATGGCAGTCCCCACCTTGGTCGCTTCTTCAAACCTCGACTCGAAGAAGCTGGCAGTTTCACGAAATCGCCGCTGATACAGCCCGAAGTTTCCGTAGGACACGCATCGACTCCATCCATCAGCTGCGATCACGAATTCCAAGTCGTCGGAACGGTGGGACTTGTCATGGATGGCGGAATGAATTGCAGCGTCCAGGCGGGACTGTGACCGGAAGAGAATCTCGGCAACGCCGATCCACATCCGGAACAATGGAGTTGCCGCGAGGTCGAGGTGGACAAACGGTTGGATATTGAGTTGTGCCCAACAATCGACCATAGCCAATAAAGATAGATGAGAGTTGGTATCGTGGCGTGGGGCGTGGTTACCGTTGACCTTGCCATTAATAGCGCCAAGCCACCCAGTGGTTGATTGGACTGGTGAGGCAGGCGCGCTGTTTACAGGCGAACTTGGGTTGTTCGGAGGAGAGTGGCGCCCGAGACTGAATTGATCAAGAATGTCCTCCGACAGCAGCATGGGGCGGGAGACCTGGGCGGGTCCGAAAACCTTGTCTCGGGCTGCGTAGATCCGGGTCCGTAGTCCTTCCTCATCGAGGTTGAGCATGAGCTTGAAAATCTCCAGGGTGCTCCGAGAGTATTGGTCGATTTGGACCCGAGCCGCCGGGTTGAGGATAGCGAGACCGGCGTAGACGTGCCATTGATTTGAGTATATGCGGAGCATAATGTTCACCTTGACCGTTTCAATTCCGCCGACGTATTTTCCGTGTTCCCAGGGGTATTCCTGTGAACGAGCCCACGCCGTGCCCATGCTGCAAATGAATCGTGGTGTATGGTTAGCGTTACAGCCAGCAACCACGAGGATGATAAATGATGCGAGGGGTTGATCCCACAGTTGCCGGAAAAGGTTCGCGAGTTCTTACCTGAGGAATGCGGCGTGGGTGACGGCCTGCGTGTTCGCAGTCACTTCGTCGTGCTCCTCATAGGATAGGTAGACGTAACGGGACTTGAGATGACGTAAGATGTTCTCGACCAGCCGAAGATCTCTGTCTGAAGCCCGGTGCTTGGTAAGGACCTTGAAATCGGCGCGCTCAGTTTGGAGGGGAAGAAAATAACCGGGAATTCGGCGAGAAACATACCAGGGGTTGACCAACTGGGGAGACGGTGGGACCGTGCAACGAGTGACACGAAACGATGCTCACGTCGCTGGGAAGCCACCTCTCGAACGACTCTTTCTCAGGAGCTTTCACAGATGTCTGGCCAGAAACAATTGCGCCGAGCTTCGTGGCTGCGAGGATGTGTTAACGAGCGTTTGGTGATAGACGGGAAGCTAACATGGACCGTATTGGGCGACAACGTTATCGATGAACTCCGCCTCGACTGAATACATAATGAAGTCTGCGGCTCTTGAGACGAGGTGGCCATCTCGTAAGACGGTAATGGCGGGCACATCTGGGAGTCGAAGGGTGAGGAAGAGGGGGGATGACTTGGGATGGGGTAGGGTGATACCTTTATATTTTTCCTTGAGTGCGTCATACTTGCTCGGTAGATCACAGACGTAAATCCTGTAGCCGGGTCATCATCCAGCTGGATGAGCTGAGTTGGGTCACAAGAATGCGCACTTCTTCCACCCGGCGTCCGCCAGTTGCCCGGCATAGAGCGTGCCCATCGCACCCATACCAATCAGGCCAATCACTGGCTGTTCCTCGATGGGAGACTGGGGGGTGACGTCTTCGCAGATGGGCATGACGGTTTCCTGGAATCGATGGTTGCTGGAGAAGGCACAGAGGGGAGGGAAACGGAAGTGGAAGGGGGATAGGACCGTCAGGGGATCGGGACATTTATAGGATGCGATGTAGTACACTCCCTTGGTCGCAGGGAAATCTTTGCGGAGAGATTTCTCTCGAATGCGGAAGAGGAGAATGTGTGATTGGCTTCAGGGTAATCGTTGTTTCTGCGCCCTAACCGATCTCCCGCGACGTACACCCTATCATAGCGGCGGTGCCGGCGTGTCTATCATATCTCCACTACCGAACTCTTCGCTCAGCTGATCCAACATCCGCCCCAAATCCTTGGCCTCATTGATAAGCACTTCAACGCTCGACAATTCCTCCGCCTGGACCGGGACTGGAGGGGGCGCAGGTTTCCAAGACAACTCGTTCACTGCACCATTGACAATGCCCTGCCACGTCGTTCCTTCCTTGGCCAATAGCTCGTTCAACTCATCTTTGATTCGCCGGCATGCGCCAGCACCATCGTACCCAAAACTTGTGTAGATCTGGACCAGGGACGCCCCTGCTTTCGCGTACTCCAAGGCGTCAGCACCTGTTGAGATGCCCCCACAGCCAATCAGTGGGATAGACGCAGGGATTTGGGGTCGGAGAATCCTGAGAGCAGCGAGGGTGTATGGCTTCAGCGGCTTGCCAGATAGACCCCCTTGCTCTACTTTGTTCGCTATCGAACTTCTCAGCACCAAACCCCACCCAGGACTTGAGAGTACGTACAATTGATGAGGCTTGAGGACCTCGAAACGGTTGTGTTGCTAACAATCACACCGTCAACCTTGCCCTCCTTGATAACCGAGGCGATGTCCAACAGTTCAGGCTCGCTCAAGTCTGGAGCGATCTTGACCACTAGTTTAGGTGCTCGGGAAGTCGAGGCAACCTTCATACGGGCATCATTCACTCCATTCAAAAGTTCTGTCAGCGCGGAGCGCGTCTGCAGCCCCCTGTGTACGTCGTAAGAGTGGGAAACTCAGAGAAATATAGAAACCTACCTAAGTCCAGGAGTGTTTGGGCTCGAGACGTTGATCACCAACACATCAGCATATGGGCTGAAGACTTCCACTCCGGACACGAAGTCGGCAATCGAATCCGCAGGAGATGCCTTGTTTTTTCCCAGGTTGACCGCAAGGACAGAGCCAGGACGCAGAGACGCGGGAATGCCGATGTTTTCGGGTCGGAACGGAGAAATCCGAGCGCGCAGCCGCGACAGGACGGATGCATGACCGTCGGATGGGAATCCATACCGGTTGATCAACGCGCCGTCTTCTGGGAGGTGGAAGACCCGGGGCCGAGGATTGCCTGGCTATCGAATCTGTGTCAGGATCACGCGGCTTCTTAGGATGGTAGTTCGTACTTGGGGTTTCGGTGTAATGCTTCCAATTTCTACCCAGCTGAATCCAAGGTCGAGCAACCCTGAGGAAGTCAGGTCAGCGAAATGAAGTTGGGAATGTGAACCCGGTCAGACCCTCAACGGCTTCCCCATTTTTGTCAAACCCCGCGGCTAGCCCGACGGGATTGGATATCTCTGTTCCCCAAAGCTAACCTAACAACGTTAAACCGCGTTTCCGAAGCAGCACAAATCACAAATACCTCCAATTTGAGCCGTTCATCGTCAACTTGAGTGTCTCGGGGTCCCAAACCGCTCGCGAGGGTGCGCACAGCGAACCTATGCGAGGTCTCTGGGTCTAGCGCGTATCGAAGGGTGGGAGTGATGATGTATCGGTGGATTGCCGACCGAGAGTCGAAGTAGTAGACAGCGAACAGTCCGACAGAGACGGAAAACACGGTGGCGTAGAGCCCCTTCTTCAGCGGGTTTTGTGGCGTTTGCGAGTTTGTGGACGCGAGGCGCGCCTGAAGTGTGGGTCGGAATACATAGCCAGCTCTGAGGGTGGAATGTCGCAGGGTGAACATGAGGGTCGCACCGGTCAGGGTCCAAAAATACCATTCGATCATTCGGCGAGTTATGTACATGGGCGTTACGACTACTTGAAATACAGACAATAAGAGCGTCCAACGAACGGGATCCTACAACATAGTACACACACACACACACACACACGGTATATACACGATACGGGCATGTTCCTATATCGTCAAACATGGCTTGGGAATAAATAAATAGTGAATAAAAATGAACCCAGTGCTCAACGGATCTGTGGATATGGTGTCCCATCTAAAGCTCATCGTCGTCCCTGAATATAAATCCAGGAGAACCGGGAGGCGACCATCTCGAATCCAGATGGGATGTGGGAGCTTCGTCGGTGGTTGATCCTGCGCAACGCTCCAGTACCGTCCTTCCAAGCAACGACAGCTTTTCTTCTCCAGGACGACGAGCTCTGGCGTAGGGTGGGTCGTTGTTGGGGTGTGGTCCGCCTCGCTGGACTCTCAGCAATCTCTGGCAAGTTGTTGCACTCATCACTGGAGGTGTCGTGAGTACACTCATCCGCACGAGAGGGGGACCGCAAGGCGCACCATACATGAGCCCGTCCAGAGTGGTTTCGCTGACGCGTACAGGCTGTACTGATCATGTTGTGGAATCCGGAGGCAAAGTTCATCGTCTGGTCTGTCAGGGATGGGAGCGATGGTGGGTTTCCTGTGGCCAACGACGCTTATCGCCCGTTTTTGTAGTCCAGAGGGTGAGGCGACCAGCCAGTTCTGTTGTATGAAAACCATGTTGTGGTGGAAAAGTCATCGCCAACTGAGGGTGAGGGTGGAGGGTATGGTCCTCATGTGCGACCTGCGACAAACAACTGGATTCCAGCACGTCCGACGACACAATTGAGGAGTGAGCCATCATAAGAGGGACAGGTGTCTGCCAACGAGCGGTCTAGGCAGACGGGAGTGTCGTGCGTTAGCGGTGCCTCATGTTGAAGGGAAGAAGGTTCAAGATGTCGAAACAAGTGCGGGTGCCAGGGTTTGACTGATCCTTGCGCATCAGGTGGTATCCCCGGTTGGTTGGAGGACGGTATTACCATAAAAACCCGGTGGCCAGAACCTAGAAGACCGCGATATGAGAAACCACAGGTTTCACGAAACCCTTCCCCGGCGTTACTCACAAAGCGCGGTATTATCAAGACAGCGGAAGATATGATCGTTAACAAGGGTCCGTGCGTGCGAAGGGGAACGAAGATAACGCCAATAGTGACTCGTCCGGGATACGTTTCAGGTGTGCTGTACGCAGGAGGCCAGTCGGCGTCGGCGTAATATATTATCCCAGTGGTTAGATGACACATCGGGGTGCGCGTACGTACTCGGCGGGGCGGGGTCTACCGGTCCCTTGGTAATGGCGACTCCGCATCGGACGCTGAACCGTGGACAGGATATCGCGCTTTCTGTCTCTGCTTTCGTGCTCACCGCCAGGCTGGTCGGTAGAGTCTCGTAGATGACGCGTGTGTGGGTAAACCCCGGGGGTTTACGTCGGAACATCTACAGTCGAGCTGAGACCCCCGAGCGTCCAACATGGAACTAGGACCCCTCGAAGGGTCCAAAGGCCCGGAACCACGCAGTGGGAACACGGGCGCCTATAGCGTCGCCAATCTGCAATGCGCTGTATCGGGAATAGCTGGAGCGAGCCAACCGGGATCGTGGGCGAGGGAAAGAGCCTGAGTGAGCGTCCGTCTTTGAGGGGTGGGGGGCCTGACCAGCATCCGCTAGTGGGGGGATTCAAGGAAGGGTGCTGTTTGGTGGGTCCATGGTCGCGCGTTACCTTGTCGGCGATTGTACCAGGCAGCTTTGCAACAGCCGAGGCTCGAGCCCATGGTACTTGGAGAGAAATTTAGTGACTTTCTGTGGTCGCTGGGGCGACCGGGAGATGAGGGTCAGATCGGTAGTAACTGGAATCGATGAACTCACGGCCGACCACGGGACCGAACAACCACACATCGCGTCAGATGGGAAAAATAGGTCTCATTGGATTTTGTAGGGTGGGGAAAATGCGACCGGCGAATGATGGAAAATCGGAGGACGAAAACGAACAATCTCCCGATTTTTGTGGGTTTACCTCACACGGGCGACGTATTTGGTTCTGGCCTCTATCAAGGCTGTCTTGTTCACCGGAATTGCTACCGGGTTCAAACGTTCATCCTCGACATCGTGTCAAATCTTGACGAAGACCCTCCAACGACGTTCCTCTGTGTTCTCGCCGAGCAGTCCATCGTAAACTGGACCATCGACTCGTTGCCTCCCATTTTCATGAATGCTCCCTTCTCCACTTCGGCCTCCGAAATCGTCCCACTCGTTGTTATTCACCAACCATAAAAGGCGCGTAAGTGGACCCCCTTGTTCCGGTAGCCCGGCGATGGACCTAATCCCATTGACCCATTGAGTGAAAACGAGGTCAAGGAAATCCTCAAGGAGTTTAGGAACCAATGCAATGCTGGCGAACCCCTGGATCGCGCTACCATCAGACTGCTCGTCTTGTCCC
>Ga0307509_10009162_pt1 | contig 12439 bp, 5 predicted proteins | sample 10_EM_MG_FD_202245 | JGI IMG/M metagenome (GOLD analysis project Ga0307509, IMG submission 202245) | Populus trichocarpa ectomycorrhiza microbial communities from riparian zone in the Pacific Northwest, United States - 10_EM | ecosystem: Host-associated > Plants > Roots > Unclassified | place...
CTGTTTCCATGTTAATTCTCTCTTCTCTTCTCTTTTTTTTTATGCTCTGTTTCTTTCGGGTTCTTTTTCCAAGTTAATTCTCTCCTCCCTCTCTCTCGTTTGTTCTCCCGTTCTCTCTCGTTTTCTCCTTTGATCTCCCCTCCCATCTCTGTTCTTTTTCTTTCCTTTTCTCTCCTTCTTTTTCGTCATCTACGCCTCTGCCTTTTATAGGCATTCTGTTCCGTTGCCTATCTTCCATGATAGTGATAAGGCCTGGGATTTTGTGTTTTGGCCGGATTGGGACACCAACAGTCCTGCCATTGCTGGACTGTTGGTGGTGGTTTCCTCCACGCTTCAATGGCTTGTTATGGCGGCGAAGAACACGGAAACGAATTGAGAAGGCATTGCAATGTGTCTGGTGGTGTGAGTTGCCTGTCTGGGTGGCATTCTGTACTTCCTTCGCAGGTGGTCTCCTTTGTTTCCAGAGGAAGAAGAGAACATCTTAAGTAAATTGATAGGATGAAAAAACTTAAATCACTTGAGTAATTTATCTTAGTATACTTACGGTGAACCCTTTTCTAGCTTGGTGTTGAACACGTTCTATTTCAGAATCATACATATTATTTACATCATGGACTACTACAATACGTCCATTTCATTTCCGATGGCCCCAAATTCTGATGTCAATGTATTCATCACAAGGTGAAAAGGAACATCATGTATGGTCCACACAATTGCCTTACAAAGAAACTACATAATTGTCTCCCTACAATGCGGGTCTGATAAAAAAATATATGTAAAAAAAAGTACATGCCGCAAGAAACTCTTTTACAACACGTAACCTAATTATCTAGTGAAGCTAAAAGTGATTCTTGTAAACTTAAAGATCAGGCAAAGATTTTTTTTGTGATCCTTGGTCACATGAAATTTGGTGAATTTTTCTTTTTTAAAAAGGATTTTTATGAGCTTAAAGATTAGGTGGTGATTCCTAGTAATATAAGATTTGGTGAATTTTTTAAAAAGAGGATCTTGTTAGGATTAAAGATCAGGTGATAATCTTTTTAGGTGATCCATGGTGACATGAAATTTGGTGAATCTTTTAAAAGGGGATCCCTTGAAAACTTAAAACTTTGGTGAATCCTTGAGGACTTGAACTTTGGTGAATCCTTTTGAAGGATCTTTGAAATCTTGGAGCTTTAAGTACACTTGGATAGACAAATTGTTGGTGAGTATTGCTGTGGACTTTCAGAATAAAAATTTTACCCTTTTTTTTTTTTTTAGGAATGGCTTCTACCCAAAGTAAAGTCTAAGATTGCCATTAATCATTCACGTCCATTTAATGGATGGATTGCTGATGCTAAAGATTTTAACCAAATAAAAAAATATATTTACTTTCCATGAATTGATGTGAAATACCATCATATTGGCAAAATGGTGTAGCTTAGACTTGCGGTACATAAGCCTATGACAGGTTCTTGGATGTCAAAGGATAACTCCACTTTCAAAATTAAATACGAAGACCATTAGTGTGTAACCAACGAAGAAAAAAATGGTGTCTGGTGATGTTATTGTGTCAGATCATCAACCATTTTTATGTTTTCCTTCCCACCATAATAATGAGCAGGATGCTCCACAGGCCTATGTTGTAAACTTGATCAACAAAAGAAAAGTTATGTGAGGAAATAAACTTGATTCACAAGGAGAAATCCAGTATCTTAGAGGATTTTGTGATTGGTCTATAGAAGCCTACCAGGTGTTGTTGAACAACAAATTGGCATATGCAATTCATTCAGCCTCTTTTGATTATCATCGTTCGAATAATATGTATCATGCATTGATAGAGACTTGGCGTCCTGTTAAGAACACCTTCTTGATTTTAAATGGTGAAATTGGGATTTCAATTTGAGAAATGTGCAACATCACTAGCTTATCTAGTTTGAGAGAGTACTATGAAGAGGTTGTCCCCAGTTTTAAAGAGTTCTTGTATGTTGAAGGCGAGTCTTCATTGTTTAGGACTTGCCTTTATTTATTCTGAGATTTTGCTTTGATCGCACGAGAAAAGAATTCTGATAGAATCTATCATGTGGCCTAATTTTTTGTTTGATTAATTATGAATCATTCATGTCGATTTCTTATTTGTCACTAGAGTATAAATGTATTGCAAAGTCAAAATGTGATGCACGTGGGAAGCAAAAAGAGTCTCTTGATATAAAAAGACCTTTTGAAGATATCTTTTATCATACAAGGCACCTAAAAGGATCTACAAGAGTAGAAGATCCATTCAATCTCTTAGACTTTGATTGGGCACCTGAAGATTGCAAGGAGTTACAACTTGCTGCCTATTTGAGTCTTTGGCTTTGTTGATTTCTACTTCCTTAGAATGAGGATTTCATTCATGTTGGCATAATAAAGGCTGCTTCAAATATGGCGAGAGGTGTCACTTATAGTTTGGCTCCTCCTATTCTGGGATCCATATATAAAGGTCTATCTTAGACTATTAATTCGTCTAATGGTAGTACAAAACTTGGGATTGTACAAACTTTATTTCTTAAGCATTTTCTCTATGTTTGGGCTGGATTACACTTTCCTTGTGGGGTATAAGGTATTGTTGACAAATATGTTTTCTTCTTATATGATTAGGAGATTTAGAGATACCATGAATGCATTCCAATTTTAGGAACGTAATGCTATAGATTGTTGTAAACTTTGGTGTGGTCCCATTCAAATTAAAGATTTTTTTTTGCCAGCCTCAATTTAACTGAACCCAAACCGCCTTAAACAAAAAGCAGTTGTGAGGAGAAGGACCGGGTCGTGACCTATGAGAAAATGGATTAAGACCGACCCCAAGATAAAAACGGGTCGCGACTCGCCCCTTAGGAACTGGGTTGAGGATGACCTAAACGAGGGTGAATTAAATGGCGTTATGCATGCAGAAAACCTGTTACAAGCGGGAAAGAAAAGTGGCGATCCAAAGGAAACGACTTTGAACCTCACTGTGCCAGCTCTGAAAAAAAACACGGAGAAGAGTCTCACCACCATTTAATGGCTGGGATTCTATCCCTAACACAAATGGCTGGGATGAGAGTGTTAACATGAAGAATAATTACTGGAATCACGGGGTATGAATCACAGAATATTTTGGTTTCCTAATTTGCTTTATTTGATTATAAATCAACCGAGTTTATATCTTAGATTAGTGTAGTGAGTCTTTCCTAAAATAGAGTTATGTATAGGCTATATATATGCCTCCTCGGCTGACCTAAAGTGGGGGGGGGGAGAAGAAGAAAAAGGAGAGAGGAGAGGAAACAAGTAAACAGAGAGAGAGAAAGAAAAATAGAGGATAACAAAAAGAAAAGAGAGCAGAGGTAGGAGAGAAAACAAAGGAGAGGAAGGAGGTGGAGAGTAGAAAATAGAAGAAAACAACGAAAAAGAGTAAGGTTTCTTAAGATCACCACAAGCAAGTAGGGACTGCATTTCAGTTTGAACTTCTTTTTCTGCAAGTAAGATCTGCAGGTATAGTTTCTAGCTTCTTCTTCCTTGCTATATTCAAACTTTGCATCTGTGGTTTGTTATGTTCTAGAACCTATTTCTTCCTTTGCTCTAGATGTTCATTTTCTGTTGGGACAAAAGGTGCTGTGCTTATCCACTGTCCTTTCCATGGCTCTGAGTTGGATTATTGTTTATGTTAAAGCTATGTATTCTTTTCTTGTTTTTTGCTGTGAAGGATCGTGAGCTTTAAAGGTCTTCATCAACCCTTCCTCCCTTTGCTCGAGCGTCTTCTTACAATGGAACGTTGTATAGGAATAGTTGTGGCTTATAGGCGCAGAAAAGAGAGCGAAAAACGTGAGGGAGGGTCCTTCTTTTAGTTAATCTTTATTCAGGCTTTGGCTCTCAGATTTGTTCAGGCTTCAAGTTTAAATTGGTGTGCCAAATCTTGTTTATTTGAGATAAACTATTTTAGGCTTCTTGTGAATTTTGGAATAGATGAGTATGTTTTTTTTTAATTGAGATGTTTGTGTAATCGTGTTGTTTGTGTTTTGACAAAACAAAAAAATATTTTCTTGTGTGTTGCATACGACCAATACCCTAAAATTTTTTGAACATGCCTTTGAAGTTTAAAAGAAAATGTGTTTTAGCATGGATTTCTTAAACACAAAAAAAAAATATTTTTTTTCTTGCATTCTTGGATTTTACATGTTTGTAAATTCCAAAGGGTGTTGGGCAATATTTCAAAAAATATAAAAATCTTATTTTTGGGGAATTCATCTATTATTCACCGTTAATATTTGGATAAAGAAACCCCAAGTGGTTAATATACAAAATATATTTTTAGAAATAATAAGTCATTATCCTTTAATAATATAAGGACAAAGAAACCTATAAAAGGTAAATGTTCAAAATACTGTTAAGAGTAATACAACTTGTTCGTTTTTAACATAAGGGTAGATTTATGCCCAAAATGTTATTTAGAACAATTTAATTACACATCCTTGAAAGAAACCTCAATTATAATTGGGGACATTTTAATTTTTGATTCCACGGTTTACGAACCATGAAAGTATGATAACATGTTTCGTAAAACATGTTATCAATTTTTTATTCCACGGTTTATGATAACATTTTATGCAAAGAATTAATCATGTAGCTTGAATGTGGTTTGTTCATAGTGATAGATCTATATCTCATCTACATGTTTTAGGTCCTTTGATCTATATCTCATCTACATGTTTTAGGTCCTTTGATAACATGTTTACATCTCAAACTACATGATTAATTCTTTGCATAAAAGAGTATATTACCTAGTTAACCTTGATTAAAAAAGAGGATCACCTATAAAAGAGCCAACTTTAAGATTGTTCTCTCTTGGTAAAGTTTATTGTATAAAAGACAAAAGGAAACTAAACATCATAACTTTTAAGGAAGGCTATAGAAGAAAGAGAGGGAGGGAGGGATAATCTTTCAAAAAATAACCTATCCTTGAAAAACCACCATGGAAATGGTGAGTGATTTTGTAAATTCTTGAATTTGCTTTAGCCTATAAAAGGGTATCTTTCTAGAGAAGAGGAGGGGATTAAGAAAACATAGTTCAAGAAAGAAAACAGGAAAAAAAGTAAAGGAACAAAGGGTTGAAAAGGAGATGGAAACAAAAAGGAAATAAGCAATAATATATATAAGAAAGGGATCTCAGTTTAGCCTAACCACACATAGACTTTGGTTCTGGTTAAAGGGGATCGGCGAAGGGATCTCAGTTTAGCCTAACTACAAAGGATTTTGGTTCTGGTTAAAGGGGATTGGCAAAGGGATCTCAGTTTAGTCTAACCACACACAGACTTTGGTTCTGGTTAAAGGGGATCGGCGAAGGGATCTCAGTTTAGCCTAACCGCACACAGACTTTGGTTCTGGTTAAAGGGGAGCGGCGAAAGGGATCTCAGTTTAGCCTAACCGCACACAGACTTTGGTTCTGGTTAAAAGGGATCGGCGAAAGAGTGAAACACCATGGAAGAGAAAGGGACCGAAAGTAGAAACTAGAGGGAAGAAAAAAACAGGGGAGACATTGACAGGGAAGAAAGGTTTAGAGAGAAACCAACGCCACCACCAGCAAACTAAAACAGCAACAGAAAAAAAATGAAAAGGAAGCACGGGAGAACAGGAAAAAAAAAAGAAACCGAAAGAAAGGATTTCCAGTGTAGAGAAGAGAGAAACCGAAACAGAGGGGAACGAGAAAAAGAAGAGGAAGATTTGTTTGAGAGACAGAGGAGAGAAAGCCAAAACAAAAGTGGGGAAGAGAAGAACAGAGACTGGTGGTCTCAGCACAGAGAAGAAGAAGGACCGTTCCCCGCCCCCGGGCACCACCGCCGTGTTTCCTTTCCACCGCCACAGCATCACTGCCATCCCGCCACCATCAGTGCTACCAACGCCAGCAGAATCAGAGAGGGAGAAGAGAAACAGGACAGAACAGAGAGGGAAGAAAAAAACAGAGACCGCGGGCTCTACACAGAGGAGGAGAAAAGACAGCCGCGCCACCGCTTGGAATCATCGTCATTTCTCCTCCCAGCCGCTGCCCCGACCACCTTCCACCACCGCCAGACCGAAAATAGCGAAGAACAGAATAAACACAGGAGAGGGGCAGAGAAAGCAGAAGGCAGCAGGAAGAAGAAGAAGCAGCCACTGGCAGTAACCACAGTCTGCCGTTGCTGCCACCACCGTCACCTCTCCACCTCCAGCTCATCTACCCAAAGTCTTCTGTTGCAGGTAACACCCTCCCCTCCCCTCATCTCTGTTTCTTCATTTCTTTGCTTGCATGCAGAACGTGCATTGTGCACGTTTATGCAAGCAAGCAAAATAATTAGTTAGTTACTGTGCATGAGCACAGTAACTAGCTAATTATTTTGCTTGGGTTGGATCATCAGCCCAGTCCACGCGGCTGGGCTGAGTCCAGCCCACAGTATATGGGCCGGGTCAGGCCCAACCCAGAATGGTTGGGCCAAGTCTGGCCCAGTTTTTTTTTTAAAAGAAAAATTCAAAAATATTTTTTTGGAATTTTACAATTTTCCCGTGTATTTTTTATGTCATTTTGATTAATATCAAGTAGTATTTTTATGTTGCTAAAAATACAAAATCCGATATTAAAATACCCGGTTTTCGTCAAAACTTCCAAAATACAAAAACACTTTGAAAAAAAAAAATGTTTTTGTGCATACGGCCAAGTGTCTCAAAGCTAAAATATCATAGTGTTTTTTATACACCAAAAAAAAATGTTTTAGCATGCATTTTGGCTTTAATAACCAGTTTATTAAAGTCAAGAGAACATTGGCTAAAATTTCAAAAACAACAAAAATTTTATTTTGTTTGTCTTTTAGTATCTGGGGTACGATATTAAATGTAATATGTATTTCAGATATTAAATTTATTTATTTTTTCCAAAGTTAAAACGGTTAGGTTCTACCCTATTAAGATAAGAACCTCCTTATTGAGGAGGGCTTTTTCTTGAATCTTAGATAGATAGGACCAACAATTAGAAAACACGACCAAACCTTAGATTTTGATCAGACAAATAAAACAATGCAGCTTACCTTAGGTAGGGCGTATTTGGGGTGCTAATACCTTCCCTTTACGCAACCAGTCTCCATACCCGATCTCTGAGACCAGTTAGGGTTCCTAGTGACCATAATACTAGGTGGCGACTCCCATTTCATTTTTTTCCACTGATAAGAGACAAGAATTCCTTGTCTCCCTATATTTTCCAGATACACACACAATTGAGTGTGGAGGACGATTGCCACGATGCCGCACACATGCGACAATTCTCTTCACTATTTCTAAGCAATGTTCTTGGGAAGAACATTGTTTTGGCTATATGATTTAGATTATTTTTGATCAATTTCTTTGCATTAGACACTTCGCGTTACACCTTTAGCCAATAATCTAGATTTTTTTTGCCTCAACAACATATTTTTCTTGGTTTTAATCTTAGGGTTTCGATTTCAAACTGAAACCTTTCCTAACTAAATCATGATGATTCAATGATAATATAAGTGAATAAGTTTTAGATTATTGATCCCTGTATGATTTATAATCTACCCATATCTCTGGTTCTGTTATATTCATTCTATAATTAGAGTTATATTTTCTTGGTTTACGAAGAACATCCATTGTCTTCTTCATTTTGTGTGTGTTTGATATATTTTTGTCAAAGAATTTTATGTTTTTCATGTTTTTCGTAGTTGAATATGTTTTTCGTTTTTTATTTTATTTTGGGTTTGTTTTCGGATTAAACCAAAGTTTTAGGTTTGGTTCTTGGTCAAACCTGGGTCTTTTGTTTGGTTTATGGTCAAATCAAAGTTCAGGTTGAACCAAAGTTCGGTTTGGTTTTTGGTTATATTAAATATACCCGCTTTTCTTTAAAAATTAAAAAATATAATCAAAAAATTCTCTTATAAAAAATACAAAAATAGGTTTTTATTTGTGTGTATATGGCCAAGTCTCTCAAAAATAAATTATACTTGCATATTTTATCATATTAAAAAATCACAAAAAATAGTTTTTATTTTGCATGTGTTTTTGGATTTAATAACTAGTTTATTAAAGCCATAAGAACTTGGTCTGCATTTCATAAACACCAAAAAAATCTATTTTGTTTTTTGTTAATATTCAGGATTATAAACTTATACATGAGATGTATTCTTGATATTAAATAAAAATACAGTTCCTTTTATTTTTATGTTTTGACATAATAAATTCAAAACCTCCTTACCGAGAAAAACTAGACAACACAACAATACCTTAATTTATATTAGACAAACAAACAATGCAATTTACCTTATGTAATATGTACTAGAGATGATACGTCCTCCATATACACAACTAGTCCTTTTATTTAGACTCTGAGACTAATTAGGGTTCCTAGTGACTAAAATATTATGTAGCGACTTCATCCTTTTCTTACTAATAAAAAACTAAAATTCTTTTTTCTTTCACTCATCACTACAAAGATTTGCGACACTAACAACCTATTTGGAACCAAATCAAGAATAATGACACATGAAAATTGAAAGTGGAAAAAAATCAATATATGTCAAGTAGATCCACAAAAAAAAAGAAGAATATTAAAGAAAAAATAGAAATACAATGTAAGGTTGGTGGCAAAAGGCTATAGTCAAAAGCAAGGGACTGACTATTATGAAATATTTGCTCATGGAAGTAAGGTTTAGTCTTATTCTCAATATTTGGAAAGAAATGAGAAATTTAAATGAAAAACATTTCTCTATGCAAGATGAGTAGAAATTTAGATGTTTTTAGGATTTTGTGTTGCCAGCGAAAGAGGCCTGCATGAGTGAAATATTCCTAATTGATTCTTGAAATTTCAAAAATGCTTTCTAATGTTGTGAACTAAGCATGGTTTCTTTTGATGGTTTGCAGTGTAGCACAGTATCCAAAAGATGGAAGGAGGAGTTAAAGTGGAAGTTTGGAAGCGTGTTTAAACTGTATTTTTAAAAAAAATTAAATTTTTTTGTTTAAAATTATTTTTGATGTTTTTGAATCGTTTTGATATGTTGATGTCAAAAATATTTTTTAAAAATAAAAAAATATATAATTTGAATGTATTTTAAAATAAAAAACAGTTAAAAAAACAACAGTTAACATCTTCAAAGTAAAAATCTTAGGATTTATCCATGATTCCTCCGATATGTCATATTTTTTACAAGGTAAGGATCTTTTATTTTGGTTATCTCCATACAAATAACTCCCGAGTTACAAGAATTAGAACCTCCCAAGGAACTAGCGCAATTCAAAAGAAAATCAAATTTTCAGTACTAAAGGGATTTCAACCACTAATAGGGTTTACATTATTCCTGCTTTCATTCAAAGTCGCCATATTTATTGAAACATGATACAACGAAGCATCAAGAAACCTAGCACATCAGAGAGCTATGAAAGCGATGTGATCGTTAATAAAGTGCTGAAATTGCCACTAATATATGGATGTGAGGTGTTCAGAAGGCCAGTCAATAAGAACCTGCAACTAATGCAAAGCAAAATACGTGAACTATTTTAATTAGTAGTTTATGAACCATAAATGCCTTGTTGTTTGCCGCTGGGTCTACAATATAATTTGTAGTCTGAGACTCTCCTCTTCTCCAAGAATCACTAATAAGTACAACTCCGCCAAGAACTAGGAACGACAAATTTATTGATAATAATAAGGTTTTAAAATTTTGTGTCTCAGAATTATTGATTTCCAATCTTTTGAACGAGCGTCGAGTGTAACTGTCCTCCTAGACCTGGAACTACTTCAAAATTGTTTCCGCAGACCGGCCACATCATTTTTAAATTAGGATCACATTCGAAAAAAGATCGGTGGCAACTGCTCCATAAATGCTTAACTCTTTGGTCTACATCTTATCATCGCAATTTAACCAGATGAAATCATTACAATATTAGATGAGATTTAAAGATATAAATTTATATTATTTTTTAGATATATTTTTTCAAGTTAAAGCTATTTGGACTTGAAACATATATAAATCTACATTATCTTATGTTTAATTTTTATCAAATAAATAAGAATGGTGAGATTCGAACTCGTGACCGCTTGATTATCAAGACTCTGATACCATGTCAAAGAACCATCTCAACCTAAAAGCTTAAACTGTTAGATGAGGTCCCATGATTTATATTATTTTCTAACAAATATCAATAAAAACCAAATTAACCAAATCAAATAGGGTTTAGTCAATATCTGAATTAAATGATCAAAATTAAATATTTATTTTTAATTAAAATAATATATTTCGTTCAATTATTCGTTGGTTTAGTCACAAATAATTTACTCCAAAAACCAAATTAACCAAAAATTAAAATCATGCCAAAACCGAACAAACCAAACCAATTTAACTAAATTTGATCAATTTTTTCTATCAGTCTTAACTTTTGTTCACCTCACACACATGACATCACTTATACCGCAAGTCATTGCCTATGATAAATGACAACATATCAATTATACTAATTTTAGTTTGTAATCATTTATTATACCGAACAAAAAAAATGAAAGAACACAAAAGGAAGTAAAATATATAGTATATAATATCAATAAAATAAAATAAAAATCCAGGGGAAACCATTGACTTCATGATTTGACATGGTCCCATTCAGGTCCCTATTTTATTTTTACGCAGAGGAGACCATTGACTTCATACTATTTTATTTTATTTTCTTTTGCAAATTGTTTATTTTTTAATCATGTAAGTCTTTTTCTTTATTATATATCTCCTTTCAAAGTTTTTATCATACAAAATTTTATATATTTAATGGAGTTATGTAATCATCTATAAAATTTAATTATTATAAAAACAAAAAAAAAAAGATTCTCACAAGTCCAGCCCTAGCTTTTATGATTATCGATTTCAAACTACTATCCAGCATATAAATGCAGACTCACTTACATTGTATCACAAACCTCAATCAGGTTAATTTTAAAGCCATGGTTGGATCAATCAAGCATCAAAGATGGCTTATAAAATGAAATAAAACTAGTATATTGACCAACACTCTGATCAGGTCGACCAAGCTTTCATGATTGTTGATTTCCAGCATATAAATACCTCATATTTTTTAATAATTAATTATTTTTTATTAAAATAATATAGAAATAAATTAAATAATATATTTTGTTTAATTATTCGTTGGTTCGGTCGCAAATAATTTACTTCAAAAACCAAATTAATCAAGAATTAAAATTATGCCAAATCGTTGGAAGCAAAATTGTTGTCAAGGGTGGCTCACAAAAATAAAGCCAAATCGTTTGTAAATTAGAAGAAGTTTCAAACTACTGTCCAGCATGTGAATCCAAGAAAAATGAAAAGAGAGATCCCCAGCATTCGTGATTGTCGTTATTATAATATTAATATTATTATAAAAAAAAAGTTAATGTTGAGGTTTATTTGTACATAAATATTTTGAGCAAGAATTGGTATAATGAGGTCTTTAATGCCCGTGTATGTTTATTTTTGCGTTTCAAAAATGTCTTTAAAAAAATTTAAATTTTATTTATTTTTTTCTTTGCTTCAAATTAATATTTTTTGGTGGTTTTAGATTATTTTGATACGCTGATATCAAAAATAATTTTTAAAAAATAAAAAAATATTATTTTAATATATTTTCTGAGTGAAAAGTAATGGTAAGATGTTTGATATTTTAGTAATAACTTTGGCACCTCTGATTTATGCAACTTTCTGCTTTTTTTTTTTTTTTTTTAATATGAACTCTTAGCTAACTAAAATTACTGGGTAAAAGATGATAATAATATTAATTAATTATTTCATACTTCAGAACTGACAAGTTACAACCTTCGAAATCAACTTATTTACCTGACATGACATTATTGTAGCAACCTTAATAAACACATTAATAATTTACTTAGGAATATATCTTTTTCACTATGTGAAATCACCTCTTGATGACAAATATTTCGGGTTGATGTGAACACAAGTGTTCGTAATCAACTATAAGCGCGCAGTGGTATATATTGATTGGTTGATTGACTTTTTACGCTTAAAAAAAGTAGGTGTCGTGAAGGACATTGCAAGTAACAATCATTCGCGGTGGGCTCTATGGATGGTTCCCAGTCAATGTATATAGCGTGTGAATGGTAGTGTGGTTGCGGGTATTTTTTAAATAGTTTTTCGTGTTAAAATATATGTTAATGATGTTATTTTATTTTAAAAAAAATTATTTTTGACATCAACACATCAAAACGATCTAAAACGTACAAACCATATTAAATTTTAACAAAAAAATATTTCAAATTTTTTAAAAACATAGATTGAAACGCGTTTTCAAACACTAAAAGCAGGGTGGTGAGTTATTAAGATTCTTTTTCTTCATTACTACACTAGAAAGTTCATCGCATCTACTACTACTATACAATGAGTAGTGATTTGATTAATTAAATTTAAAA
>Ga0307509_10009163_pt1 | contig 12438 bp, 9 predicted proteins | sample 10_EM_MG_FD_202245 | JGI IMG/M metagenome (GOLD analysis project Ga0307509, IMG submission 202245) | Populus trichocarpa ectomycorrhiza microbial communities from riparian zone in the Pacific Northwest, United States - 10_EM | ecosystem: Host-associated > Plants > Roots > Unclassified | place...
TTAAAACTGATAACGACTTTATTGTTGCCCTTAAGTCCGGACACGAGATCGAAAGGAACCTCTGTAAAACTATCGGGGCTTATCGTTATGGACGTGGCCGCCGCTTGTAATCCGTTAATTGAAAGTTTGACAACCAATCCCTCTACATTCCTATTACCGGAATTATGCAATCGTACATGAATTGTATTTTTCTCGCCACCGATGGCAAAAGGATTTTCCAAGTAAACGGAGTCGACAAATATGTTTGGGTACTTCTCTAAGGACAAGGGGACTAATCGAACTTGCATTGAAGTATCAATCTTTGAAAGCTCACCGAAGGTTGATTTTTGAAAATCAGAAAACCAAAAAAGCGTAGATTTTTTTTCCTTGATCCGATTTAAAACTTCGGATGAGTTTCTGCTGATAGCCGATAATTTTACTTGTGAAAGTAAGTCGGTAATTTCTGTTCTTGTTTTAAATGAATTGGAGAATGGAGAGAAATCGTTGGTAAGCAATTGAAAGGTTGTGGTGGTGGGAAACAAATCCGCAATGCTTTGTGCCATGCGAACGGCTTCCTCCAGCGCTCGTGTTTTTTCTGCGATCGGAGAGGACATGCTATAGGAATTGTCGACATAAATACTGATTGTTTGTTGTTGCCCCATTTCTTCCTTGGCGGGGAGAAAGGGTTGCGCGAAAGCCATCACCAGAAAGAACAGAAAAAGTAATCGGGATGCCAACACTAAATATTGTTTAAGCCTGCGCTTTTGCGTAGTCTCCTCTTTCACCTGCTTCAGGAAGCGTGTATTAGAGAAATAGATCCGTGTTGTTTTTCTGAAATTGAAAAGATGGATAACAATGGGGATGACAAGAGCACTTAACGCCCAAAGAAAGGAAGGATAGACCAAGCTCATCGCGGTAAGTTACAACACACAGCTGGATTTATTAAAGGCATTTATTCCACCGATATAAAAAATTTCAAGCTAAAAATTTTGTCCCCTATCTTGCGCTAGTTATGAATTCTGTCAGGCTTCATCAGCTCATTCGAATGTTGGTTTTGTGGATGCGTCATAAAATGACGGATCGGCAATTCTTTATTTTGTCCAGTATGTTCGTTGGTTTGTCGGCGGGGCTGGTGGCAGTTGGGTTGAAATTTCTTGTTCATCAGACCTCAGCGTTCGTGGCTGACTACTCCGAAACGAGTAGGTTGTTTTGGCTTTTTGCCTTCGTGCCAATGATTGGGATTTCACTTACGACTGTGTACGTCATTAAATTCTTGAAAGGCAATCTAAAGAAAGGATCTGCTGAAATTCAATATGCGATTGCTAAACAATCCAGCCTGTTGCCGTCCACACAAATGTATAGCCACGTGATCACCAGTGCACTTACAGTAGGCTTGGGCGGCTCTACGGGTTTGGAATCTCCTATTGTGAGCACAGGGGCTGCCATTGGCTCAAACTACGGGCGTGCTTACACATTGAGTTATAAGGAACGAACTATTTTGCTGGCTTGCGGTTCTGCCGCTGGTATAGCCGCAGCTTTTAATGCACCTATTGCAGGAGTTCTCTTTGCTATCGAAGTGGTGCTTACCGATATCAGCCTTACCGCATTTATTCCATTAATTATTGCTGCAGCCTGCGGAGCCCTGTTATCAAAAATTATTTTAAAGGAAGGCCTGGTAATGAGTTTCACCTTACGGCAGCCTTTTGATTTTCATAATGTACCGTTTTATATTTTGCTTGGACTTCTGGCTGGCTTTCTCTCGTTGTATTATGTGCGAACATTTGTTGGTACTCAAAATTTAATTCAACGGATTAAAAGCCCATGGTTGCGTGTAGGAATAGGCGGCCTTGCTTTGGCAATTTTGATTATGGCGTTTCCTCCATTATTTGGCGAAGGGTATCACACTGTTTCAATTCTTGCTGATTTAAAACCGACAATTTTATCTCATCATAGTATGGTCAAGAATTGGGTGCAAGGCGACTGGCCTCTTCTTATTTTTTTATTATGTGTGATGTTGTCAAAGTCAGTAGCGGCAGGGCTAACATTAGGCAGCGGTGGTAATGGAGGAAACTTTGGTCCCTCCTTATTTATGGGCGCCTATTTAGGATTTTCTTTTGCCCGCTTCTTCAACCAGATTGGATTTGCACATATTCCAGAAACTAATTTTGCATTAGTAGGTATGGCAGGGGTCTTGAGTGGAATTTTTCACTCTCCATTGAGTGCGATATTTCTTATCGCTGAAATTACGGGTGGTTATGAGTTGATGATTCCGTTAATGATCGTATCGGCATTAAGTTTGGCGGTGGCAAAACATTTTGAACCTCTTTCGATGGAGGCGAAAAAACTTTCGCAACGGCTTAAGCATTCTATCGCCAATCGAGACCATTTTTTACTTAGTAAAATCGAGTTAGATAAATTAATTGAAACGGATTTTATTCCATTGAATGAAAGCGACTTGTTACAATCGTTGATCAACGCGATTTCAAAATCTAAGAGAAATACTTTTCCTGTGCTGAATCAAAAACAGGAATTGGTTGGTCTTATTCATTTGGACCATGTTCGGGCGACTATATTTCAAACGGAACTTTATAAGACCGTTCATATCAAGGATTTAATGGTGAGTCCATCTTCTATGATTACACCGCAAGAAAGTTTGCATGATGTGCTTAAAAAATTTGATGATGCCCATCAATGGAATTTGCCGGTCATTGAAAACAATCGGTATGTCGGCTTTGTATCGAAATCTAGTATTCTCTCCAAATACCGTGAGGAGCTAATGCAAAGCGTTTAATCGATACTAAAAACTTTCGGAAAAGCCGAGATAAAAATAGCCGAGGTAATGAGGATCGCCTCTGGCGTAGTCGAGGCGAAGATTTAACTTCTCTCTTTTATTGATATTGTATCGAAGACCACCACCGTACATATAATGCAGGCCATCAAAATTGATCTCCGATGGATTATAGACTTTGCCCAATCCTGCAAATGCAACAAACCCTATGCGTTTGTAAACAGGCATTCGGTATTCTGCTTGAAAGGCAGTCATATAATTATCTCGAAAGCGACCGCGGTAATAGCCACGCATAACGCGCGACCCTCCAAATTCTGCCATCTCCTTAATAGGTGCATCACCTCGCACAAAATTTCCAACCATTTCCAGTGCAACAATATGACGCAACGAAGGGTTTACATTGAAGTATTTGCGTAAGTCAATATAAGTACGGTGATAATTTACGCTTCCTCCTAATGATTTGGAGTAGAATGAATAGCGAACATCAAAATAAAATCCATGACTTGGATTGACCACGTTATCACGTTCATCCCAGGTGAGGCAAGGGCCTAGCCCGATGGATGTCGATCCATTATAGCCAGTGACTTGCCCGGTTTCCAATTGCCCACCGGGTTCCAGACGCATATTATAATATTTTAGAGCGCGCGCCTCTATCCCAATAAATAGTTTCTTCTGTTTAAAAATCCTTCGCCCCACTCTATTCTCCCATCCGATGACATCGTAGGTAAATTTCTCGCGACTGTCAGGAGAGGTGTTGTTTCCTATTCCAAAGTAAAAATCCCGGAAATTAATCAGCTCCTCACCGAAGCCTTCAATCAAATATTTTTCACCTCGCGTAAAGATGGTGTAACGGGGAATAATGATGAGTTGCCCACGGCTTGTGTAAAGCACAACCAATTCTGCATTGGAGGTACGTGTCGGAATTTCAGGATGCAGGTTTTTCCATAACCTAACGCCTAGTGCACCAGCTGCAAATTGGGTTTCCGGAGTATACAATAGAATAGGGAGTACAATGTTGCGCGCGTTCTTCGAGGTATCAGAATAAAATCTTAACCCTTGCCCCATCACAGGCATTGAGGAAACCACAAGAAGTGAGAAGGTAAATAGTTTTCTAAGCGTCAAGTAAAGAGTTTTCAGCCCGCCAAATTATTCAAAAGATTTGAATCTGCTTCCTTATTTTCTTGACTCCCTATTAAATTTATAAGGTCTCTCTTGCTAAGAAAAATGCAACCGCTGAGCTTTGGGGCTGGCTCTTAAAGATGAAAAAATATGAGATGATTAATACAGGGCCTAAGCCGACATCCGTGACTTAAACTTCTTAGTTAACTCTTCAACACTATTTTTAAAATTAGGATCAACCTTCATCATATCTTCTACTGATTCTAGAGCATGAATGACCGTGCTGTGATCACGACCTCCAAAATTTTCACCGATAAGGGCAAGTGTAAGTTGTGTGTATCGCTTGCAGAAATACATAGCCGTTTGACGAGGAATAACGAACTCACGTTTCTTTACTTTGCCCTTCATCTGGTCCATCTCCACTTTGAAAAAATCAGCTACTGTTTTCTGAATGTAATCCACACTTACATCACTTTGAATTTCCTTGATGATGTTTTTCAAAACTTCCTTGGCAAGATCAAGGTCGATGTTTCTTTTTAGTAACGTAGCATGAAAGAGCAATGAGTTGAGAACACCTTCCATGTCGCGAAGGTTGGTATCAACGCTGTAAGCCAGGTATTCCGCCACTTCAGTTGGAATTTCAATTCCGTCTGACTGCATTTTGTTGTTGATGATGGCTAACTTGGTTTCAAAGTCAGGCTCCTGGAGGTCAGCAGTAAGTCCCCATTTGAAACGAGAGAGCAATCGCTCCTGAAATCCTTTCAAGTCACGAGGTGGGCAATCACTCGTCATGATGATTTGCTTGCCCGACTGATGAAGCTGATTGAAAATATTGAAGAAAATTTCTTGTGTCTTTTCGCGGCCAGCTAAAAACTGAACATCATCCAGAATCAATAAATCAACTTGTAAATAGAAGTTTTGAAACTCCTGCATTTTTAGATTTTGCAAGGCATTCAAAAACTGGTTGGTAAAATCGTTTTGATCAACATAGAGCACAACCTTTTCAGGCATGTTCTTTTTAATCTCATTACCGATAGCTTGGACTAAGTGCGTTTTGCCGACACCAACGCCACCGTAAAGCATTAATGGATTAAAAGAGGTAGTGCCTGGTTTTTTCGCCACCGCAACTCCTGCGGAGCGTGCAAGCCGATTACAATCGCCTTCAACAAAATTTTCGAAAACGTAATTGGGATTCAGTCTTGAATTAACAGTGCGAGGATCAAGTGCCTTGTAAGCGAACGGAGAGTATTCAGCATTGTGCCCATTTCCATTAGCTGGCTGCATAGTTTTCTTACCGCCATTGCCATTCGGGTAATTTACCATCACCGGCGGACTTTGCTGATTGCCGCTATCCACTACTACGGAATATTCTAATCGACCATTCTCACCCATAACCTGACGAACCGCTTTTTTCAATACAGGAACATAATTTTCTTCTAGCCATTCGTAGAAAAATTGCGAAGGAACCTGAATGGTGAGTATATCGCCTTCATTGCGCACCGGTGTGATAGGTTTAAACCACGTATTAAAACTTTGTTCGTCTACATTTTGCTTAATTATTTCAAGGCAATCGGCCCAAACGGTGGCGGTGGTGGCAACTTCCATTTATTTATTGGGTTCTGAGGTTAATTACTATTCCCATTTTTTTGAGAAAGGGTGGCAAAGGTGTAAAAAAAAAGAAGAACAAAAAATATTTTTTCACTTGTCCTACCATCTGTCTCTTCCTGAAAAATCAGGAACGGAAGATACCTAATCCGAAGTAATTTCAAAGCGATTGGTAACTGAAAAATAATTTTTTATTAAAAAAAAATTAGCTGGTTTTATTTTGAACTTTAAAAAGTAAACTTGAGGTGAATTTCAAGCGATTTCATGCAGAAGAATATTTTTAATTCCGATTTTAATCCGCATTCCGTCCGTGATTGGGAAAAAATTGCGCAACAAGAATTGGGAAATAAAAATCCGTGGGAAAACTTAACTAGAGCAAAGCGTGGAGCAACCATAAAGCCCTATTATGATCGAGATGATACAGTGGAAAGTAAAAAAATTCATTGCGTTCGCTCTGCAAACTGGCAGAATGTTCCCAAAGTGATTGTTATCGATGAGAAAGAAGCAAATGAAGAAGCATTGATGCATTTAAATACGGGCGCTGACGGGGTTTGGTTTGATATTCAGCAACGCGTTAAGGTCGATAAGCTGCTAAATAAGATTGAGTTGCCATTCTGCTCTGTTTATTTCAATTCTAAAGATGACTCCTTATTTAATGAGTTGATCGAATTCGTTGAATCAAGGTCAATGGTTGAAAAAATTAATGGTGCTTTCTTTGATAGCAAAACTGATAAAATCCAAGGTCGATTTAATCATTGGAAAAATTTTCACACAAATGGAATCATAGTAAAGCAAAATGAGAACATTGTGGATGAAATTGTGGACAGCTTGTTAACGACTGTGGATAGAGTTGAACGATTGGCCCAGCAAAATTTTTCTGTGGAGGAGGTGTTTTATTCGTTAGCCTACTCTATCTCAGTTGATACTGATTTTTTTCTTTCGATTGCCAAAATCAGAGCGCTGAAAAATTTATGGATTACTCTTCAGGAAGCCTATCAAATTAAAAACCCAATTCCAGCATTTATACATGGGCGATCGCAACCTTGGATAAATCAAAATTTCCAGCCTCATGGTAACATGCTTAAACAAACAACTGCTGCAATGGCTTGTGCGATGACTGGTTGTGGTGCAATAACCGTTGAACCAGAGGCACAAGAAAACGAAACGACGAGTCGCATTGCACGAAACGTTTCATCGATGCTGCGCGAAGAATCGTTTTTGACGAAAGTAAATGATCCGCTGGCAGGTTCTTTTTATGTAGATGCACTCACGCACCAGATTGCGATTGAAGCTTGGAAAAAATTTCAGCAACGATGAAGCCCGACTTCAAAAAAATAGAATACAGGCCAACTCATGCATTCACAAAATTGAATGACGAAGCGTGGCTTTCTCCTGAAAAAATTTCTATCAAGACTGAATTTGATGAAAGCGACATTGAAAACCCTTCATTAAAAAATTTCACCGCAGGACTTCCACCCTATTTGCGCGGACCGTACGCTTCGATGTATACAGTGCGGCCTTGGACAATCAGACAGTACGCTGGCTTCTCAACTGCGAAAGAATCCAATGCTTTCTATCAAAGAAATTTGGAGGCAGGTCAGAAGGGTTTATCAGTTGCATTTGATCTCGCAACGCATCGGGGATACGATTCCGATCATCCTCGCGTAGCTGGCGATGTGGGCAAAGCAGGTGTAGCCATTGATTCGGTTCTCGACATGAAAATTTTGTTTGATCAAATTCCACTTGATCAAATGTCGGTATCGATGACCATGAATGGAGCCGTGATCCCTATTCTTGCGTTTTATATTGTTGCAGCAGAAGAGCAAGGAGTGAAACTGCATCAACTCAATGGCACCATTCAAAATGATATTTTGAAAGAGTTCATGGTGCGCAATACCTACATCTATCCACCAGCTCCATCCATGCGCATTGTGGCGGATATTTTTTCGTATTGCTCACAGCACATGCCCAAGTTCAACAGCATCAGTATAAGCGGGTATCATATGCACGAAGCCGGTGCTCCTGCTCATCTTGAATTAGCTTACACGTTGGCGGATGGATTGGAATACATCCGTGCAGGATTGAAAGCCGGAATTGCGATAGATGATTTTGCTCCTCGACTTTCTTTTTTCTGGGGTATCGGTATGAATTTTTTTATGGAAGTGGCGAAGATGCGAGCTGGAAGATTATTGTGGTCAAAACTAGTGAAGCAATTCAATCCGAAAAATGAAAAATCGATGGCGTTGCGCACGCATTGTCAAACCAGTGGCTGGAGTTTAACGGCTCAAGATCCTTATAATAATGTGACGCGTACTTGTATTGAAGCCATGGCAGCGGCGCTTGGTGGAACACAATCGTTGCATACCAACTCCTTGGATGAAGCGATTGCACTACCAACCGACTTCTCTGCACGCATTGCGCGCAACACCCAATTGTATCTACAAAAAGAAACTGGCATTACGGAAGTAGTTGATCCGCTTGGTGGTTCTTACTATGTGGAGTATCTCACAGAACAACTCGCCAATAAAGCATGGGCGTTGATTGAAGAAGTCGAAGGACTTGGTGGAATGACCAAAGCGATTGAACGTGGCTTACCAAAATTAAGGATAGAAGAAGCCGCAGCTTCAAAACAAGCCCGCATTGATTCAGGCGATGAAGTGATCATCGGTGTGAACAAGTACCTTACGGATGAAAAACCTGATTTTCAAATTCTGGAGGTCGACAATGCCGCTGTTCGTAAAGAACAAATCGAGCGACTGGAAAAACTGAAACGAGACCGCAAAAGCGAAAACGTTGCTGCATCGCTTAAAGCAATTGAAGAAGGTGCAGCAGGAAAGGAAAATTTATTGGCTTTAGCCATTGATGCTGCACGCAACCGTGCTACGCTCGGGGAAATTTCATTGGCTCTGGAAAAAGTGTTTGGTCGCTACAAAGCTTCCATCCAAGCAGTTTCGGGTGTATATTCGGGTGCGATGAAAAACAAAAAAGAATTGGAAGAAGTACAAAAACTTTCAGATCGCTTTGCAAAAAAGGACGGACGAAGACCTCGCATCCTCGTGGCGAAGATAGGGCAAGATGGCCACGACCGTGGCGCTAAGGTAATTGCCACGGGCTTTGCCGATCTTGGTTTTGATGTTGACATCGGGCCGTTGTTTCAAACTCCGGGCGAAGTAGCGAAGCAAGCCGCAGAGAATGATGTACATGTGGTAGGAGCAAGCAGCCTCGCCGGCGGACACAAAACGCTAGTACCTGAATTAATCAATGCTCTAAAAAAAATCGGACGACCTGATATTCTAGTTGTAGCCGGTGGTGTGATCCCGCCACAGGATTATGATTTTCTTTATAAAGCCGGAGTGGTTGGAATTTTTGGACCAGGCACATCTGTTGCGCAAGCAGCGAGGATGATTTTGGAGAGGATGGTGAAGTGAATTTTTGCAATTACCTGTTGAAGCTGGCGAAAGATTCAAGATAAGATTTTCTCCATTACATAATCATTCATCGTAAATCCATTGCCCACATCAATATCTACTTCATCTACTTTTTCAAATCCCAATTTTTCATAAAACTCGATAGCTGGATTTTTGCGATAAACATTCAATGACAAAGCTTGGTTTTTGTTTTTGAGCGCGAGCTTCGCTATAGCATTGATTAATATTTTTCCAACTCCCTTTCCTTGTGCAGTTGGGAGAACATAAATTTTGTGAATTTTAGTTAATCCAATTTTTTTACAATTGATTTCATACGAAGCATATCCTTGATAGCCTGTTTCATCTTTGGCCAGAATAAACCGTTGCCCATTTTTCATTTGCTCTGCCAACGAGGCCGGATTGTACATCAAGTCAAACAGATAATCCACTTTCTCCTTGGGTTGAAGTGGTAAATAAGTGACGTGAAAAGTTTGCTCCGCTAGTTGCCGGATAAGGGGAAGATCTTGAGAGGTCGCTTCTGTAATTTCTATCATACTTAAGTTTATGTGCAGGCGTCAAAATTAAGTTTATTTCGATTCGAGTCTACGAACAAAACCACCAATAGTGTACAGAAAGCTCATATTTTTGATTATTCTGTTGTCTCTAATCAATAAATGAGGTAGATTTCTTATACCTTAAACCCTAACAATATGCTCAACCAATTCTTATCCACTGCGAACTGGCTTGCTATAATCGTTGCAGCCCTCGCTTATTATGGGCTCGGCTCCATTTGGTTTTCTGTTTTGTTTGGAAAACAATGGATGGCCCTCAACGGCATTCCGGAACCTACGCCCGAAAAGAAAGAAGAAATGAAGAAATTGCTCATGCCAATGTTGCTGAAAAGTTTGGTGATGTCTCTGGCGCTGGCATTTGTCATTGGCCTTTTAGCAATGTCCATCGGCGTAAACCGATGTGTTCCTGGAATAAAACTAGGTTTAGGTCTGAGCGTTATTGGCGTGATCCCATTGATCATGGCTGATATGTATTTGATGAAGCCATTGAAACTTTGGTTCATCGATGCCGGCTATCATGTGGTTGGAATTGTATTGATGTCAATCATTATCGCGGTTTGGCATTAATATAACCAAGTACTCAAGTTTAGATCTAAAAAATTAATCCACGATCGACTGGTATACAAGGGCTTTGTATTTCTCTTGTAACTCACCGTGCTTGTTACTGTAGATATTGGTGTAGATCAATGCTATTAGCTTTTCTTTGGGGTCAGCCCAATAGCTCGTGCTGAACGCACCACCCCATGAAAATGAGCCAATACTATAAGGCGATTTATAATCGTTCTCCAGTGTTTCCAATCCAAACCCCAAACCAAATCTTTCTGTGATTGGAGATTGTAATTGGTTGGTGAGCATGAGCTCAACGGTTTTCCTGCTGAGCAATCGCGCTCCATTATATTCGCCTTTGTTAAGAAACAGTTGTAGAAATTTAGCATAATCTTCTATTGTCGAAGAAAGTCCCGCCCCGCCTGAAAAATATTTTCCAAGAGTGTTGGGATAATTGGGTTCTACCTTGTCGTAGATGACAGATGCTTTTACGAGTTCATTGTCTTTATCTTTTTTAAATTCATACAAGCTCACCAATCTACTTTGTTTTTCTTTAGGCAAATAGAAATACGTATCGTTCATGCCAAGCGGTTTAAAAATCCGCTGATGCAAAAACTCATCAAACGACAAGCCTGAAAGAACCTCTACGAAATAACCTAGCAAGTCCGTGTTCAACCCATAGGTCCATTGTTCTCCCGGGTTATGACGAAGTGGCAATGTTCCGAGTATCTTCATTTTGTCAGCCAGTACATCGGAAGTATTTCCAATTCCAATGCCGCTAGGCACATGAGCTTTTGCATAAATCGCATTAAATTCTTTAGTGCCGATAGCGGCATAACTAATTCCAGAACTGTGCGTGAGCAGCTGACGAATCGTGATTTCACTTTTTGCCGGCTGTGCACTGTAGCTGGAATCCTTTTCATTAAACCAAACCAATACTTTGGGATTTTTAAATTCAGGAATGTATTTGCTGATCGGTTCGTCCAACGTAAATTTTCCTTCTTCCCATAGCATCATCACCGCTAAACTGGTGATGGCCTTACTTTGTGAAGCAATGCGAAAAATGTTGTCGGTCTTTAAAGGAGCTTTATTTTCGATATCACTGAACCCAAATGATTTTTCATAAATAATTTTACCATTTCGTACGATGAGTGCAACCGCTCCCGGGATGTATCCCTTTGTTATATACTCATTCATTGCTTGATCAATGCGCGCAAGGCGCTCGGAGGATATACCGTTTTCTTCCGGTTTGCCGGGTGTTAATGTTTTAGGTGACTGAGCGAACGCATTGGAAATCATTAACGCCAAGGGTAACGAGAAGATAAAAATTTTCATTTCTGATAAATTTAGAAGAGTGAAAATAATGAAAAAGAATAATCAATTCTAAAGCCCTTTCACACTCATCCCCCCATCTACCATAATATCTTGGCCGGTGATGTAGCTGGCTTTGTCCATTGAAAGAAAAGTAACCAGATTGGCCACTTCTTCCGGTTGGCCCACGCGATTCATGGGTGTGCGAGCTAAAATTTTCTCTAAGCGATCAGGTTGTGAAAGCACGGATTCTGTCAAGGGTGTTTCGATATACCAGGGAGAGACAGAATTGACGCGAATATTAAAGGGAGCCCATTCTACGGCCAAGTGGCGTGTGAGTTGAATCATGGCGGCTTTTGTCATTCCATAAGGAGGACCGCTCTGCACATCAAATGTCCCGGCAACGGATGCAATGTTGACCACGCTCGCATTTCCTGAATTCTTTAAGAATGGAAAAGCGAGCCTTGTCAATTCGGTCATGCCAAATAAATTGGTTTCGAAGAGCTGACGGTATTCTGCTTCAGAATATTCCGTAAACTTCTTTCGAACGTTAGTGCCTACATTGTTCACGAGTAGATCCAACTTGCCCCAGTTTTCTGAAACTTTAGAAATAAGTCGAGTTCGAAAAGACGAGTCGGTAATATCACCGTCCATCAAGTACAGATTGGAAGAATTTTTAAGTCGGCCTTGAATACTTTTTGTATCACGGGCTACTACTAGAACTTCGGCTCCTAACTCTAAGAATTCTTTGGTGATAGCGAGGCCAATGCCTTTGGTTCCACCGGTTACTAATGCTTTTTTGTTTTGTAATGACCACATATAAATAAAATTTGAAATGAAAGTCGTAGTTTTCTGTTAGCAAGACAGTATTACCATCTAATTGCAAAAGATAAACATTACCCGATGAAAACACTCGAAGAACGGATCAAAGAATTTCATCAGGGCCGCCAGGAACCAACCCTAGAACTAAAATATAAACTCATGGCCGACAACGAGTTCACATTTTTCCGGGCGACTTGTCATTTGTTTTATGAGGACTTGGCCAAGCATGCAGCACTAAAGCAGGGTCCGACCGTTTGGGCTTGTGGTGATCTTCATTTGGAGAATTTTG
>Ga0307509_10009164_pt1 | contig 12436 bp, 10 predicted proteins | sample 10_EM_MG_FD_202245 | JGI IMG/M metagenome (GOLD analysis project Ga0307509, IMG submission 202245) | Populus trichocarpa ectomycorrhiza microbial communities from riparian zone in the Pacific Northwest, United States - 10_EM | ecosystem: Host-associated > Plants > Roots > Unclassified | place...
GGCTGAAGGGGGTGGGCTTTCTTTGCCATGGGGTCTTCTCCGAATGCAGCGGTTTGTGCCTGGGGGAAGTGTTTACTTTGGTTTACATGTACCTAAAAACAATACCACAGATTTAACAAAAAAAAAAGTGCCCTTTGGTAGCATACACCAGCCATACTTCCACTGACTCAATGAACTCGGCAGTCTATTAATATCTCTAAAGATAGAAATACTAAGAAACTTTTGAAGCTCGGAGATCGTAAGTGGTTTCCATGACCGTATACCATTCTGCCTAACCGAAGCCGACCTCTTTTGTTCTGCGTAGATATTGGTAGCCTTCACAATTGGTTCTAAAATCGTGGGGGTCCAGAAGAGAGAGAAAATGACAATTGGTCTTAATTCGATATCGGGTGGTAGTACAGCCTGAGCTGTATGCTCTGATGCAGCATGCTCTAAAGTTTCAAAACTTTCCGGTCCAACACAAATATCTGAATCTGTACCGGCCATAACCTTTGGCCTCTTCGATGGTATATTGCTGCATTTTTCGGATAATGGCTTTCGAGAACGTTTAGAAGACATCGCGTGGTCAAAATATTTCTCATCATCACTTTAGAACGGACTGATGATAGCTTTACGTTGACACAACATCTTATGCCAAGTCAGGCTTGCCCATATACAGCTAGTTTACTGACACTAATGCATGAGACCAATTTTCCCACCGTCTTGACCGCCCAGGAGATAGTAATCGATGAGATGGTCTCGTATATAAGCGCTGCTCACGTGTCTAGTTTACCCCAACTCCGGGAATCGACCCAGAGAATCATATTCTATTCGGCCAGGACACCATAAACTCTATCCATCCGGTCTCTGTAAGTATCACGAGGTTAGGTTGAACTGTCATTCCGTTGACAATCACCAACACGGCAAAGGGAATACTGCGGTAGATTACTGTGTATGGATTTCTCGCGAGAGAGGAGTGATCTAGAAACAATGAAAAATGGAAAAAAGGCAGGATCTATAATCAGGAGATAGAGACTAAGCTAACCCTTAATGCCCGACTGGTATGCCAAGGAGGAAAATAAAAACCAAAACGTAGACTGAGCATTCTAAGAATGGCTACAAGAATGTTATATGTACACTCGAGACCGAATTGTAGTAGGATCGGTTCAAGGGTCCGGAGGGAGAAGAAAGGGAAGGGGAGGAGAAGAAGTGTGCGAAATTATTGTACACTTTAGGGAAGGGGGTAAAGTGATTTTTAGGATGGGGAACCTGCCAGTAGTGTGTATAAGCGTGCCTATCGGGATGCCGAGAAGGTGGAGAAGGAGGTGGTAAGAGCGACTCCGTATTGATGGGGCTAAGATGTGCTGAGGTTTGCATATTTGCGGGCTTGTAGCAGCTTCACCACTTCCCTGTGCTGGCACACGGAAGCCAATGAGAGTGGCGTGTTACCGTTCCTATCGGGAATGTCTGGGTTGATATCTTTACGTTCCAGTAGGAGCTTCACTACTACATCATGGCCATTCATGGCAGCCCACAGGAGCGGTGTTTGGTCATCACGGTTTGGCGTATTGGGGTTGACGTCCTCCCGCTTCACAAGTAGCTCCACCACCCTAGAACGTCCTTTCTTGGCAGCCCACCAGAGCGGTGTTTGTTCACGAGTGTCGGGCGTTTCGGGGTTGACGTCTTTCCGCCTCAACAGTAGCTTCACTACTCCATCGTGTCCATTCTCGGCAGCCCACGAGAGCGGCGTTTGACCGTCGGTGTCGGGCATATCGGGGATGACGTCTTCCCGCTCCAAGAGTAGCTCTACCACTCCACCATGCCCCATCCCGGCTGCGAACGAGAGCGGTGTTCGCCTATACCAGTTTGGTCTGTCGGGGTTGACGCCTTCCCGCCCTAACAGTAGCTTTACTACTCCATTGTGCCCACACTGGGCAGACCATGAGAGGGGCGTTTGACCGCCGGTGTCGGGCATATCGGGGCTGACGTCTCCCCGCCCCAAGAGTAGCTCTACCACTCGACCACGCCCCATCCCGGCTGCACGTGAGAGCGGTGTTCGGTTATAGTTGTCCGGCATATCGGGGTTGACGCCTTCCCGCCCTAACAGTAGCTTTACTACTCCATCGTGTCCATTCTCTGCGGCCCACGAGAGCGGCGTTCGACTGCCGGTGTCGGGCATATCGGGACTGACGTCTTCCCTTCCCAACAGTAGCTCCACCACCCCTTCACGCCCTATCCCGGCTGCATGTGAGAGCGGTGTTCTGCCATCGTAGTCAAGGATATCGGGGTTGACCTCCTCTCGTCCCAATAGTAGCTTCACTGCTCCATCATGCCCATTCTCGGCAGCCCACGAGAGCGGTGTTCGGATATAGCGGTCCGGCAGATCGGGGTTGGTCTCTTCCCGTCCCAATAGTAGCCTCACTCCTCCATCATGCCCATACCTGGCAACTAGCGAGAGTGGCGTCTGACCGAATTTACCGCGCGTGTTGGGGTCGATATCTTTCCGTACTAATAGCAGTCCTAGCACTCCCACGGACCCGCCTTCCGCAGCCGAAAGGAGTGGTGTTTGACCATTTTTGTCCACCGTATCTATGTTAACATCTTCTCGCTCCAATAGCAGTTTTACTACCCCCTCATATCCTTTACTACAGGCACACAACAGAGGCGTACGGCCATATCCGTCTGCAGGGTTGGCTTTAACATCCTTCCTTTCTAATAATAGCTGCACTACCCCTTCGTGGCCCTCCATTGCGGCTAACAATATCGGTGTTTGACCGTATTTGTCAGGCTTGTTGGGGTTGATGTGTCTCCTTCCTCGGACCATATCCATCACTTGGGGCATCTTACTCCACCACCCATCTGTGCTTTCGGGCTTGGTAGATATCCGGCCAAGAAGTAGCCTCACAATCCCCTCATGCCCTTTCTCAGCAGCCCATGATAGCGGCGTTCGGCGAAAGAATCCGTCTGGTTTGTCGGGGTTGACAGTCTGCCGTTGTAACAGGAGATTTACTGCCACCTCTTCTCCACATATAGTAGCCCATACGAGTGGCGTAATACCTAGAAAATCCCTTTTGTTGGGATCGGAATTTGGTTGGTCAATGAGAGCTGTTGCGGCTTCAGTAATGCCGAAAACTGATGCGCAATGTAGTCCCGTAAATCCGATTAGGGGACCGTCGATAGGGATATCACGACTGTATCGACCGGTCCTCGATATGAGATGCACTAGAAGTAGCCTAGTCGATATATGGCTTTCAATTTGACTGAAAAGCTTGAGCGTAAGTGATGCGACATTGCTTGTAGCCCCCCTCCTGGCATGGATGCCCCAATATAAAGAAGAATATTTGAGGAAGGGAGTTGACTGAGGTAGAGCGGAGAGTGTAGACGAAATGTCCTTAATGGTCTGAAAGTTAAGGTATGTTAGGCAGGTTTCCGCCATTATCGAGTGAGTCGGACCAAAAAGGTCGGGGCACGTGTAAAGGTACTCCTGGAGGGTGAAGTGAATCAAGCGGATAGTCGCAGCCTCTCTGTCGATGATGATAAGTCCCAAGCAACAGCTCAACAGTGTCTCCACCGGAGGAATCCTTTCGATGTTGAGATCCCTAGACCCTATCTCTACTGCTAGGGCGTGGGAGAGCTCATCGAGTTGTAATAATCTCTCCGAGTGGGAGATCCACATCAGTGCTGCCATCCCGAGCCTGGCTTTCTGCCCCCCTTGCTCCTTTATCCGTGCAAGTGTGGCACCATAGACATCCTTCAAATCCAAGCCCTTAGTCATTGTCCTCAGCTTTTGTCGCCTGTCATAGGCCGTGGCTTCCCCCAGGATAGCATCTATAGTTAGGGAGATCAGTAGAAACCTAGATGCATCTATTAGCGGCGGGGTAAAATGTATATCCTCTAAGTTGCTCACTTACGTTTCCGGAATATTCTCGGCAATGCTTTTGATGATTTCACCCTCCAGACCACTATCCATCGCCTCTCTGGATGTATCTTTGCTCAATCTCATCCGGATATATCCCACGATATCGTCATTGTTGGGTTTAATGGACAGAGTTGCAGCGCTAGCACCAAGATGCCTCTCAGTCTCGCTCCGGATGTGTTCTCTTCCGGTTAGGAATATCCGCACGTTCGGGGATTTCTCGAGTATTTGTCTTAACGAATCCAAAACCTCAGGTCGATGCATTTCCGCACATTCATCTACAGCATCAACACATATAAATGTCGGCTGTAATGATACGACATCCTGCAGCATCTTCACAATTTCTGGTACTCTCAGTCCTCTCCCACCAATGACCTTTTTGTGATCTTGAAACGTTCGAGTTATCCCATCCGGGATCCTTTCCAACCCGCCGACAATCTGCTTGAGTAGCGAACCAAAGATGTTTGTCGGAGACTGCTCCTCCCTCGCTGCAAAATCAACGTAAAAACACGCAACGGCGATATTTTGCTCTTTGGCCTTATCACATAACCTGTCTACCACGAGTGAACTAGTACCGTTGCTCATTAGCACCACCCTTTTTGTTCCTCGAAGATTTTCTCTCACCTGAAATAGGTCTTGCCGACGGCCGGACCGCCGCAGCAGAACAAAGTCGCATGCTCCGATGCCATCTGCTGAGAACTATCGCACCACCTGTGAAATTCTTCTGTTTGCAGAAGCCATTCCCCGACGTTGTCGGCTCGGCGGGTTCGAAGGTCTTGATGTCGAATGCGTGGCTCTAGTGGAGAGAGCCATGTTAGGATTTCAGACCGATCCTCGGCGGTGGCATAGTGAGTAGACACATTCAACACGTTCGACACATTGAAAGAGTTGATATTATCTGTAAATAACCTTGACATTTTCCTTCTCCGTTGCTTTTAATGCTGAGGGCGCAGATTCCGTAGTGGGGCTTTGATGAAACTCCGAAGAGCGGAAGAAGAGCGGGGCTGTTGCCAAACCTTGGGCACTGCCCAAATAGGGAGGTTCTTTGCGACGGTCGTACAGTACTACAAAGCAGCTTGAAGCACCCTTATCGCGAGCACTGCACTGCACTGCACTAGTAGTGTACCGTACAGTACAACACATTCGTGCCCGGGAAAATAAATATACCCCCATGGCAACTGGTTTAGCACACAGCCCTCCTAGTCTAGTATGATGAGGTATCATAAAAGGATAATTGCCAATCACATATTACTAGAATACCTTGTATATTATTAGTAATATAGAAAAGAGAAATGGTAAAATAAAATAAAATAGCGCATTTTCTACCAAAGAATACTGTAAGATTGTTGAAAAAAAAAACCTTATCATGAATAAAAGGAACGTAGGAAAAGGGAACGTAGGAAATAGAATCACGCAGACAATTAAAGCATAATATACTAGACCCAATCTCAATACCACCAATAATAGAAAGCGATAAGACACAGGCTAATCAACCACCGCCTTAGCTACTACTATATTCTCAGAACTGTATTTAATTTTTCTGCATGCAAGATATTTTATCAAAATACGAAAATTGAGAAGGAAAGTTATGCTGCTTCTTGGCTAATAAAACCTATATAATATGAGAACTATCTAGTTCTAAAATTTAGGCTGGTCAAAACGTGACTTTGTCTATGAGATGCCGGAGGAAATCCCACAAGACGCTTGACGGTACGATACGGTACGAGTACTGTTGCTGATAAAATTCGGCTTTGCTTAGTTAGAATATCTTAGCTAGTTGGGAATCGTTTAGCGGAGCATGAACGATCGTTGATGATAGATCTTTGCTTTCGGAAAGAAAATATGAGGGGCTTGTATTTCTAGGAGCCGGATAGGTCAATTTTTACTACAGGGGTGGTTGCTAGCTAAGTCTTGGCGGACAGGGGAGGTTTGGAGTATGAGTTGACGATTCCTCACTTCTCTCTGGCTTCTTTCCTTCATAGAACGACGGAACAATAGTTTAGACGGTCGACGGACGAAAGGAAATTTTGGGCAGCGGGTAACATGAGGAGGATCTCTTGTTGATGGATAGTCGGACAACCGAGCGGGGTTGGACCCCCCTTTTGCTTCGATTTCTTTTATTTTCTCAGAGCTCATCTTGGGTGAAGGGTTGCGAATTAGCTTAGGAGAGTTGAACCGATCGCGAATTGTGTGACTTTTTTTTACTGTGGGTTTTCTCATCTGTGAGAGGTTGTTGGCTTGTGGTTTCCTGCGCTTCGAGAAGTAGATAGGGTAACTTAGCCTTGTTTGCTTGTTTTCAGTATCATACCTGCGGAAGGTAAGCGCCATCTACCCGCTCCTATCGTGCGTCGACAAAATTAACCGAACACGCCCGTGAGTGTGGCAACCCATCACTTCCGGACTCCTACAAGAATCATTACCACTCAGGAGGTACCCTATAATGCCTTCTCTTTTTTTATCAAGTCTGATTGATGGTATACTGAGTACTGATGACTGCCATGTATTTCAATTATTTTTATTCATTTTTCTTGGTTGGGTTGGGGTGGTTGTATCGAGGAGGTCGACAACATCAAGGCAAAAATTATGAGCCTTCGTTGATCGGTTAATTTTGTCCAGGCACAACACCATACCCCTTCAACCGTCTAGCCACCCTTAACGGTCGGCTTCATCTCATGGCGCTAGACGGCCGTCTATAGGTAAACGGGCCCTTAACCGGCTCTCTGCGACATGAACTTCTTGGATAAAAGCTACCATCACCTAGCATCAAAACTTATTATGCGAGGTGCCACCTCCCGATGTTGTACCTTAGGGCTGTAATTTGAGGTATGGTATTAGTAGTTTAAATTTACAATACTCTCACAAAGAGCATTACCTGACGCTGGCGACCGAAGCTAATGGGGGACTCCCTCCCGGCTAGGGAAATTATATAGGTTTCCCGATGTTAGACTTGGGGACCCAGGAGAATTTTCTGGAACGGAGAAAATTGTGGCAGGGAAAGAGGCTATTGGAGTATAGAATATCGCTTCTAACTCGTGGGCATGACGATATTGGGCAGAGGGTAGCATATGCTCATAGAACTGGAAGTCCACCTCAGAGGATGGGTAGGGGCCTTGGGCATTTGGGTCACGCTATAACTAAAAGAGGTATGATATCATATCATAGAGATTACAACAGCAGGTGTTGAGCCCCGTCTGGGGGAGTAGGGTTCGCGGCGTATTCAGGAGACAAAGCACAGTGTATCATAATCGGACGGAGGAAATACACCACTAGCAGAGCATCTCGAGCACTGCTCCCCCAAACTAGACACCAAGTTGGGCGTGATATTTGCATCTAAGACTCTCTATGACGGGTTTGGCAGCAGGGATGGTTTTTCGAGCTTAAGCGGCACCTGCTGAATGGGAGCCGGTTCACAATTATAGGGCCCCTTACTAGATCAGTTTTCCTCTGGGGCGTGAGAGACTAAAACGTGTGGATAACCTCGTAAACTGACTCCCGGGCTCATACCCGGGGAGTAGCTGTATTCAAACATGATGTCCATTAAATTACGTCCATAGTGGAAACTAATCACTATTGTGCCTTGGCTAACAGCAAGCTTTCGGATTGGTCCTGACGAGTGCTAGAAATGCCTGAGCTTTATACTTTTTCCCAGTGTTCTCAACAGTCCGGGGGCCCCATAGGGGCAGGCGGGGCGATTGCCAAGAGCCCTAGACGGGACGGGACGGCAGAATGCGGTCAGTTCCCGTCCGGGAAAAATCGGGACTGCCGTCATTTTCGAGGACGCCAGGCTTGATAAGTGGGGCATATTGCCGTAGGGGACTATTGGGGACGACGGGGGACTGCCGGGTAAAGCTTTTTTGGCCCATTCGATAATTTCGTATGCCAAACGGAGGTGGAGACTTGCGCAAAAGAGAATAAAAGAAGTCTGTTATTCTATTCTAATCAACGGAGGGAATGGATTCTTATTAGATGGTCTACCTCCCAATATCCCATCACCAGAAGTGGAAAATAAATCGGAGTTATGGTAGATTGTGAAAATAGCCATGGGCACGAGATCTATCCCTATGATTCCTATTATTTTCTTGTTCACAAGAATCTGCTATAAAGAAAGCCTTTCACACAATCAACCCTTGTGATGAAGACCCCTTGAATTTCCATCTCCGATTCCATCAAACCAAGTTACGGCAGAGAAAAGCGAGTAACAAGGAAAAGAAAAAAAAAGAAAAAACAAATAATACTGTGGTCGACATAATACTAATACGTAAAAAGAAAGAATACAAAAATTATGGGAGCCAAGTGAGTGATCCCCGGTGACTTTCAATACCATGAAAGATAGGGACTGCGGGGGGCCGCAGGGGACGTAGGACGGCTGGTGAGACATTTCTCGCAGGGAACGGTGGGGCCCTAGTCCTTGGCGGTCGCAGGGCAGGTTTGGAAAAAGAACGGACAGGACGACACAACGTTGTCCACCACGGTCTTCCTTCAGGACAGGCGGGCTGCCCCGTTGAGAACACCGCTTTTTTCCTACGATATTATTCAAATAACCCATGTAAAAATCTTAGAGGGAGGAGGAGGGGGAAGGGATTGGGGAAAAAAGAAAGGAGAAAGAAATGAGCGAAGAAGTTTTACAACCGGAGAGCAACTAGAAAAGTGGATATGGTGGAAATTTCGGGTCATATAGGTAGACTCTGGGACTGCAGTATCGCTGCGACCCCGGTGTGGCCGAGCTGAGAAGCCCACCAGAGTGATGTTCGGCCGTCGTTATCTGGTTTGTCAGGATTAACGTCGTCCCGTTCGAGTAGTACTTTCACCACTCTCTCGTGCCCATTCAGAACAGCACGAAGGAGTGGTGTTCGCCCGTATTTATCTTGTTTGTTGGGGTTGACGTCGCCACGCCCGAGTAGTATTTTCACCACTCCTTCGTGCCCATTCCAGGCTGCGAGGCATATTGGTGTTCGGCCGCATGCATCGGGTTTGTTGGGGTCGACGTCACTACGTCCGAGCAGCATCTTCACCACTTCCTTTTGCCCGTTCCAAGCAGCACAAGCGAGTGGTTCATGACCATCGTTATCTGATTTTTCGGGGCACACCTCGCCTCGCTCAAGTAGGATTTTGGCCACTTCCTCGTCTCCATTGCAAGCTGCCCACAGGAGCGGCGTTCGGCCGTAGATATCTTGTCTGTCCGGGTTCACCTCCTTCAGCGCCAGTAGGGTCTTGACAACTCTCTCATGCCTATTCCGAGAAGCCCACCAGAGCGGTGATCGGCCCTTGTTATTCGGCTTGTCGGGGTTGACGTCATCTCGTCCGAGCAGCACTTTCACCACTGCTTCGTGCCCACCGCAAGCTGCATAGAGGAGTGGCGTTCTGCCGCCGTCATCAGGTTTACTGGGGTTGACGTCTCCCCGCTCTAGTAGGATTCTCACCACTCCCTCGTGCCCGTTCTCCGTAGCAAAACAGAGTGGTGTTTTACCGTAGCTATCTGTTTGGTCGGGGTCAACGTCGCCCCGTTTGAGTAGTATTTTTACAACTCTCTCGTGGCCATTCTGGGCAGCACAAGAGAGTGGCGTCCGATCCCACTTATTTCGTTTATCGGGGTGGACGTCATCCCGTTCTAGTAGTATTTTCACAACTCCCTCATGGCCATTCCATGCAGCACAGAAAAGTGGCGTTTGGCCGCCACCATCTGGTTTTTCGGGGTTAACGTCGCCCCTCTCGAGTAGCCTTTTCACCACTTCCTCATGCCCGCTCCACGCAGCACAGCTGAGTGGTGTTCGGCCGCCGTTATCTGGTTTGTTGGGGTCGACCTCGTCCAGTTCGAGCAGGATTTTGACTACTCCTTGGTGCCCATTACAAGCAGCACACAGCAGTGGTGTCCGGCCGTAGTTATCTGGTCTATCAGGGCTGAGGTTGTCTCGTCCGAGCAGTATTTTTACTACTCCCTCATGCCCATGCCAAGCGGCCCACACGAGAGGGGTACTACCCACACAATCCTTTTGATTGGTATCATGACCATTTACCTCTACCAAGCTAGCTAAAATCTCAACGATCCCGAAGATTGACGCACAGTGAAGGCCGCTAAATAGGGAGAGTTCGTCGGAACCAGAAAAGTGCGAGTACGGCCTCTGTGCTTCTAGGAGGATTTTGATAGATATATGGTTATTGTAGTCGTCGAACAGCTTCAGAGCAAGAAATTTAGCGCAATCTGAAGGGCCTCTTTGTGCGTGTATTCCCCAATATAAAGAAGAATATTCGAGAAAGGGTGTTCCTCGGAGATCGGGAGGGGGATTAATCAAAAGATCCTTGACCTGGTGAGAATTCAGATAACTTAAGCAAGTTTCTGCCATCGCCGAGTGAGCTGTGCCAAAAGGTTCGGGATGAGCCCTGAGGTACTCTTGAAGTGTAAAATGGATTAGTCGAACCGTGGAAGCCTCCTTGTCTACCGAAACAAGCCCTTGACAGCACGTTAACAATGTCCCTATTGAAGGAACATTGTCGGTATTGAGATTCGGCGACCCTGTTTCGACTGCTAAGGCGTGGCACAATTCCTGAGCCTTCAGGGGCCGCTCCGAGTGGGAGATCCACATCAATGCGGCCATTCCAATTCTCGATTTCTCTCCTCCCTGTCCCTTTATCCGACCTAACGTTGCACTATAGGCATCCCCCAACCCCAAGCCATCGGTCATGGCGTTGAGCTTTTGCCGCCTGCGGTAGATGGTGGGTTCTTGTAGGATGGCATCAGTATTTAGTGAGACTAGAAGGAATCTAAATATCTGTTAGTGGATCATATGACGTAGATTCATCAGGACTGTTGCTTCTAAGTACAGTACATTTCCAAAATATTATCAAGGATTTTCTTTAGGATGTCTGCCTCCAGACTGCTGTCCATAGCATCCGGAGTTATATCCTCAGCCAGCCTGCTATGAAGATATCTGATGACATCATCTCTCCTAGGAGTGATCAGTAAAGTAGCTACCCTTCCAGAAAGGCGGTTTTCGATTTCAGCCCGAATGTGTGGTCTTCCGGTCACGAATATTCGAGTATTTCTGGATTTCTGGAGGATTTGTTTTAACGAATTAAGAAGCTTGACACGGTCGGCTGCCGCACATTCATCGAGGGCGTCGATACATATGAGTGTACGCTTTTGGTGAGAGGTTGTTTGCAACATCTTAACAATATCGGAAAGTAGCGGCCTCCGTCCACCAATTACCTTTTTCTGGTCTTCATAGTCTCGCACTATTTCCTCGGGTACCTTGTCCAGTCCGCTCACAACCTGTTTGAGCAGGGCGCCTAGCATGCATGTTGGTGATTGCTCCTTTTGTGCCGCGAAGTCGAAGTAAAAGCACGCAACGGCGACGTTTTGTCCTCTGGCCTGATTACATAAGTTGTCTATCACCAATGAGCTAGCATCGCAGCCTGTCAGCACTTGCCCCATTCCTTCCATTCATTCAGGTCTACCCTGGTTACCTAATAAAAGTCTTGCCAGCCCCCGGACCTCCGTAGCAAAATAAAACTGCGTTATCGGATTCGCCCTCCTCACTGCCGGTATACCAACTTCTAAATTCCTCGGTCTGTAAGAGCCATCCCCCAACATCTCCCTCCCGACGGTCTCGGATATCCTGATGTCGTAGTTTGGGGTCTAGTGGGGATAGCCATCCCCCAACATCTCCCTCCCGACGGTCTCGGATATCCTGATGTCGTAGTTTGGGGTCTAGTGGGGATAGCCAGGCTAGGATATTCGGTAGTTCATCGGGGACAGTAAGGCTAATATTTGTGTTAAAAGAACCAACGTTATTACTGAAGGGTTGTGACATTTTCAAGTTTTTCCGGTTTTCCAGGATATTGGGTTGTTGGTGATGGGTGATGGATGAATTCAGCTGCTAAAATGATTGAGGGCTGAAGAAATGAGGGGTTTTTGTGGAACCTCATGGATGCCTCTAGAATGCCCGACCATTCTCCCCAAATTTGAGCCTACAATACCCCCATCGTGTTAATAATAGCCTTGGTGGTTCGAAACGAGACGTATCATACTACTCGAGTATACCACTCTACACCATAAATCTTGCACTGCCATGAACCAACTCCCAGGAGCGCCTGCAGCAGAATCGGCTAGTCTGCGGTGAATCCAAGTACTGTACGGTACAGCCTCGTTCCAAAAGTTCTCGCACCCTGGCTGGTACTGTGACAAACTTTTATACCAAATTTATTATGACACTCCATGTCACAGTACCAACTTGGGTGCGAGAACTTTTGGAACGGGGCTGTACTCACCTCGCCGGAATTAGTCATTGGTCACGTGAACTGTGAAGAAGTACCGGTACATTACCTGGAGATGAGAACGGGTGTTTGAGGTTGGGAATCCCAGCTCCTCTAACTGAAGTTGGAGTATCCATTGTGAAAATGAACGGCGGATCCGGAGCGCTTGAAACCGCGGTTCTTGAATGCAACTCCGACGTTGATGATAGTTGCATCGCACCGAGCTTCATGTTTAGTGACTTCACTACAGTTCACGTGACCAATGACTAATTCCGGCGAGGTGAGTACAGT
>Ga0307509_10009165_pt1 | contig 12436 bp, 11 predicted proteins | sample 10_EM_MG_FD_202245 | JGI IMG/M metagenome (GOLD analysis project Ga0307509, IMG submission 202245) | Populus trichocarpa ectomycorrhiza microbial communities from riparian zone in the Pacific Northwest, United States - 10_EM | ecosystem: Host-associated > Plants > Roots > Unclassified | place...
TTTACTATCGTGTAGTGGGCGCTTATTTCCATCGATAACAACTTAACCGCGTCACAACTCCGTGTCTCAATCTTGTTTACTTCAAGTTCCAGTTTCAATTCTGTCACTAGCATGACCTTTGAAGAACCTAGAGCTAGCGAGAAAGCAATGGAAGAGCCGATCGAAGATGACGATCTTTATTGCTTGCAGAGCACCTTCGTCTACTTTCAAGTATGCTGTTTTTTCTTCTTATAAACAACAAGAACGCTGATAAATCTGTTTTGCATTTCATCAAAGGTCGAAAAACGTATTTTTCACGTCCCAACTTATCGCTTTGTGGTTGAATCTCTATTCTTCAAAGGGATGTTTAATCTTCCCCAGGCCAACGTTGGCAATTCGAATGCAGAAGGTTCTAGTCGCGACAATCCAATCTCGCTGCCAGACAACATCAGTAGGAATGACTTTCGGAATTTTTTGAAGGTCCTTTACCCTCTAAGACCAACTGTTCCTCAACAGTTATTGTTATTGGCTTATCAAATCTGCACATTAGTGGTGTTTCCTCTCGTCTTGTGTCGTCCGAAGACGAATGGATGTCGGTTCTGAGGCTTTCCATCTTCTGGTACTTCCCGAGATTTCGGAAAATGGCGATATCCGAGTTGAAAGATCCCGTCTAAGGAGAAGATTGTGTATGGAAGGGCATTCTATCGAGTTAGCGGCGCGGAATGCAACCATCAGCAAAGAGGAAGCCATTGCTATCGACTACGAGACGACATTCGCTCTGTTCAGGATAAGAGAGAATCACCAGCGACAATCTCGATCTCGTTTCTTCAGCTTTGCGACTGCCATTGAAGACGTCTTTAAGGAAGAGCTGGACGTCATCAAACATTTTGAGACAGAATACGAAGAAGTCGAAGTTGATATTGAGTTGGAGTCCACCGAGATGGCGAGGAAACCGGCGGAGAATTCTTACTGAAAGGAAAGCGCCGACTGTTTCGTCGGGAAGAGAATGTTATCGAGGAGGGTTCACCCATCGTACTCGCAAAGACTATGAAAAGGAAAAAATAATCACTGAGGCTATGAGAGATAGGAGGATCCTTTCTGTTGGCTCCCTGTCAAATCTTCTATGCGGGAAGTGAGGGATTTAGGGTGAGTGGGTATGATCAGTACATTGTTACACACGCCAATCGCCTTCAAACGTTAGAATCCTAATTGTGAACGTCCGTCACTAGTATAATCCTGAGATCGTGAGCTTTGTTGCACCTGGTAGTACCGTTGCCTTACATCTTATGCCTCTCGAACTCGGCAACCAATCAAACATTATTTGTCCTCTTAATGATAAAACGGATGAAGTAGGTATAATAAGGACGATCGAATGGTACTACTATGCGAACACTATTTTTTTTTCTAATTTATGTTTATGAAATTAGACTCGGAGGCGAACAACTTGAAGCAGACCCGACCAGAAACGACTGCTGGTACCATCTTTCCTGAGCTTGCTTTAAGAATACGACTCCAACGGAGAATAGATTGTAGCTTACCTATATGTATTAATAGCAGTGGTCACCCAGGTAGAGATGATTGATCTATGGGAAGCTCACGCTTTCAAACTCTGTTCGAAAGACCCGTTCGAGATCAGTGCCGTGACACGCAGTGCAAATCTGCCCTGAAAAGCGACTGCCACAGGTCGTGCAATAACTTGAATAATAGTTCGATTGCCCTGTGAGATTATTTTGCTTGACGTAAAAAAGTCTGGCTATAGTCTCCCAGTCTAAAGCTGGGTGGCTACATAACTCCTCGATTGTTAGAGGGCTTTGCTGTATAAGACGGCCGTATGAATTTTTTAGCCAGCCGAGAACTTGATACTTTTTGGCTAGCAGGACAGCCGCCTTGGCATCCGTTTGAGTCACCCAGCTATCGAGAGCAGTGATAGCTTTTTGCCGGATCTATATATATAACGTCGCTAAGTGATAAATGAATGGTTTGTTGGTTTGTGAACACACAGACCTCCTCGAACATCCACATCGTTGCAAGATTCAGCGCACCTAGCCAGTCGTCGTTCGACATTTTTTGTCCACTTCATAATTAATCAGTCATATTCCACAGTTTCCTAAGAGTGATTGTTTAACCTGAATGGGTACATCGCACGCAAAAATCCCCTAAAATGGGCTTCGTCCACTCGTAACACAATTGGGTTGTCATCGCTGGAACCCTCAGACACACACTCAACTCCACCCTCGACAGTGACAGGCGGTAAGCTGAACATGGTTTCAAAGATGGTTCCTGGAACTTCAAATCCATTCCTAGGAACCTGAAAGATGGTATTTCCAGCCTAAGCACTTGTCAGTGTCAATCCCGATCGACAATATGTGTGTCTGCGTACTCGAAACACGACATTTCTGAAGTAGTACTCAGAATCGCGGGTATAATTCTGGGAAGCCATTTCAATGCTCCACTGATGGTTGAACTTGGGGTGGATGGACGTTTCAAAGTGGGCTTTAACTTGTGGCGCCTATCTCCTATCAAACCTCATGACTTGGTGTCACGGACTACAGATGGCTTCTGATAAGACGTCATGAGCGCTTATTTTCGTTGATCAGCATCAAAACCTGATCCAAATCTTGTCCTCTCATTGTAAGTCTGAATGTCACAATGGCCCTTATAACCTGTAGGGGAATGAAGCTGGCGGGAAAACAAAAAAGAACCCGATTGAAGATGACGATCTTATCGGTCTCGCGGAGCATGTTGAAGGAAAACGGTTCCCTCTCTACAAGCCAAGATATACAATGGAATTATAATCCCTTGTCTGTGGTATTTACTCAGGAAGCAAGTGTATTGTTTGAGTGGCACAAACGAGGGTGGTGCTACATAGTGTCCATACTTTCAAACTCTGTTCGGAAACCTCTTCGAAAATATCTATGCGACATACAACGTGATTGCCACAGGTGGCCAAGACTAGTTGTAATGCCTAGAACTACCTTGCACCAGCTTTTCAATGTGAAATGGCCTGGCAATCGTCTCCCAGTCTAAATCTGGGTGGCTAGATAACTCTACGATTGTCAGAGTATTCTGCCGTAGGAGATGGAGGTATGAAGACTCTAGCCAGGGAACCCGATATTGCTTTGCAATCAGGACAGCCTCCTTCGCATTTTGGGATTGAGTCATCTAGGTATTGAGGGTAGTGATAGCTTTCTGTCGGATCTAAAGATAGATCACAATGCAAACCAATGATAGAACTTCAATATGAACACTCGAACCTCTTTGAATATGCACATCGTCGCAAGACTCAGCGCATCTAGCAAGTCGCTGTTCAACATTTCATCATTAATCAGTCGTATTCCGTACCTGTATAAGAATGATTGCGGATGCAATGCACCCAGGAATCCCCTAAAACGATCTTCGTTTACCGGCAACACGATCGGGTTGTCATTGCTGGAACCCTCAGGCACACGTTCAACACCACTCTCAATAACAGGTGGTATGGCAAACACGGCTTCCAAGGCAGTTCCTGGAACTTCAAATCCTTTTCTAGGAACGTATCATATTGGTATTTCCAACCTAAGTACTTGGGGTCAACGTCAATCTGGATACGTATTGGTAGCTTGATAGATAGGCGTACTCGAAAAACAACACTTCTGAAATAGTACACTTTCAATGCCTGTTCGGAGTCTTCGGACTGGATGGGACATTTCCGGTATGACGCCACGTGCACTTTATTAGAAACTTCTTTCGCACGTGCTTGCATCGTACCGAATATCATGATCTATCAACTTGAACAACCCAACATCCTCTGCTGTCCCATCCTGTTCATTCCCAGTTGCAAACCAAAATCCAAATTGCCACCACCATGGCCATTGAAGAACGTCCAAGCAAAGGAAGTTCTAGGGCTAACGAGAAACCAAAGGGAGCCGATCTCGGATCGAGTATTTTCGAACGGGCAACGCTAGCGCTGATAAATCTATTGTCTCCTCCATATAAGGTACATATTTATCAGCTTACCTCTTCATGGATGAATCTCTGTTTAAGCTTCCACAGCCCAACGTTGGCAACGCAGAGGGTTCCAGTCGCAACAATCCAATCTTTCTGCCAGACAACGTCAGTAAGAGATGACTTTCGGAATTTTTTGAAGGCGCTTTCTTCTCTGTACGATATTAGTTAATTGAATCTGCACCTTAGTAGTGTTCCCTCTCGTCTTACGTTGTCCAAAGACGAATTAATCTCGGTTCTGACGCTCGCCACCTTCTCATACTTCCTTGAATTTCGGAAACTGACGTGATACGAGTTGAACCAGGGAGGTGAGCTCTCGCCTAGGGATAAGATCGTGTATGGAAAAGGATTTAAGATGCAGCCATGGCTCACCGGAAGGTATATGGAATTCACGGTGCGAGATGCGATCATCAGCAGGCACTGGCAGCAAGCAGTTGCTATCCGTTATGAGACGACATTCGATTTGTTCAGGATCAGAGAACAAAGGGTGCGGCCTTCAGCATTACGAGGTGTCCTCAAAGAAGAAATGGACAACATCATTTCGAGTCTGAAATACAAGGAAGAACAATCGAACTTCCAATGCCTGGTATAAAGAAGAATGAAAGTGAAGGTGAGAGCGACCGCCGAACGTCGTTATTTTGAGCACGTGACTCGCCAACTCACTACTTTACAATAACATGACGTTTCAACCAAGTCCGTTGTGTTGCCCTCTTGAACTCAGCAGTCCTTCCATTCCCCTCCTGATAAGACGCAACAAAATGTCAGGATTATTTCTTTCTTAGAAACTTTCGTGCCACGTGCCTGTATCGTCACTATCGTGCCAAATGCTACCGTGTAATGGGCGCTTATTTCCATCGATAACAACTTAACCACGTCGCAACTCCGCATCGCAACCTTGTTTCGCTTCAAATCCCAGTTCCAAGTCTGCATTTGTCACCAGCATGACACTTGAAGAACCTAGAGCTACCGAGAAAGCAAAGGAAGAGCCAATCGAAGATGACGATCTTTATTTCTTGCAAAGCACCTTCGTCTACTTTCAAGTATGCTTTCTCATAGACAACAAGAACGCTGACAAATGTGTTTTAATTTTCATTTCAGGTCGAAAGACGGATTTTTCATGTCCCAGCTTACCGCTTCGTGGATGAATCTTTATTCTTCAAAGGGATGTTCAAGCTTCCCCAGCCCAACGTTGGCGACTCGAATGTAGAGGGTTCTAGTCGCGATAACCCAATCTTGCTGCCAGACAACATCAGTAGGAATGATTTTCGGAATTTTTTGAAGGCCCTTTACCCTCTGTAAGATCAACGATTCACAATCAGTTGTGGTTATGATTGGCTTATCGAATCTGCACATAGTGGCGTTTCCTCCCGTCTTACGTTGTCAAAGGATGAATGGATCTCGGTTCTGAAACTCTCCACATTCTGGTATTTCCCGAAATTTCGGAAAATGGCGATATCAGAGTTGCGGGCTCTCACATCTAAGGAGATGGTTGTGTATGCAAGGGAATTCAAGATCCAGGCATGGCTCGTGGCAGGATGTACGGAGTTGGTGATGCGGGATGAAACCATCACCAAAGAGGAAGCCATTGCTATCGACTACGAGACGACATTTGCGTTGTTCAGGATAAGAGAGAAACAATCTCGATCTCCTGACGTTATGACTGATATTGAAGATATCCTCAGGGAAGAGCTGGACGTAATCAAACATTTCGAGACAGAATATGAAGAAGTCGATATTGAGTTCGAATCCACCCTCCTTTCCGAGGCTGCTCAAGGGGCAACGTTGATGATGGGGGAACCGACGGGGCCGTATTTCTGAAAGGCACGGACTGTTTTGTTGAGGAAAAGAGGACTGAGAACGTTACGGGGGAAGATTCGCCGGTCGTATTACTCGCAGAGACAATGAAAAGGAAAAAAAATAGCTACTGGGGCTGAGGAAGAGCTTATAATATGCTCATACATTCAGCCCTGCATCGTGGTACTGACATAGTGAAATCCTTTATTACGTTTCCCAATCCTCTTTGTCGTCCATTTTCTGTTCCTCTCGAACTTGGCAGCAGTCTACAACCATGCTTCAACGTATCAAACATTATCTATCCTCCTAATGGTCTCTGATAAGACGCTACCAAAAAATTATTCCTTTCTCATTTCGCGCCACGTGCTTGCATCGTAATGGGCGCTTATTTCCATCGATAACAACGTAACAGCGGCACAACCCCGCGTTCTAATCTTGTTTCGCTTCAAGTCCAAGTTCTAGATCTGAATTCTCGTTAGCATGTCCCTTGAAAGCGAAGGAAGCTCTAGAGCGAGCGAGAAAGCACTGGCAGAGGAAGGGCTAATCGAAGATGACGATCTTTATTGCTTGCAGAGCACCTTCGTCTACTTTCAAGTAAGCCACTTTTCCTTATAGACGACAACCACGCTGACAGACTTGCATTTTCATCTAAGGTTGAAAGACATATTTTTCATGTCCCAACTTACCGCTTCGTGGATGAATCTTTATTCTTCAACGAAATGTTCAAGCTTCCCCAGCCCAACGATTCCGACACAAATGCAAAGGGTTCCAGTCGCGACAATCCAATCTTGCTGCCGGACAACATCAGCAGGAATGACTTTCGGAATTTTTTGAAGGCCCTTTATCCTCTGTAAGACCAACTGTTCCCCAACAGTTATGGTTGTGATTGGCTTATAATAAAATCTGCACATTAGTGGTGTTTCCTCTCGTCTTACATTGTCAAAAGACGAATGGATCTCGGTTCTGAGGCTCTCCACCTTCTGGTACTTCCTGAATTTCCGGAAAATGGCGATATCCGAGTCCGAGTTGGGTGGCCTCACGTCTACGGAGAAGGTTGTGTATGGAAGGGAATTCAAGATCCAGGCGTGGCTCAAGGCAGGATGTACGGAATTGGTGATGCGAGCTGAAACCATCAGCAAAGAGGAAGCTATTGCTATCGACTACGAGACGACATTCGCCTTGTTCACGATGAGAGAGAAGCGTCTGCGACAATTTTTTACCTTCGACTTCGACCCTACGCCCGACATTCTCAAGGAAGAGCTGGCAGACATCAAACATTTCGAGGCAGAATATGGCCAAGTCGATGTCGATATTGAGTCCAGCAATACAAACCCCCCGCCGTTCGGCCATGGAAACTCACCACCAATGTCGATTGCTGAGCAGCCTATGTGGAGTATCATGGAGGAAAATTTGCCTGTTGTAGTCACAGGCCAGAAGAAAAAGAAAAAGAAAAAATAACCACCCGAGACTGAGAGATAGCCAGATCCTTTCTTTATATATATTCATACACCAAACTCTTGCTTTTGCCTCAGGTCGGAAAACCTGTCATGTCAAATTTTCTACTAGGATGGAGAAGGCAAGGCGTAAAGCAGTTGACTAACTGAGAAGTGAAGGGCTCAAGATATATTAGCGTGGTCTGTACAATATGTCATGCCTATGCAAGACATGTGTGCAAATAGGATTTCGAGTGGACAGTTTTTTGAAAAACCTTATATACTCTGTCAAGTCCCTTTTCCTTCTTCCAAAACCGGTGGGTACTTATGCCATGCAGTCTGACTATGGCAAGGGCTTATGAGGAGTAGAAGTCGCATCTATGTTTCACCGTAGAAGTCCAGCAATCCATGCTTTTTGCCTGTTCCTTGTTCATAACGCTGACTATGAAGAGGGGCAACATTTCAGTTGACTGACTGACCACAGGACACGGAAGTGAAGGCTATATTAGCGTGGTCCGTACTATACAAGCCAATTGCCCTTGAGGACGTCTTCAAAAACCTGGAACCTTAATTGTGAACTTCCTTTGGTATGTTTTAGGACCCATCTTCCCTATAAAAGCCCCATTAGAAGTCGGTGAGTTAGACAAAAGACCCGTCACTGACACTATAAAGTACATTGTTCACTGTAATCCATCTCAATTTCGAGTTCGGGTCGTGTAACATGAGCTTTGTTGCATCGCGCAGCGTGAAATGGAAATTTGCAGGTGCACATCTCACTCGAAGCTTTAGCTCCTGCAGATCATGTGCCCCAGTCAGTGCCTGAGCAATGCAAGCCTAGGCATTTGGTGAGCGGTTAGAAAGGTGTGAGCAAATATGATGGGAGCGCGCACCATATCCGGGCTGGAAAGGGAACATTCGAGAGCTTCCAAACTTGGAACCCTTGAGCACAAGAACTGGATGTCTGCCAAGGTCAGGTGGCAGGCGCCAACCATGACGCGCTTGAATGTGGACCGATGTTTAGTCGCTAAGTCAAGCATGAAGGTAGATGGAATCACGGCATCTGCATTCATCGTGCAGAGACAGAATGTTTCTAGTCCTGGGTGAGGAACGAGATCGAGGATCCATTTCCAGAAGTAACACGATCCGACACTGCCCGGCCAAGTGGTTCGGACTGTTACATGTCGTAGAACGGGACTGGCGACCCGACCGCTGAGTGAGTTAGGCTGACGTAGTGAAGGCATGTCGTCCTGAATATCGTAGGAAGCTGACTTTGTTGGATTATATTCGATGTCGAGTGATTGGAGGTTCGGAAGGAAGCCAAGGATAATGGGGATTACACTTGCTCGTACACCCTTCAATCTTAGATCCTGAAGACGGGATAATCGTGAAAGGGATTGTACAATCGGTTCCACATCAGTGCATAGCTTTGGAAGCATAAACGCTTGTTCGTCGGATACAGCGTTTACAAAGTCACCTACTTTTAGCTCCAGTTGGGTGAGGTGAGGGCTCAGCACCTTGAACCACTTTTGCAAGACTTGAGAGGGAATCTCAGTGCAAGACAGTGAGACCTTTTGCAAACTGGTCATAGTGACGAGTCTTGACCAGACCTCTTGACCAGGGTTGCTGTGGGTACGTATTGTCAGTTCCCGTATAGGTAAATCCCGAAGAACGTCCACGAAGTTCAGAAAGATTGGATCAATTTTTGGGTGATTGTCGTCGATCCACGTCATAGACCACAAGTTGACGCACAGGGCAAGGGCCGCAATGACATTTCTTGTGATTTCAGGACTACTAGCTAGCATCCGATGAGTGGTGCCTGCTAATAACAGATAGACGTCATTTATTGAGCGGAAGCAATTAAAATCAGTGTAGAAACGACTTGTTCAGTCCGACACGCACCTGTTTCAGTAACATGGCGAACAAAGCGAGCTAGATGCGGACGGAGAAGGAGTGTAGACGATGGGTGGTATGTGGTAGTCTGAAATTAAATATCGAATTATACTTGGAGGAATTCTTCCACGGGAGGTTCTTACCCTGGAATCCAACGTTCGGTAGAGATATGGCGTTGCCACGTCATTGAATAACCTGTTTACGAGGGTACAGGAGTACCAATCTCGGCGTTCATCTAGATGAGAGAGAATTGGCGAGAGTAGGTCGACCGAGAGGTCTTTGAATAGTCCCCTGCATAAAATCTGAGTGTGGAGTTGGCAGCCAGAAAAATTCTGTACTCACATTTATCAATTCAGTAAGGGACCACAATGGGTTGCGAATGCTCGAGTCACATATTGAATATATAAACTGCGAGAAACCGGAATGAACTCGGAGTTGGGAGGACTATGCCATTAGTACATGAGCCCATCAAGCAACCTTGGAAGCGAATTCATCCGTGTGAAGTGCCAGATCGGAAAATCTGAACGAACTACTCGGGCATCTCGGATACGTTATCTAACCTGCTGACATTGGACATGAACCAAATTAGACTGAATTGCCCAAACGCGAAGCCCTGAAATCTAATCTTATCGCTTTAGCCATACCAGCTCTTTTATTTCAAACCATCACCTCCATTAATATCCACCCCGATGTTCTATATAATTGGGCTAGGGCTTTCTGATGAGAAAGATATCACAATACGTGGCCTCGAAGTTTGACATTTTCAAACCACGAGTAAGACAAAATTTGCTTATTCTTTTGCACGCAGGCGATCAAAACATCCACAAGAGTCTATCTGGAAGCATACACCAGTATCCTCATGGTTGATAAGGAACGTCTGGTCTGTGCTAAAATCTACCAAACCAACGAAAAAGACTTTCTGATCGGTTGATCTCCCCTTACAAGGAAGCTTTCTACCAGAAACAAGTCATTTTGGCGGATCGTGATATGGTCGAAACTTGCAGTGACGAAATTCTGGCTAATGCCGATTCTGAGAACGTGTCGCTTCTCGTAGTTGGAGACCCATTCGGGTAGGTGTCCTGAGATGTTCAAAACTTGTCCGACGACTCCGAGCATGCTTAGGGCAACTACTCATTCCGATATTCTCCTCCGGGCTCGGGCACTCAAAATCCCTACGTGTGTGATTCATAATGCTTCAATCATGAATGCGGTTGGAGCATGTGGTCTACAGCTGTACAACTTTGGTCAAACTGTGTCCCTCGTGTTCTTCACCGAGACATGGAAACCCGACAGCTTCTACTACCGTGTTCGGGAGAACCTCAGCCTTGGCATGCACACTCTCATCTTGCTGGATATCAAGGTGAAAGAACAGAGTGAAGAAAATTTGGCTAGGTCTTTCATTTGTCAAAAATCTACCAAATATAAACTAACCTCGTTTCAGGGGACGAAAAATCTACGAGCCACCTCGCTATATGTCAATCCCAACTGCGGTCTCTCAACTTATCGAGATAGAAAATTCACTCAGGGAAGGAGTTTTCCCCCCAGACACCACACTAGCGATTGCACTTTCGAGGGTCGGAGGTGGTGAAGAAAACGAGCGCATCGTTGCTGGTACACTCATAGAACTTCTCAATCATCCGCCTGAAAACTATGGCCAACCCCTCCACAGTCTTGTCATCCTGGGGAGACGTTTGCATCACCTTGAAGTCGACTACGCTGGGGAATTTGCTATCGATCGTCAAACATGGAGGAAGACGGCTAGTGATGTTTACAACGTTTCATTAGAATGAATGTTTCCTATTTCTCTAGCTTCGCGAGGAAACAATACAATAAACAACCGCAGGCGAGATGTATCTGGAGTCTAATTATTAGCACGAGAACTCGAGCTGTCTTCATTGACTTGAAGGTTCAGGCCTCAGGGCGTGGCACGACCGGGCCATCTGTTAATCGTACATAAAATACCTTCCAAGTGTTGGATGATATAGAATGCTAACCTTGGGTAAAGAGTACATTCTCTTATCGTATACCTATTCGCGAGCCAGGCAAGGAATCGCTATACAAAATTTCGTGTAAATGTTCAGCCGGCCTTGGGAGTGGAGAAGCTACGCACCTCGACTCCAAGCCCATACCCTCCATGCTCACAGGTGCCATACTTACGCTGATCCGTAAACCAATAATAGGGTTCGGGGTCGATGCCTGCCCGTTTGTAGGCAGCAAATAGCTCTTCCATATCGGCAATCCTCATAGATCCACCTACAGGTCGGATAAGTGCAATGATGCAAGATCGGGTTTTATGAGCCTATATCGTGGTGGTCTGCGTGAAAATTATAAACTTACCAACAATCTCTCCCACATTCGGCATCAATAAATCGCAACTTTCTGTAAGAACAGGACCTGTCTCGTCATCCCGCCTCGGTACTTTCTTCATGTAAAACGCCTTCAGTTCCGCAGGGAAACCATGAAGGAAGATAGGAGTTCCGATGATATCGGTCATATACCTCTCAGCGGCCTCGGCGATGTCATCACCAACTTTGTGGTCGAGCATTACAGGTTGCCCGTTCTCATCTCTAATAGTGTTTCCATCCGTGTCCTCCGCAGCATGCTTAATGTCGTGGTCGTTGAGCCATTTAATGGCATCAACATAGGAGAGCCGAAGAAATGGTCGGGCGGGCGCCTTGAAGTTTTTGTTGAGTTGTTTAATCAGTGCCGCTGAGCTAGGGTTAGCCAGGAGTCTGTCTACCGTTTGACATATCTATGCCATAATCAATTTATTAGAATCAATGACAAGGTACGGGCCAGGGGGTACGTACGATCTCTTCTATGTGGGCCATTAAGTCCTCAAACGTGATGAAGGCTAGCTCAGCTTCTAGATGGGTATATTCACTAAGGTGGCGTCTCGTGTGGCTGACATATGGTGTGAAGCAATATATATCACTCAAATAGTAAAGGTCGTACCTGTTCTCAGCTCTGAAACTTTCTTGAACACAGAAGACATCTCCAAGACTGGGCAAGCAGGTTTCAAGATAAAGTTGGGAGCTCTGAGTTAGGAAAGCAGGCTGCCCATAATAATCGAATTTGAAGAGCGTGGCGCCTCCTTCTACTTGGGTTTGCACGACGCAAGGTGGTGTGACCTCAACAAGGCTTTCTCGGGCATACGATTCGCGGAAGGCGGAGAGTAGGTATGCACGCAAACGAAGAACACTCGAAGCCGTTTCACCTCGGATGACAAAATGTCGGAGATCTGCCAAGATTGAAGGGTCCGATTTCTGCAAGATTTTCAGAAGGGGGGATTGACGGTTAGCGGTGAATGACTGACTTCGTTTAATCTGTTAGTGAAGGCATCAGCACCACCAGGA
>Ga0307509_10009166_pt1 | contig 12435 bp, 16 predicted proteins | sample 10_EM_MG_FD_202245 | JGI IMG/M metagenome (GOLD analysis project Ga0307509, IMG submission 202245) | Populus trichocarpa ectomycorrhiza microbial communities from riparian zone in the Pacific Northwest, United States - 10_EM | ecosystem: Host-associated > Plants > Roots > Unclassified | place...
CTATAGCTAAGTTTGGGGACGGACTTCGGCTGAGGCATCAGCGTGAGTTGGCATGCCGTCACCACGATCTTTAGGGAGAGGATGTTGCCCACGGGTCCCAGCGAGCTGCTGAATTCATGTCAGACGTCCAAAGGACGTCCTCCATGCAAGTGCCTTAATAGTTCCTATATCACCATGTTTAGAGAACACGATCGAGCAGCATAAAATAGTGGAAAGAGGAATTGGTAAACGATTAGGTTGCGCGGTAGAGCAAGGCCGTCAAGACATAATCCAATTTGGAATAGATCGGCCCCATTGGTAATTTCGTTGACGGCACCCACACGGTAACCAAGTGTTGTTAAGATTGAGTTTGGGTGAAGTGATGATTTCAGTCAGATTTAGTTCTAGTGTGTTCCCACCTCTACTACGTGTTCATGACAGGAGAATGTTGGATTCTTTAGAAGACCGGGGTCATCAAGAGCTCGATGTGGCTTTATTGCTTGTCGTACTTAGTCCTTTACTAACATGGGTGGCGCACTGCCAGTCAATACACTGGGAAGGGGCTGGCTTCCTACCCCAGAAAGTAGGGCTATGGCACCAACGACAATCAAAATGAGCGTGATCACTGTCCCAGTGATCAACACGAACGGCCTAACCACCCGGGTAAGAGTCAGTCAACAGCTAGCCTAGACAGCCCGATGCATACTTACCCGCTCACGTCCTTTCGTTCGCACTTGCTGCCCGCCCAATACAGCGTCTGGCCGTTTGAAATTTTCGTGGCTTCACAAGCACAAACGAAGCAGGTCCGCCCAGCTTTGTTTGCCTCTATGCACGCACCGTGGCCAGAGCACGAGTCCGTCGAGTTGGAGCATGCCTCCTCAGAGGTGAAGCACAGCGTGTCCGAACCAACGGGTGGAACCGGCAATGGTGATGGGAGGGGAGACTGATCCTGTCGCTTCTCCATGCCCGCGTGAATTTTCGGGTAAGCAAGGATCACCATGTTGAGGTGTGGCTTGGTAAGCGCGCTGCGCAGTGCTGCGGCGAGTGATGTGGCGGCCGTGGCGTACTGCTCGCTTTCACGACCGTACGCATCCGCGATGGTGCGGAGCCCCGTTATACGGAATGCGCCGAAGCGGTCTAGCGAGAGGTCGTCGGACTCGAGGAACGTCACGAGGGCGGAGAGTTCGGAGACGAAGGTCTCCATCGCGGGCGAGACGGTCATGATATCCAGGAGCGGAAAGTAGGTGTGTTTCGAGCCATTTGAGACGTCGAATACATAGGAGAACGCATGGGAAGCGCTCTGTAGGCTTGTTTGTATTATTCTTGAGAAGGTGGAAGCGGGGTTTGGGCTCGAAAGTGAGAGGGGGGTTGTTAAGTCCTCCACCGGAATAGTATCTACAAAAAAGTGCGAACGTCAGATCACAACTTGGTCTACCTTTAATCCAACTTACATTCTGCGTCGCCATCATCAATACCAATGAGAAGACTGCTGCAGGCACCTTTCCCGACGAAGGAGGACTGGTCGAGAGCACCCGCATAGATGTCTTGCAGGGGCTCAAACCGGTCAAGGTGTAGGTGCTGCGCTACAAGGGTACTAACAAGGGAATCTGGCAACGACCCAAATGCGGCGATGGGTGGATGTGAGTAGATTTGGGCTGAATGCGCGAGCCCGAACAAGCTAAGGAGAACAAGTGTCGTGCGCATCGTGACCGTCTGAGGTGAGTTGGCGCTCGCGGCACTCTCTCACATTTGGTGAGAGCACGTGCGCAGTTGCATACTCTGGTGACTACACACTCTCTAGAACTTCACGCGGGGTAAATGTGTCATAGTACTGTAATGACATTATTATGGAGTCAAGGTATTGACATAGTGTACGGCGCAATTCATGCGACGAAAAGAACAGAATCACGGGTATTATGAGGGTGGATATAGCCTACACGCTTCAACTACGACGACCGAGACTACGAACACTCTTGCGAGCCTTCTTGGCTTCGGATCGTTTCATCTTTGCTTTATTCGCCCTGTCAAACCTGTTAGAAAATCTGCATTTCTGGGAGTCGGGGAAAGCCGCACTCGTCAACTGCTTCACGCTCCAGCATCGTGACATGATCTTTCGCCTCAACGGCTGCCAAGCGAGAGGCGGCCAAAGCCGCGTCCACATTTCGCTCAGCAGCCTCGGCATCTGCGACCTTTGAACGGGTATTCGAGAGGGTTTGGTCGCGGGTCAGATTGTCCTTGCGGTCGGACGGCGAAGAGCGGCGTCGACCAAAAAGACCGCGCGATCTTCTTACCGTATGGCCCTCATCAGACCGCGGACTGCCGCTGCGGTACGAATCCCGAGACTGGGGCAAATTCGAGCCAGAACGGTCTTCGACTTCGGTATGTCCCGGAGAACGCGACCTGGGAGAGATTTTCCCGCGGCTGCGAATGGGCGGGGTCACTGATCGCGCAGTCGACGATGTATTGTTGCGACGGGAAGAGAATAGTGAGAACAGCGGCATTTTCTTGGTGCGATTAAAGGGTGACAAAATGACGTGTCAGAGAGTCCACCTAGATTGCTTTTTGAAAACCCATATTTATATGCAATAGCCCGAGGAAGGTACGAAGACTATACGAAGGTGCACCGATGCCATCAATGGTATCCGTTGACGTCAGTTCAGTTGGAGCATGGAGCGAGCGGAGCTGCGAGCAGGTAGTGAACTGGACAACAAGGTGATACCTAGTGGTGCAGTTCTGGGGCAGTGCTGGGTCCGTGCGTGGGAATTTGACTGAGTCTCGGCGGAGTTTGAATGAGCGGCCTTTCCTGAGGGCACACCTTCTATAAAAGCTTTCCCCACCCCCCCTCATCAAGCCGGACGTCGCCGCCGTAGTGCTCGTCCTATCCAGCGCCGTTTTCTTATTCGAAAATGTCTAATAAAATAGTGGTGAGCCAGTCAATGCCATTTGCGCTTGACTAGTACAAAGGATGACACCCATTCTCCGTCAATGAGCCCGGCATCTATCGCTCCGTCATAGACGAGGTTATCGCCTCGATTAAAAGTGACTTTGATGAGTACGGTGTCAGCGAGGACGTTCTAGCTGAACTCCAGAGAGTAGGTTATCTTTCCTTGCTCTTGTTGACCGCTCTATGGTGCGCTTCTCACCGCGCCCACCTTCCTTCAGAAATGGGAGGCCAAGGTGATAGCATCCCACGTCGCCGAGTTCGAGCCCCCGCCTGCACAACCACCTCCTCAATATCCTCCGCATCCCATGCATGTCATGCCGCAGCATTACTCCGCTAACCACCACTTTGTATCACAACCAGCGACAGTCGCGAACATGATCAAAAAGGAGCCTGTTGACAGCCGATCCATAATGAGTGGTCAATATATGCCGACCATGGCCAGTCCACAGATTCCCATGCTGCGACCCCCACCAAATACGCTGTTGACCTTCCCGGCTGGTCCGAGTCGGCCAACGGTACCGGTTGCATCACCGGCACCAGCCGCCCATCCTCCCTCGGCATCGCAACCTGCGAAAGCGCCGCAGCCACCGCCGTCTCAGCCACAATCACAGACGGCGCGAATTCCGCAGGTCGATGGACCCTCATCGTCCAGTTCAGACTCGTCGTCGCCACCTCCACAGCAATATGCACCCCACTCGTCGCACCCATCTCTGCCGCAGCCTACGCAAAGCTCTACTGCTAGCGTCGACGAGGAGGCCATCAACAGTGACTTGGATGACTCTGACTCTGAAGGTGAGGAGGACCCGGATGAGGGTCCAGGCGTGAGCGACATCGTGTTTTGCACCTACGACAAGGTACCTGGCCTCGTTTCACATGTGAAATGTTTGTTCTAATCTCGATTCCAGGTTGCTCGGGTTAAGAACAAGTGGAAGTGCATCTTGAAGGACGGCATGATCCACATCAATGGCAAGGATTACCTTTTTGCAAAGTGTACAGGGTCAGTTCTACTCCTCGATTACAGCGATCATTCATTGAGCCCTGACGTTTTGGTCCAGGGAGTTTGAGTGGTGACGGAATTCTATCCTTCTTGCTGCCTGTCCACGTGTCATTTCTTTGTTGGTCAATCGTTCTTCCTGTTCTGCGCTTCCTCGGTCCCTGTGCATCCTCATATACATTGAACTATTATTACTCTTAATATTCACTTCTCAAGCAGCAAAGGCGAGGCATTTTTACTAACGCTTTCGTTTCCATCTTTGGCTCATTGAATCCATGTTCTCTGAATGTGGTACGCGGGTTTATTGAATGTTTGCAGTGAGAACGTAAACATACAACCCTTTTGCACCCCACATGAGATGGCATCCTAAGCTACGAGGAGCCAACACACACAGGTCAATGTGTTATGTACATGCGGGGAAGTATCCACTAGTCTAGATATATGTATACAGATGTGGACGTCCTAAGTTGTCACAATACAGCGCATCTTCCAGGATGAAACACGTAAAGTGCTGCTTCTCAAACAGGTCGCGAGAGTCTTTGTACGACACGGTCATCCAAAGGGTCCCGTCTGTATGGATGGAAGCGCTTGAGAGATTCCAACGATGCAAGGGCCATCGAGTCGATAGTGCCGTCGGACTCACGAATGCCGTGAACAGGGACGGACTCGTACTTGCCATCCCCATCTGTCGGAAGAACTACGGAGAGCCGGTCTGGGGAGAAGACTGGGGTACGGAGAGCAACTGGACCAGGAGCTGGTGAGTCGCTCTCTGAGGACGACTGCGATTGAGAAGACGCAGAGAACTGGCTGTGCGCATGTGAAAGGGCGGGGGAAACGGTCCGATAGTGTAATAACGACTGTGGTGAAGTTTGGAAGCCTGATCCATAGACATATAGTTGTGATTGAGCGGGAGAATGATGGAATGATGAATCCCCGTTTTGTGAAGAGACAACCACGGGATAAGGATATGGGGATTGACAAGCATGGTCCGGAACAAATGGGGGTGGTGGTGGTGGTGCCGGCCAGTTGTACCCTCCAAAAGACGACACAGGAGACTGCATATGAGGGGAAGGTGGTACATGGTAATTCTCGGGATGTTGTGGTGAGGCGTATGGCTCTCCGGTGTATATGCGCGTGTATGCATCGTGTTGTTGGGTGGTGGGAGGGGCCGCCGAGTTTGGTGGTAATCCCGAATAAGGTGGCTGGTTAGTGAAGAGATCTGGTTGGGAGTACGTGTTTGCATTTGGAGGTAAGCCCTGATTTTGTTGAGGTGCGGCCGATTGTGCGGGGGCTTGTGGAGGAGGGTGACTCGCGGTCGAGCTAGGACCAGCGACGGAGGCGATCTGCCCCCCAGGCTTAGCGGAAGAACTTGCTGTGGGTGACAGAGAAGGAGCAGCATCTGGTGCATTGGCAGCAGTGTTAGCTCGTGAAGATCTTGTTTTCGTCCTGCGAGAGCTCTTGAATAGGCCCTCAGGCACGACGAGATCTTTCAAGACAGGAATGTCATCCACAGTGCCGAGGCTGTCGACAGTGGCCTGTGTGAAATATGCGGCTAAAAATCGTGAGATACGGATGGGCGAAGGAGAAGAAAGTGATGCACTTAGGTGCCATTTGCGTTTGTTGCTCTCGTTCTCGTTCAGATAAACTGAGTAAGTCTGTTTCACATATGGGTCCCAATCGCGCGGAGGTTGTCCGTCACTTTGGAGAATGACTGATGGATTGAACCACGTTTTCGATCCACAAGAGCAAGAGCGACTAACCTGGCTCTCTCTCCATTCTTGTTCTTAGGAGGCTCCCACTTCTCGTAGTAGAATAGGAATTCCTAGAGAGATTGGTGAGCGACTGGATGCAGCGATGCGAGAGATATGAAGCACGTACGTCTCGGACACGGGAAGCAGACCAGTGACGGCCTTCAGTGAAACGCTCGATGCCGATTCCGGTGATTGCATGAGGACCTCTGTCTTCCCATGCATAACAGTAGCCAGAAGACAATGCTTCGCGTTCCTTGGCATCCAGACGCCTGGTGATCATTGGCAGTAGGCCGAGATAGACGGCGTAAAATATTTTGTGCACGTCTGCGGTGCTTCTGATGCGAACGTTTGTACAGGAAGGGACCTGCATCGTCGGTGAATGTGTCGTGGCGGGATGAGGGAAGGGAAAGGAACGCGCTCACTGTCGAGGGAATTATAAATAATGCCTGTTCTGTGCAATTTGAATCCGAGCAAGTGGGGTTCAATCCCCGCCGTAAAGTTATCCATTAATTCTAACCATTTATCACTCCCTGAGCCGTGCGTTCGGTGCCTTTGCTCTCTCTCTGTGTGCATATCGAGATTTCCAACTCTTTTAGATCCGTTGCCAACAACTCACCCTCTTCGCGTTCTACTCTCTCACTGTACCATGTGCCCACCAACCTGACCCGCGGTTCACCCACCCAATTCCTTCCCCTCTCTACTGCGCATCCAATCATCGTCACATCACCGCGGCCACGACCAGACTCGCTCTCCGCAAACATCCGATTTCTCTATTTCCGTGCAAAAGACGAATGAGTGAGGGACCAAGGGAACGAGGCCAAACAACGAGCCCAATCCACTACAGTACCTCGAATTTTTTAGTTTATTACTTGATCGCTCCCCCCCATGTGTTAACACACGCTCTGCAAAGTTACTCCGCAGAACGTTTGATCTTTTCCTTTTCTCTGATCCATTTTAACCACCCCCTGGCACATGGGTACTCTGCCTCCAGAGCCGAGACCTGGTCAGATGCTGTCAACCCACTGTCCCCGAGCCTCGGCACGTCCTCATATGACGCGCGCCACCATCACCCACAAGTGAGGGACCTTCTTCCGGACCTTTCCGCCACAGCTCACGAGACCCGGCCGGATCCTCGGTTCCCCACCCCAGTGCTTACCTCAGCACCCAATTGAATCTGTCGCGCGGCAGTCTTGGATTTACCCCTTTCAATCGATGCCGGGTGTGTGGCCTGAGTCTAAACTTTCTTCATCCACTCCTGTCGTCCGTGTCTCGCCTGTTTCCCCGCAGTCGTCCCGAGCGCTCCAATGGATCCAATCTACACACTGTATAACTCCTTCGTCTAAACGCCAGTCTAGATCCTGCCCTTGATTCAGGGTTATGGTTCTTACTTCATGAACAATGTGCACGTCTATTATTGAACTCCTGTGAGATCTCGTGGACGTGATCAAAACGCTGGCCTTCCAAAATAGGCATCGATAATTGCACCTTCCAAGCTCAAGCCGAAGATGTATTCCCGACTCTGAACCAAATTATGCGACCCACTTGATGCCCCCGACGCGTTTCCAGCCGGAAATCGTTGCAACCGCGCGAATCCGGATTATCCCCTAACTAGCCAATGTCCACAGCGCTTCTTCTTCTCACCACGAAGGCGGCGCTTCACATTGACCGACGCCGACGCTCGGTGTTAAAGCTCACGAACATTTCCCCCATTTAAAAAAATGCGTAACTTTTTCGTCCAGTAGCAAAACATGGACAATATCCCCGAATCTTGACCCTGATCCCCGCGATTGCGAGGGAAACATGAGGTGACAGTGGTGTTGCGCGACGAAAAGGTCCCGGCCTAGCCCCACTTCCCCCGAGAAGTTGGGTTTCGCCCCCGTTCGGATCCGTTACTGTAGCAAAAAGAACGAGTCCTCCTCTCGCATGACTTCCTTCTTTCCTACATACACCTCGCACTGTTCCGTCTCCGTCTGATCGAGGATGCGGCTACATGTGTTTGGGGGTCATTGGCAACCAGGATCGTCGCCCAAGTTGCCCCTTTCTCTATTCCTCCATCCTTTCCCCCTTTTAGCTCCGAAAGGCAAGCAAGGTGTTGATGCATGGTATCGGCCAAAACGAGTCCCATTGGCAGAAACCGATAAATCACCTTCGTACGGCAGCGATCCATCTTGTCATGGCCAGGTCCGTTCCGCGGGCCACTGACGTCGTCGGTGCGAGGCACCCCAACGAGGCTATACTTTCCCACGGCGGCGCAGCGCAAGCGAGGGGGCCCGTTAATAATTGTGGGATTGTGTATGTGTATGTGATTTGTGAGTGATAGTGGCAAAACAAAGCTCGATCCGAGTACACACTAACACTCTCACGGGCGACTTTTTTCACACGTCAGTGGTGATGGCAATCGTCAACAAAGTTATGTCATTCCGCCGAGTGGCTCATTCGCTCGGTGCTTGGAAGCTATCCGGACACGGACACGGTGGGTTCGTCGGCCTCGGCCGCGAATTCCCTGCAATAAGGGCGCAGGGGCGTGCAATTACGTGGTCTTAGACGTGGGTGCACACGAAGTTGCGTCTATAGCATATATGCATATATATTCAAACCTTTTTTTTTTCTTTTCCACTGTTATGTATCGACAGCGCAACGGCAAGGATCGTCGTTGGCGTCTCCTTCGGCTATGTTACATTCATTACAAGTCACTGTAGTAACGGGACGCCCGTCCGTCATAACGCGTAATTGATTGCGTCCGCCTCGGGAGGTAGCGAGGCTGTTACCTGCTTCTTGGCGTTGGGCCAGCGAGCGAGCGAGCGAACGCGGCCGCCAAAGATGGCATTAATTAGCGATGGCATCGCGTTCGTCGGCGACTGAGTCGAGAACAAGTGCGATCATTGCGATCATTATTGCCCGCTGCGCATGGTGGGATCACAACCGGCAGAAGTGACTCACACACACCTTCAATGAATACAAGTAAGGGTAGGTAGGTACGTGGGATGAGGGCATAGGCACGGCGGCCAGACACGATATGCTGGCGACTTTAAGTTCTTTCATTTAAAAAAAAAAGAGGGTACTTTGTAGTCAAGGAGGAGACATGGAGGGGTGGGGGCCGGGACAGGTGATGATTTGTTTGGGTTTGGGCCATTTGGGTCTAAAATGGTGCACTCCCCTCGTTCTCCTTTTGGGAGGATTGGGCGCGATGTCAGGAGCCGGTTTAAAAACGCTGCGGTTTGCGCAATCGCAGTAAGGCAAACCCAGCCCTGGAATACGAGAGAGCTTCAAGTTGGCTTAGACCCGTTTTGATAATGATAAAACATATTCCATTTCGTTTGAATTAATTTTTTCCCCCATGACACTCCCAATTTTGAAATTTCTCGACGACCCTGCTTACGACTTTAGTGTTGTGGGGCGCATCACGCGATGCAAGGGCCCCCGAGCCAAAAAAAGAAAAATACCAAAAACGCAAAACAGATTATTACGTTGTACGCCATGTGACCCCCCATAATTTGACCTCCCTCGTCAGCCTCCAGTAATTTACGCGAAAGTAACCCCACGGAATCGGAATTAACACCAATCACAATACGAGCATGGGCCCTCCGCAGTGACATGTAGCGAAAATACGCGATCTATGTTCACACGAGACATATAGTCGAGAAGGGGGTGGGCATTGCAGCAATTGGAAGCACTCAAGGGAATTTTATGATACATACTTGCTACACGGCTCTGCCAGAAAGAGATGTATAGTAAGAAAGCACATGGAGCGGATGTAGGGGTCGTGAACAGAGTGTAGGGAAAACGTCTTGAAAAGAAACTCTTCGCATCGAATAACACCAACAGCGACGTACAGAAATTACCGGGGCAGCAGGATTGACAGAGAAACAGTACAGGTGTCCAGAAGATATGTGTGCAGATGAGAACGAAGAGCAATCGTTAGGAAGATGATGATCAAGAAACAGTAAAAGAACGCAGAGCACGATCATCGATGGGATGCCTCTTGGGTATATGAGTTGTTTCGAGAAATGCTAGTGGCGCAAGAACCTGTGCGCCATCAGAGGTGCTTGAAAAGCGACTACCCCCAAGTTTTCCATGTGTCGAGCCATGGGGGGCCTTTGGCCATGCAGGGGGATCTAGAGGCGAGGGGTGATGTCCATTGGATGCCAGATAAGGTGCATATTTTGGGGAACGAGCTTGATGAGATGAGTACGGGCCAGCGTTCTCTGACGTATCCTTGGGGCGTCCTTTGACGCAACGCGCACTACGGAACTTCCCAGGAGGAACTTGAAGGCTGGAAAGCTCCGGAAAGTCGTCTATGGTGTAGAGATTGTCGATGGTCTCTTGAGTAAAGTATGCGACTGCAGAGAGAACATCAATCGCTTGAAAGGCGCCGATAAGGAATTCAAACGCACTAAGATGCCATTTTCTTCGCCCCCTGCCAGTAAGGTCTACATATACAGAGTACGTTTGTTTTATGAGACGCTCGCGAGGGCGTCCGTAGTATGAGCCAGGAGGGAGATGCAAGCTGAAACTGAAAAAAAAAAGATATAAGCGCTTCGTGATGCGTATAACTTGTAACAAGAGGGAGATAGCTCACGGCTGACCAATAACGTCGAGCTCCACGTCAAGCTCTCTCTCGCTGTAGAACAAAAATTCATCTCTGGAAGGTATGATCAGCGTTCTGGAAAAGTGAATACCAGGTGTTTCCAAATACCTGACGCGAGAAGGTCCCCATCGTATACCATCTGTCCATCGCTCAATACCAAGCTAAAAAACAACAACAACAAATGTCAATGGTTGCAAGTAGTGGCGACAAAGATTGAAGGCGCACTCCAGTAGCTTCGGCGTCTGGGCCTCTCTCCTCCCAAACATACACCGAGCCGGACCGAATACATCGCCTCTCCTCGCTATCTAACCTTCGTGATACTATGGGCAAGGCGCCCTTTGATACTGCGTAAAAAATGACGAGAGCGTCCGAGACTGATCGAACGCGGATATCGGTGCAAGTTGGTCGTTGCATAAGATATGTGAAAGAAGGGGTATCAGGAAAAGGAAATAAGAGTGGGATGGGAAGGAGTGAGGTGAAGAGGTGAGGCGGTGGTGGGGGGAGATAATTACAAACCGGTGGTGGAAGGTTTAAGTATATATTTCTAAACGCGTTTACGGTAAGCGGAAAAAAGCGCTTGAGCGAAGCGAGCGTGATTGGATGGGGTATCGTTCCGGATAAGAGAGCGTTCCATGAATGTTGAATTGGCAGCCCCCAGACAGGAGAAATGACCAGTTGCCATTGGCGGAAAGAAAGGTGTCGTGTCTGGAAGGTGCCATCATCATTTGCTTTTCATTCGAGCTGCGAATCAAACTCTATACCTTTAATCAGCTTTCCGTCATGCCGCTATCCGACTATCCCGATCTTAGTATCCCACCTGCCTCCATCCCTCCTTAATCATCATCATCCATCATCCACCCATCAACACGGAGAACACGGCTTAGTGTGCCACTAGTACATGCCGCAGCCGCAAATTCAGGCCCATTCAAACCATCATCGCTGGGAACTACCCCTGTTTAAAGCCGCAATATGATAGATCTAGCCGATGATGACCAGTCCCCCGATGCGGATGCCTTACTTTCCACGTACTGTATTGTCTACGGATAAGTGTTCCTTCCCACCGCTTGAACGCCTCTCCCTACAGCTTCGAACATAATACACGGCCTTTCAATACTTCCGAGCAATCTTAGGAGGAAGGTCTCCAAACAAACAATTACGTCAACCTGCTTCTCAACTCATGTCGGAGACGAGGAAAGGTATCCGTGCCCCCCCCCACTTACAAAGCAAAGGAATGCACATAATAGAAGCCGCAGTCGGCTCTCGCCGCTTGGCATTGGCACCGCCAAGAAGAAGAATAGTCCTGTGTATCTTGTACCGTGCTCTGTTTTCTCTGTTTGTCCTGTCGGCGCCACCGTGGAACGCATTCATCGTCATATCGATAGCGTGTCCGCCTGTCGGAAGCTTTCACAAAGTAATATAGATCGCATGTGTTGTGCCATAATATTAGTGTGAGAGATAGGACGGCTGATGGACGACTATCAAATATAGATCGGCGATCTACCAACCCCAACAGCACTGTATCTCGGCGCATGTCTACGAATCACCGCGGGCGTTGGTGATTGGGGACATGTACAGGTTGCGATATGATAGAACGATCACCGCTTCGGCACTCTCGGAACATCTGTGCAGGGACACACAGTGGCAGCCGAAGTACCTTCCCCCTCATCTTACTCGATGGGGTTGACGATGGAAATTTCGGGCATCGATGGAGAGGAAGTGCCTCATGTGCATGTGCCTGGGACTTTGCGCAGTGGCGAGAGCGAAACCCAGAGGTCACGTGTGCAGGTGGCAATTGGGTGTTGTGCATACATCTGACATCTGACTCGTCTATGCTCGCCGTGAGGACGAGCTTTCCTATCCTCCGTCCTCGTCGTTTCACACGTCAATCAAAATCCTTAGTCCAAGTCATGGCCCATGGACAAACCAATTGGAAACCGCCAGCGCGTGTTACAGGAGAACCTGTCTTGAAAGTGTATAACACCTTCACAAGAACCAAGGTACGTCCATTCCGAGCGTGTTTAGCCCCATTCGACTTGTTTTCTTTTGTTTCAGGACGTATTTACTCCGTGTAACGGGAGACGTATCAAATGGTACAACTGCGGACCTACTGTGTATGATGCTGCTCATATGGGTCACGCAAGGTATTCCGCTCTGCCTCTCTGTGACCGCAAGCCGACAA
>Ga0307509_10009167_pt1 | contig 12435 bp, 22 predicted proteins | sample 10_EM_MG_FD_202245 | JGI IMG/M metagenome (GOLD analysis project Ga0307509, IMG submission 202245) | Populus trichocarpa ectomycorrhiza microbial communities from riparian zone in the Pacific Northwest, United States - 10_EM | ecosystem: Host-associated > Plants > Roots > Unclassified | place...
AACCGAGTTCCACACAACGGACCGATTGCCATCTTCGTCGGCGCTATGGCAAGGGGAAGCGATGATTTTGCTGACGGTGTTGTCGACGAAAAAATCAGTATAAGCAATTATCCGTTGAGTGCTTCGGTGGCGTGTGGCAAGGTAGGCTTATGCCTCTTCGTTCTATGAGCCCATGAAATTTACCGATTCTTAGTTTTGCTGCGCCCTGGAAGACCTGTGGGACATTGTGTGACCTGGGCCATCGATGTTGTCGCATGATTTCACCCAACAGCACGCCCCGCGCCTGACCTATTTGTACCGATATTTGCTAAGGGTTTTTGTAGTACAGCCTGAGGAATATAATTACTGTAATATTTTCTGCGGACTGCGCCTGTCTTTGTGGCAGTTGACCATCGTGTGAACGGTGGCCCTCTTCACCACACTTTGTCCGAACAACTCGTTCCTCTTTACCACCCTTCTTCCTCGTCATCGTTGCCATGGCTGATACTCAACAAGCCGCCAGCGCTAGTCCCATGCCCCCTGGCGTTACGGATCCCAACTACAAGCCCCCGCCTGGCAGGCTCGGCAACCTCACCGTCCCTCAGCAGCATGGCCTTGAAACCCTCAAGAAACAGCTGAAGGAGGAAGGTCATTTCGTCGAAGAAAGGATGGACGACGCTACCCTCCTCAGGTTGGTTGGATCTTGCTATTCTGCTCTCAGATCTTTCTCGACCCTAACACGGCGCCACCTAACAGATTCTTGCGGGCTCGAAAGTTTGATCTCGTGAAAACCAAGGAAATGCTCTTGAGTGCCGAACAATGGAGAAAGGATTTCGGCTTAGAAGATATCATGAAGTCTGTCTTTTCGCCTGGGTGCTCATTCCGCAAGTTTTTGACCCTGTCTCTCCCTCAGGAACTTCGACTTTAAGGAGAAGGCCGAAGTCGATAAATATTACCCGCAATTCTACCATAAGACAGACAAGGTACGCTTTTGGTTGGTCCGTCGGTAATGTGATCTGACGCAACTGCGGATCCCAGGATGGCCGACCGATATATGTCGAGAGGCTGGGTCTCCTCGACATCAAGAGCCTCTACTCCATCACCACGCCAGAACGTCAGCTCAAGCGATTGGTGTACGAATACGAGAGGTTCATCAACGACCGTCTTCCTGCTTGCTCCAAGGCCGTCGGCCACCCCGTGGAAACGTCCTGCACAATCCTGGATCTCCACAACGTCTCGATTACCAACTTCTACCGCGTCAAGGACTACGTGATGCAGACGGCATCTATTGGTCAGGACCGCTATCCCGAATGCATGGGCAAGTTCTACATCATCAACGCTCCTTGGGCGTTCTCTGCGGTATGGAGCATCATTAAGCCATGGTTGGATGAGGTCACCGTGGCCAAGATCGACATCTTGGGTGCTTCCTACAAGGACAGTTTATTGAAGCAGATCAACGAGGAGAACCTCCCTGGTGTCTTTGGTGGGAAATGCGATTGCCCGGGTGGATGTTCGATGAGTGACGCTGGCCCGTGGAATCCCGATGATGAGCTTAAGGGTGTAATCGCCAAGGCTTCTTAAGGATATTGTTTTATGGGTTGTAGTAAATACAGGGGTAGCCTGCACGTAAATAGAGTCGGCAAACATCCAGTTCTCTTGGGAGGCTATTAACCTGGTACGGGACAACTGCGAAGATGAGCGATCGTGGAAACACTTTGGGAACGTCTCACGTGACAGTTTTTATGATTTTATTTCGTGACGCGTGGACGCGCCGGAACCAAACCACAGCCTGGGTTACAACTCCTACACGCCCTCATGCGTTATGCCTACAGCTCCTAAGCGTGTAACACGGACACAGAGCAAGCGGAAGGTAGCACCACCGTCGTCTCGAGTGTGTCCGCGAAAGGGGGACTGATGACGCTTTCAGATTGCAGCTTCTTCACAACCCACTATTGCTGAGGCATTCGCCAAGAAACGCGCCCCCGCAGAACCACAAAGCACGGATACCCATGAGCCACCGCAGCCCACTGACCCTGTGATCGAAGTTACCTCCTCCCCTCCTGTGACACCCGCGCCCGTCCCGGAACCAGAGCTAGTGTCGGATATTGTCGAAGAGGAACCGCGCCCCACGACTACCAGAGTCGCCGGAACGAAGAAGCCTGATGGTTGTGAGTGATATGTGTTTACTCAGAGCTCCGGGATCTTGTGAACTCGTTTTTGTTAGCCAAGCCTGCGAAAGTGTTCCCTCTATTTAGTCGACCCACACCTTCGATTACAACACAGCTACCTCCCGAGGATGTCGCCCCAACTTATCCACCTTCACAACCCATATATCCTACGAGCTCTGACGAGGCAGTTCCCCAGGCCCTAGAAGCATCGAAACCCCCACACACTCAATCTCGGCCCAAGAAATGGAAATCCGCTCCCTCCAACAACGGCAAGTCGGACGGTCTCACCGCTGAGGATCCCATCATCTTGGACATTCCTCCGGCTAGAACGAAATCTCTGCCAACTAAAGTCAACTTTGGCTCTCGGGCTCCATTCAAGCTGAAAAACAAGAAAGGATTTGGGTCCCTGGACGCGCCGTTACCTACTAGAGAGACTCAGCATGTTCGGGGTCCGCAGACTGCATTCGAGAGTAACAACGTGGACACCCCATTCGAACGGAGGGCTCGTGGTCCTATTGTCTCGACGAATTTCGGAGAACCTTCGACCCCATCCTTGGCTGGACTTATCACCTGTCCACAACATTCCCCGGTTAGCTCTAATCAACGCCCTACTCCTCCACCCCTTCCCCCATCCGAGATTCTACCCGAGTACCTGAACCAACACCCCGTTTTCAAGTTATTCTCTGATACCGCGGGCCTGTTGGACGTAAACCAGCATTCTGCAGACCTCTGGGTGAAAAAGTGGGCTCCACGTTGGGCGTTCCACGTTCTAGGTAATGAAGTGGAGGCGCTTTATCTGAGAGATTGGCTCCAGGCTTCCGAAATCAACTCTTTCTCTGGCTCAGCCGACCCTTCAGCCGCCTCCACTCCTGCGTCCTCCTCACAACCGAAGAAGAAACCACCTCCGAAGCGGGGTACGAAGCGACCGAAGATCCGCCGAGAGGTCGGGAGCAGGAAGGCCAAGAAACGACGACGGAGAGACGATGACTGGGTCGTCCACGATGACCAAGTAGAGCCCCACCCTTTGGACAACTATCTAGACGACTCAGATGCCCCACTTTCTGACGCATCGGTTTGCGACGAGTTCCCCCCCGAAGCGAAGGCTCCTGCGACCAAACTCCCTCCACTTGCGTACTTCCCGCCCGACATTTCTAACTTGTCAAACACCATTATCCTGTGCGGCCCTTCAGGGAGTGGGAAGACTGCGGCGGTCTTCGCATGTGCAGCGGAATTAGACTGGGAAGTGTTTGAGGTTTATCCTGGGATTGGCAAACGGAGTGGCGCTGCTCTGGAAACCCTAATCGGACAAGTGGGAAGGAATCACCTGGTTACAAAACAAGGAAGGAGGCACCTATCACCAGCCCTGGAGAAAGATAATGCCCTGACACGATTCCTGGGCGTGAGTGGCGCGAAGGTCCCCGGGGAGCCAGGGTCTGTGGGTGGGACCTCCGACGGAACTGACATCCCGGATATCGAGGCCATGGAGATCGCCTCAGATGATGGGCTTGGCGTCCCTGCACCACCCCCACAAGGTGACCCCCCGCCGATCGTTGAGTCCGTTCAGAAGTTACAGGCACAGGCGAAACAATCGTTGATCCTCCTTGAGGAAGTCGACATCTTGTATAGGGATGATGTCAACTTCTGGCCAACGGTCATCAATATCATACGCGATTGCCGCCGGCCAGTCATACTAACTTGTAATGGTGCGTGATGTTCAACACCGTCCCTCCGGCGTTGTCCCCGATGCTTGTCCATCCAGAGACCGACCTTCTTCCCCTGGATCAAATACCCGTTCAGGGTATCCGACATTTTGTCCAACCTCCCGCCCCCGTTGCCGCCACCTATCTCTCCGCCATATGCCGCGCTGAGGGTATTCAACCGGACAAGCACTTCCTCTCCGCACTCCAGGCCAGCCCAACGGCTGACCTGAGGTGGTGTATTAATCAATGCCAACTGGGGGGGTCGATTCGATCTTTCGGTACCACGCACCTCCAAGGAACAACTAGAGACAACTGGGGGAGGGTTCTGGATAGACGCGCTGGTTTTCCTCAGTGGGTATCACCGCCTCTGGATGAATCACAGCACAAGGCGCTCTTCCGTCGCCTCGCAAAACATACGGATAGCATCTCTTACCTTGATTCCTCCTTAGTCCTGCGTGTGGATACGGTAGGCAAATCACCCGGTACCTGACAATCCATAAGTCATTGAACGTTGTTGTTCGTGATATAGGATTGGCAAAAACGAGCGCCGGCGGACGAAGAGCTTGGGCACAAGGTTCTCCCAGCTGGTGATTTGACCCCTCAGGAATTCGCGCACTATCATCACGACCTCGAGGTCGCCGAGGAGACACTGTCGTTGACATCACAGCTATTCAGTCACACGAGTCCGTTGGACACCCTGGCCACGAGCCCGGAAAACCCTGGAGGGCCTAGCCCCGAGGTGGAATTCGCCCTTGGGAACCCCCGGTTGAACTCGGTGTCTTCTGACCATAAAGACCAGATGGACCAGTTGGCCACTGATCTATCGGTAACCCCCCGTTCCGATCAACTGTTGTTTTTGGAGTACGAAAGCGTGGTGCGGGAGATGGTTGTTGCGGACAACAACGTGGAGGCGCGCATCAATGCCGCTAAGGAGATTGAAGCTGCTCAGTACGCGCAGCTTGGGAAGCATATGAGAAAAAGCCAGAGGCTCGGGGTTGGGTACTACAGGTATTTGGATCTTGAACAGGAGAGAAGGGAGTGGTTGGTCGAGAGGGCGTTTGGTGGGCGGTTATGGTGAATCGCCATTGGATGGTGTCGACTATCACCAGATAGGTGTTCATCGGTTCGGGGGCAGCATAACGCGCATTCAATATATATTGATCATGAGAGATGGTAACATTCGAGTGGGTTTCTCGCAGAACATAAGGCAAACTCGAGGGGGACACATCACGGTCCTATTGTTCGACCGGCCACGCACTGTGCAGCCAGTTTCTCTCTCCTGCAGGAAACCTTGCCATGGAGGTGAGATTGGAACCGAGGGCGGGCTCGAAGCGTGATCGGGCAGTCGATCTGCCCACTGCTGGTTCGAGTATTGGTTCCGAACAGGCGGATGACTTTAGCACAAAAGCATCGAGGCTTCCGCCTGTAAGATTACTTGCATCCCTCCAGTTCTTACAAAGTCACCGTCGAGGGTCAATCACTGACCCAAAGCTCCACGCAGCCCCTAACCCACTCCTGCATCCACCAGGGCCAATCTCGGGGGATCTGCACACCGCTCACCTGGTCCCCACGTTTCTTCACGATCTCTCAGGAGGATCAACAAGGATGGCTACTTCTACGATTGCTACCTCCTCGAACAGCGTCGCCAACACCAAATCACGGAGCAAGAGGAGTTTGAAACATGCAGAGGATACGGGTGAGCACTTCTAACGTCGAATTGGCTACCCCAGAGAACACGCCGTCTGATTTTGAACTTGAACTTCGTAGCATTCACGCCGGCATTCAATACGGACGATCCTCACAAACAGCCAAAGCCCGTCGCTGGCAAGAAACGGAAGCAGCCTGGCTCTGGACCACCTCAACACATTGATCCTAAGCTTGTGATGGATGAAGAAGAGCGAAAGCCGAAGAGACGGATGCCTGACCAGCCTGCAGGAAGAGGACCGGGGGAGCCGGAGGGTGGCCGGCCGGGGCCGGTTGGAGACACGTGGCCGACGCACGGTACGACGGATTTGGAAGGCAGCACTCAACCGATGGACACCAACGAAACAATCGAAGCTGTTCCTCCTCATCCCACGTTTGACCCCCCTCAGCCTGCTACGATGCAGATGATACCTCCTGCGGCGTTCACGCAGAACGGGGGCGTACAGCCAGCGGAGCCCCAACCACTTCCCTCTTCGGCAGGTCCCATGAGGTCTTTGCGCTCACGTTCGCGTCCGCCGTCGCGTGGCGTTGGTCAGCAGCTACGGGCAGGAACTGATCAGACAACTCTGGATGATCAAGCCGGCCAAACATCTTCCAGTCCCGACGACGAATCCTCCGCGCAAGCGAGAGAGAACGAAGGTTCGAGGGCGACACCGTACTCTCGCTCTCCAGAACTCCGGGTCTCGCATAAATTGGCAGAACGGAAACGGCGGAAGGAGATGAAGGATTTGTTCGATGAGTTGAGGGACCAGTTGCCCCAGGATCGGGGCATGAAGGCGAGCAAATGGGAGATCCTCAGCAAAGGTGCGTGAACCCCACCAGTCTTGAGCTCATAGTTCCCCTGGCGTTATTGATACCCGCTTCCTTCTTACAGCTATCGATTTCATCGCGCACATGAAGCAGTCACACACGGACATGTCAAGGGAGATAGAGATGCTGAGGCACGAGGTCGAAAGTTTCCGGCAGGGAATCCCATTCCACCCTGGAGCTGCTCCACACCCGGTGTTGTACGGTCAACACGTTGTTCCCCCGTTCGCTGGGATGCACCAGGGCCCTCCGCCACCGCACCAGGGACCTCCACAACCGCATACGACCGCGCAACCAGCATCTGGACATCCACCCGCCACGGAGGGCGAAGCCGCACAACCTCCTTTCCAGCCTGCAGATGGACCAAGCACAAACGGGGTGGTTACCAGCAGGACGGGAACACCCTCATCGTGATTCGTTCTCTCGGTCTCCCTTTGCCTGATATTCTCCCCCATTGTATCGTTATAATAGTTGTGAATTTTCTCCTAGTGTTCTGAGGTCTGGGTCACTTGCTCGTGTTTATAATTCCGACGTACAGGTTCTCGACTATTAGTTCTCTCTAGTTAACCTTCATCCTATTTGGTCCACCCCTGTTATTTTCCGGTTTTATTCCTTACTGCTGTCTATCCTTATCCTGTACGACGACCACTGGGTCTTGGATTATTTCACACGAGTCGGTCGGAATCGATGTGTTTCTACATAACTGTGTTTGGGATCCAAAGGCAGACGCCAAATTGTGTGTGAAGCGGAACCGAGGCGCGTCCAGCACTCTTCCTCTACGCTTATCTCGCTCATCTTCCGGAAGTTGGCACAGACGGCGCCGACCACACCGGCCGTGACGACGTACGCTTTGTAGACCGCGGAAGTGGACCAAAGCCTTTTCTCCCCAGGCCCATCCCGTCGTTATTGTTCCTCGTTCACTCGCTGGAACCCCAAGACCTAACGATCTTCTCTCCTCCTCCCACCATTCTCCTTGACCTCAAATCCTCCCACTCTTTCTTTGACAGTCATGGATTCTCAGTCGCCAGCGGAATCTTCGACCGTGAACAAGCCACAACCGAACGGCACGCCCACAAGTGGTACTCCTCCGGTCCCACAAAAGACTAGTCAGCCACCGATTCCGGCCAGATTCTCAAACGCCCCTCTGTTCCATACCAGAAAAAAGGACAAAGATCGTTTTCTCAAGCGTTCTGCTACCCCTACTTCCACTTCTACGCCCTCCCCACCCCATCCGGGCGGTACAAACAGTTCGAGAGCCTCGCCTAACGCCACACCCCGGCGCAGGCCGCCGCCGCCACCACCCAAAGTCAAGAAGGAAGAGGAGGAGGGGGAAGATCCGAATGGACCGTTCACTGGCGAGTTTCAGGAGTTCAGACTCATGTCTTCGAACCTCAACGGGTGGAAATACGACGTGATGAAGTTCGAGTCTCGGCGACCGGTAGATATTGAGACGTGGCAGCACCCGATCAAGCTGAACCGAAAGGATCTCAAACGTGAACCCGAGTCGAGAGATGGACCTGGGGTGGGCTTGGCTGTTGCTATTGAGCCGATGTTGGGACCGGATGGGAAGCCGGTGATTGGAGTGGATGGGAAGATGGTCATGGTCGACGCGGAGGGCAAACCGATACACGCCGAACGCTCCTCTGGAGCTGCCGCGAAACCGAAGGAGAAGGGCCCGGGGAGGAAGAAGTTCCAGAAGAAGACGAAGCAGGTGTTTTTGGTGCCCGAGGCAACGAGGCAGCTCAGGAGGGAAGAGAGGTACCCGTGGGTCGTGGAGGATGGCATTGGATCGCAGATATGGACTGGGATGTTGGACGATGTGCGCAAGGCGGAAACTCACGCGATGTTCTTGCCTACGGCGGATAACGTCTTCAAGTTTGTCCCTCCACATCGGTGGTACAGGTTTCAGAAGAGACCGAACCACAAAATTCCCAGTTTGGAAGAAGCGGAGAAGTTGGTGAGTGCATTCACGCCCTGACATTCGAGGACTACTCTAATACTGTTTACCAGATGGCCGCGTACCAAAAGCACAGGAATCCCGACCAGTGGTTGGCCTCTCGCACCGGACGGGGAACTCCAGGTTCTCAAGATCCAAATTCGCCCGCTGTGAAAGTTGAGGAGAATGCGAATCCACATATCATCCAGACTGCGTCGCTCGTCTACGAATCTGGCCGGAGTGCGGGTCCAGGTGGACGTCAGTTACGAGCCGTCAATAAAGGATCGTTATTCGGAGACGACGACGACGAGGACTCGAAGCACTCGAATCGACGGAGAGAGAGGGAGCTCGGTGGTGAGGGAGATGCGGACGAGCTGGATTTCGAAGAGGATTTCGCAGATGACGATGAGAAGTACCCTGAAGACAACCAGGATGATGAAGACGCCAAGGAGTTAGAGGTCAGCGCCTTCTCGGCTAAGACGGTTTCAGGTCACTGATGACGTGAACACAGGAGAGGATCAAGAAGGAGTATCGTAAAGCGAAGGCGATCGCAGGCGAAGACGCGCTCGAAGATACCGACGAAGAAGACGAGCAGAAGCTCTCTGGGGCTGGTAAGCAAATGCAGAAGATGTTGAAGAAGAACGACAAGAGCGGGCAGTACGACGACAGTGACGAAGACAAGAATCCGTATGCCAGCTCGGTCTGTTATAGGTCAAGCTTTACATCTTTCGGAGGTACTTACCTGTGCATAAATAGGAGGAGGAGGATGATGAACCTGATCCGTCTCAAACATATACTGGACCCGCGATTCAGGCCCCGCCACCTCGGCCAGGATCACAGCAGCCAACGGCCTCGGGCAACGGAACCAACCAGCCCAACAGTCAGGTAAAGACGCCGCTGCCGGGAGGATCTGGATCACGGCCGACATCACCCGTGCCGACGCAGAGTGGACACTCGTTGGTTGCGAAACGGGCGACGAGCCCGAAGGTTCCTCGGGATCAGCCAAAGGCTGGGCGCGCCGGGAGTCCTCTGGCGCAGACATCTACGACTCCGGGAGGCCCTTCGAGCGCCACGAAGTCTAACCCGCACAAACGAAAAGCTGAGGACGGTGGCGCGCCGAGCAATGCGAACGGAACGGGTGGTGGGATGGCGCCCAAGAAGCGAAGAAAGGCCACGGTTGATGGTGAGCTGGAAGATAGCATGGTGATCGATTGGTTGCGGGACAGTCCCAGCGCATCCACGCGGGATTGCATTCAACACTTCACCCCGTACCTGACCGACGAGGCCAAGAAGGTCAAGTTCACGTCGCTAATCAAGGAGGTTGCTCAGTTGAAGGGAGGAGTGCTCGTGCTGAGGAACCAGTACAAGTGATTATTCTACCATCGCACGATTTGTTTTTTGTAGAATTTTTTATATTTTATAAAATACTTTTTTTTTAATGATTGCCGAGTGTCATGCCGAGACGGGGGAGAGAGAGGTTGTTGATCGGCGGTGAACCAAACCTCGTTGAGTTTGAGAAGAAGGATGAGGGTAAGCTAAAAGGCGAACGAGCAAAGTTGGTCTCTGTCGTCGCTTTCTCCCCTCCCCCTCATCCGACCCCTCCCAGGTTTCGCCATGGTCCTCCCCGCCCTCTTGCTCTTCCCTCTCCTCGCCCTCGCTCATCCGACCCCCCACCCAGACGGCTCAGACTGCTCAGTCAAGCGAGCTCTCCCGTCTAGATGGTATCATGAGCCAGGACACCCGGTCGAGCATCTCTTCAAGAGGCAAAGCGGAGACAACCCTACCGATGGCGGCTCCTATCCCGACGTCGGTTCTCCGGCATGGTCCGCAGGTTTCCCGGCCCAGATCCCAGACGTCAACAATCTGCCCAAGGAGTGGGTCGATGCCTTGAACGCAGCCGTCGCTGCCGGCAAGATTCCAAACATCCCGATGGCGACGACCGTTGGACTAAACACCGTCTATCCCCCTGGCGTGAACCCTGGTGGCCCGGAGGTTTGCTCCGGTGTGGCCAGGTGTAGGAACCCGGACGATATCTGGGACGCCCCCGATGGTGTGCTAGCCCTCTCTTTCGACGACGGCCCCTCTGCGGTGAGCGCCCACCCATCCCTATCTGTTGCATTGTCCATTTTTGTCCACGTTGGCTCATGCACCGCTCTTGTTCCGAAACGCACCTAATTGTAGGGATCCGCTAGGCTATACGACTTCCTGACGCAGACAAAGACCCGCACGACCCACTTTATGATTGGTTTCAACATCAAGACTTACCCTGCGTTGTTCACCCGGGCGTTTGATGAGCTCGACCTGGATATCGCGGTTCACACCTGGTCCCATCGCCATATGCCCACCTTGACAAACCTCGAACTTGTCGCGGAATTCGGCTGGTCGATGGAGATCATCAGGAACTCGACAGTGAGTTGTCACTGAGCTTTTCCCGATCACTCGACGGGATCTCTTATCATCATGATTCCCAGGGCGGCCGGCTGCCGAGGTACTGGAGACCGCCATATGGTGATGCCGATAATCGCGTAAGGGCAATCGCGAAGGAATTGTTCGGTCTGCAAACCATCTTCTGGAATCAAGAGTGAGGGCATCCTTTTACGTTGGATGATGCACGAGCTCACCTCGTGCGCCTATTCTTAGCACCGCGGATTGGTCTTTGACGACTGGAGGGACCACCTCGCAGGCAATCAACGCCTCCATGACAAGGTGGCTGACCGGCCCGAAGCACCCAGGTCTCATGATTCTTGAGCATGAATTGACCGAACAGTCATCTCAGGCGTTTATCGACGCTTACCCCCTGATGGTCAGCACTGGGTGGAATCTGCAAAGCGCTGCGGAGGTCAGCGGTAACGGCGTCTACCTGAACTCAAAGGACAGCGGCTCGTCGGTCGAACGAACCAACGGAGTCCTCGTCAATGAATTCTCGTCTACTACCAGCATGAGCAGCTCGTCCTCGACTGGTCCTTCCTCCTCTAGTCCTCCCAGCCCTTCCAACACGGCCAATGACAACCCTGGTAGCAACACGGCGCAATCCGGCAACAATGGATCGATGCAGTCGACGATATCGAAACTCGCTGGGGCGGTTGGGGCTATCTTCCTGACGGTCGTGTTCTATGCCTGGTGAACGGGGAGTTCACCTACACGCGGCGCTATTGGCACTGCGCCCTACTACCCAACATTCCCTCTCGATCGCGGTACATCCTCCACCCCACTCGCCCCTCGCAACGGACACATACACATGACCCTCCTATTTCAACGGACTGCTCAGAGACTTTTTTGGTTCTTGGTACGACTCGTTTCCCACATTATTAGTTGTTATTCCCCAACCTTGCACCCATCCATACCTTTTACGACACGGACATTCATGCCTTTGATGACCCGCCGAACCCATCGCACACGTAACAGAAGAAGCTTGTACACTCTTTCCAGAACATTTGAAGGTTCTCGGACTTGTTGGAACATTTTTACCCACATGTAGATATCCCCCGGCAACAGCTGTGATTCCCTTCTAGATAATACGACCCCTTCCTTGCTATTTTTGTCGCAAGAGAGTGAGTGGTGGGAAAACGAGTGATGGCGTCAACGAAGACCAATCAACTTTGGCGGGGAAGCTTGATGCGGCTGCATTCAAAGCCACCGAATTTTACAGGTAACCCGATGGCAAGTGTGAACGACTTGGCGGACAGCAAGGATGGCCCGAGCCCGCACTAGCGACGTACCAGTGTACTCGTCTGGACTTGGGTGTGCTTGGGACCGCAACCGTTCGTCCTAAAGAAAGGGGACCTCCCGGCGCCACTAACCGGGAGGTATTGAATCCTCGCCATCAACACTCAGGGGTTCTCTCTCAACGGATCTGAACGGTCGACGACTTGAGGAATGGCCTCGGGTTTTGAGAGCCTTTGACCCGATCACGCACAGCATGCCCACACAAAACCACACACGCGCGTGCAGGTCGGACGACCCAGCCTGGAGGTCGAGATATTTATGGAGCCGAGCGAAAAATAGATTGGAAGGTTGCTTTGAGAGTTGTGTACTGTATACTTACACTCCCCGCGTCTGCTGAAGGTGGAGGAGAGAGACCGAGTCCCTTCACTTGGCAGGACGGTTACGACGTAAGCTCCCATCCATCGTGCACCGCCAC
>Ga0307509_10009168_pt1 | contig 12433 bp, 18 predicted proteins | sample 10_EM_MG_FD_202245 | JGI IMG/M metagenome (GOLD analysis project Ga0307509, IMG submission 202245) | Populus trichocarpa ectomycorrhiza microbial communities from riparian zone in the Pacific Northwest, United States - 10_EM | ecosystem: Host-associated > Plants > Roots > Unclassified | place...
TACCAACTCATGTCTACCGGTAGTATACTAAGTATACTGGCCTATCCTCAATATGGTTACCACTTGGTATGCCATATGGGCTTGAGTCTAGTCCACTGTAGCTACCTATCTGTAGGGTCGTTACAGTAAGGCTAATGTGAGGACAATGTCCAGACCTGCATGCGCAGTTTGCAGGTGCTTCTCATATGCATCAGACCGGGTGTATTTTCGGCGGCAGAATAGACATTTGCTAGGTATGGTACAAGTTAGAGTTTGCTCTATTGATCCCTTGGGCTCCATGTAGATTCGAGGGTGCAGCTATGTCGAGTGTTGACACCAAAGCGCATTGATTGCATGTAGGGCCAAGGGGGGCGCATGTGATAATTATGATCTAGTTGTTGATACAGTTACCATAGGCATCACGTGGTATCAGCTGTGGTTTCTTTCAACAACTGAGGGGAGAAAATATTATGTTTCTGCCTGAATGCATTTATCATGTTTCATTTATTCAAGTTGAATCAGACAATGGAAGTGTCGTGTCATAGAGGATCAGATTCGCGTTTTCTTATCAAATCATGAAACAAATGCATCATTCTTTCAAATCCGCTAGAGGATCTGGGAGTTTGATAGATAAAGTGAATTGATCAGGATACTAGATGGGCTTCATACCAAGTTTTATCTCAGACTCAGAACCTCCACAACAGCCACTGTCATCACATTACAAGTATCCCTAAATACTGCCATCTATATGTACCAAGAATCTACGGATATGGTGCAGAATAACAACATTGTAGGGTACGCCCTCATGCCGGCTAGAGGTGCGCAGCAGGTGCCGCCTGTGGGTCAGACCAATTACCTTCTGCCTTTTACTATTGTTGAGGAGTATTCTCATCAACGCGCTGATCGTCGATTGATTAACGATCATAAGTTGACCATGGGCATCCCCCATCACCCCAAAAACAACCACCCCCACGTATCTATTTGTTGGTGGGATGCTGTCAAAGATCAGATGTTAGGAAGGGGCTATATTTCAGATAATTGGCACTTCTCAGATACTGCATTCCAGCAAATCGTTGCAGGGATGAGGAAATTGAAACCTGCGTGTGATGAACTTGCCACGGCATCAGCAGCGAATAACATGGGTAGTATGGAGGAGATCAATGAGACAGTTCTTCAATTGGTAAAGGACGGTGCGAAGAAGGTGACCAAGACAATTGAGACTAATAACCATGTGCCTCCATCCGGCCTGAGCGTCCCTCCTGCGCAAGTCATTGTGAACGCAATATTACTACCTCTTAATGAGCTACCTTAGTGCCAGTAGAGAATTGCAACAGCTGGACCAAACACTAGTGTTCGTTACGGGGCCTGCGGGGCCCCGAAACGGGCGGGCCCCCATCTCAACATCAGCAAAAAAATCTTTTTCACCGGACGTATCCAGCCCGCGTCCGGACAAAGCCACTCCGCTCTTTGCCTCCCGTCCTTCTGGATCTCATGAGCCCTCTTTGCCTTGCATCTCATGTGTCTGGTGCGCCCAGACGCCCCACTGTCCCTCCAAAGCGTCCGACGCGCTCCTTGCGACCCCACTCTCTCCCAGCGCCTTCCTGTTGTATCCGCCTCCTTGTCTTCTCATCTACAGGCCTCCTGCCTACTATTACCAACTGCGCGCATCCGGCGGCCCTCCCAGATCCCCTCTCACCTCTAGCGACCTTGAGCTGTCCGCTCCCATCCACTGAGATCCTACGTTGCGCTTTTCTTTGCCCGCGCCGTGCTGTCACTTCCATAATTTCCTAACTGTTCACAAGACGCCTGGCGCGGCCACCATGGAGACCCCCTACTTTGGTTGGCTTCGCCAGAGGAGAGAATAAATTGGTATTATTAATCATGCGCAGAACTCACGTGGCTGAGTTGAAGCCGGACACTTTCTAACGGAATATCTCCCTTAAGTCACCGGCTTCAACTCGGCCGCCTACTCAATTCAACCTATTTGAAATATTCCCTTAAACGCCCGCAGATCGTATATTACTCCCGCAGCCGAGTTGAAGCCGGACACTCAATATGGGAACTGCCAGCTCAAGTGTACGGCTTCAACTTGGCCGCATATTCATGCAGAACAATTCAACATATTTAAAATATTTCCTTAAACGCCCGCGGATAGTGTAGTACCCCAGGCCGTCGAGTTGAAGCCAGACACTCAATATGGACACTGCCATCTTAAGTGTACGGCTTCCACTTGGCCGGATATTCATGCAAAACAATTCAACCTATTTAAAATATTTCCTCAAACGCCAGCGGATTGTGTAGTACTCCCCCCTGGGTGAGTTGAAGCCGGACACTCAATATGGGAACTGCCACCTTAAGTGCCCAGCCTGAACTCGTATAAATACTGTACATAATTGGATAGAATAATTTAATATATTTCATTAAACGTCCGCAAATCAATCCTGTGATTCACTATCCATTGCCTCTCCCAGCTAGGAATTACCTGCGCCTGTCCGATCACTGCCCCTATACTGAATATTTGCATGTCTCGACCATTGACCCGCCTGCCGAGTGGAATATGTCCGCTCGCAATGTGAAATCTGCCACTATTGGCCGGATTGAGTATGCAAACAAATGCCAACCGATGGACAGCTTCCGCCTCACTGAGAATATTTCTTATCGTGAAAAGTGCTAGCAACCGAGCCACCACCCGTCCTCGTAAATCTCCATAGTTCGCTTCCCCACCAGTCTGGACTCATACTCAATGCTTTCTGGGGCCACCGGTACGGAATGCCTTTGTTCCAGTGCAGCGGGCCCGGTGGATCTGGAACCGGTCAGTTTCCTGCAAGTTGGCGACTGGAATTTCAGGCTGAGCAAATCCTTGGACAGCAAGTAACCCTAGTTCGGTGGGGTCAGCTGGCAACCAGCGGTCATCCGCAGCAGTCTGCCTAGTAAAACGTAGTATCTCCTGCATCATGTCGGAATAATGGATATTAAGGGTTGTGCATAGTTCGGTCAGTGTGCTGGTGTTCTTCATACGGCCTTTTAGAACCCGGCGAGGCGTACTGTGACTTGAAAAAGCCGGCATTTCCATGCCACTTTCTGCGGCCACGATCACACCTTTAACTTTCGAAAGTGCTTCTATAGTCTGCAACCTCATTCCTAGGGCATGTTGGCGGCCATATTGCGACAAGATCTGCCGGGCGGCGTCATTCTTGTTTGACCTGCGGTATCCATCTTTAATCTGATCCTTGTGTGCTAGTTCACCGATCTCTGTGGAATCCATCGATATGGTTCCAAAACGCCGTACGTGGGAGGCAAAGTGAGTCAGGTAGTGCATCTTGATGAAGTTGAAGTGGTTCTCACCCCGTATCAAATCCTTCCGCCGATCGGACCTTTTAACCCTCTCTTGATCAGCCTGTCGACGGTGATTAGCCACAGTTCTATGGTGGACTTCTTTAGCACGCTGATTCGCCATCAGTTCCCTTAACTGCCAATCCTGGCGATCAGCTTGGGTGCGAGTAGCCTTCGAGGTACGGAACTTGAGAAAAATGTCCTTTGTCCGGTGCAATGTCTGCAGGTAGCTTTCCATGTAGGAAAGTGTATCTGGTGTATGACTCCGATATTGAGCCATGAGAGAGAAATCAACCAGCGCGCTAACACACTTCACGGGGCTCTTAAAATCATGATACTGAGAACTGTCCAGATTTCGCAATGCGGACGCCAATACGGCTGAAATGCAACGGCCGAGATTGCGCATCTCCTTTCCCTGCCATTGTGTGATTTCGCGATAGGCCTTTTTCGCTACGCTGAATCCTGGGTAAGGAGGAATTTCTTTCCAGGCATCGTCGAACGCCTGTTGTCGTTTATCCTTTTTCAGGAATCCTTCAACCCACTCCATCATATGTTTGAATCAGCCAAGGTAGATGTTGTGCAAGAAGTCCGGCTTGTGTAGGTCCGTGGGCTTACTCGATCCACTCCAATGAATAGATTGTTTCCTATTTTGACGCCCAACCGCTGAAAGTATTCTGCAATGCCCGCCGCTTCTGCCAGCTCATGCCTCAAGGCTTTCGCACTATATCGCATGTAGTCGCGGTCTCATATATCCGCCGCGGATACCCACCGTGCTCCTCGCACAGAACCTCACACTTTGAGCATGACTTACTCCCTATTCCTTGCAAGGCTGCATGCTCATCATGAGCCGCGATCCAGGCCGACAAAATGGGAAAACAAAGGCGTGTTTTGCTGTCCGCAGAATCCATTACGGTTGCTTCTTGGGAAACCGCCTGTAATGGTGGCAGGACAAGATCGAAGACAGCCCGTAGGGTATCCGCATTTGTCTGCCGCTGGGCTTCGTTGGCACGGGCTGATTCGCCAGTGAACTTTGGGTGCACTGGAAGCAATGCCAGAAGCAGGATTGGCATCTTGGCAGGGCTGTTTCTCGTCCGCGAAAGGATATTGCCAATTGTCATGTATACTGGCCAGGGTTTCTTATTTCCTGAGAAATTGGTAAGGTTCGTCTGGTCAGACAATCCGATAATGCGAACCACTGTTGACCTGGCAGGCAAAGCTTTCTAGTACCAAGGAACGGAATGGGCTGTTAGCACTGGAAACACCTCTCCCAAGACCTGTCAGGACCTATCTCATACCTGTATATCCCACCACCAGTCCGCCGGATGCATCTCGGAATATAATCGCTCCCCACTCAAATCATATTCTCGAATAGGTGCGTAAACTATATCCGAGCTATACGCGACCTGCTGGATCAGGTAGCGGACACAGTCAATAATATTTCGATAATAGAAAGTTGTTGCATGTCGACCATCATCAATACTGGCTTCTGCCCACACCAAGTATTCACGAAATGCGTCCAGTACGTGGAGGTGTTGTCGCAAGGTATAGGCGAACCGGAATGATCTGCTATCCGTACCGCCCAAACTTTGACCAAAGTACGCGTCGATCTGCGACTTGGCTACCTTGCCCCGGACAAACCAGCTCGCCAAGTTAGAGTCGTCTTCAGATGAGAATGTGCTCCAAGGGTTATCGGTCATGGCCTTGTTGAGCTCTGTATAGCCAGCAACTTCGCCGTGAGGTCTGCCACCACCGGGAATAGTTTCTTGACCTGAAGGGCGTGCGCGCACCGCTGGGTGGGAGACATCTTCTGTGTCTGAATCGTTGGGTATATCATCTATCTCACCACTTGCTGTATGGATATCGGCGATCGCGAGCCCGGGATCAGAATCGTAGTCTGAGACGGTCATGTTTTCAAGTTCATCACAAACAAAAGTAGGTCGTGCCGTGGAGGAGGCCGCGTCCGCAATCGCATTGAGGGATAGAACGATATCAAGCTGCATTGTGTGAAGATGTTTTTCGTATGCAGCGCCTTGTTGATAACGTTGCCTGCAATAAGGACACTTTGTTGTCTTGGAGGTCATCGTGTGAGATGTTTGTTTGTTTCTCTTTCAAGTAGTCTGACGGATGCGTGAGCTGATGGGCAGACGGACTGCAGCGGACTTAGTATCTTTCAAAGTGAAAAGTAAGTTTCTTTCAAGGGGTAAATCGCGAAACTTCAAGTTTGTTTAGTCGGATAACGAACCGGTCCGGACATTCAGACTGCCAACCGGCATTCACAGTTTAACAGTGGTGCTCCCGGTGGTGCACCTCCTCCTCCTCCTCCTCCCGGGGGTGCACCTCCTCCTCCCTCTCCTCCCGATGGTGCTCCTTGTCCCAGTGGTGCTCCTTGTCCTGCGGGTGTTCCTCCTCCCCAGCGCACTCCCCCTCCTCCTCCTGTGGGTTCACCTCCTCAGTGTGGTGCCCCTCCCCGTCGCCACGGGGCTGCTTCCCATCACTCACCCCTTGCCAATGATGGTAGTGAGAGCCACAGTGACGGCAGCGATAACCCTCGTGCACCTGTACGCCATTGCTTGTATCGTGGCCCTGGGAGCACAAGCCGGACTGGTGCTAGTTGTACTACGGGGGGTGCTGGGGGAGTTGTTAGACAAGGAAATTTGGTTGGGGGTGGGGGTTCTGGTATGGGAGATGGAAGTGGTAGCGAGGAAGATGATGCGAGAGGTGCCCAGGGAGACCATGATACCGGGCATGTGGGTACTGGGTGGGGTGGTGGCAGTAGTAGTAGAGTGGTGACCGGGGCCGACGGAGGCATACCTGCACACCCCGCTGGAACAGGGCCGTCAGGGGCTGGGGTTAGTAGTCGTACCTCGCGGACGCCAGTTCAGCCGACTCGTGGTAGGGGTTGGTGTGGTTGGAGTGGGGCTCGTAAGCGCTCTGCAGGCCATGGTGGGAGTGGTTGGAGCTGTGGTGGCGGTAGGATGGCGACGCGCTCCGGGGGTGGTGGTAGGAGGGCAGGAGCTCGTGCTGGTGGGACCGCTACCACCTAAGCATATTCGGGGATTGTCTTTTTCTTTCTCTTAATTCACCTCTTTCTCCAACTATTATGACTTTCATTCTTCTTGTTTTCTATTACTCCATGGTGTTGTTCCCATGTGGTGGGGGGGACAGGGCAGTCGCTTCTCACTTTTACCCAAATCATACGACTAACTCAAACCTCCAAATTACATCTAACTTAGCATAATTACCTTTTATAGAACTCTTATTGTTATAAATACAGTTTTTCTTTAACCTCACCATTTCGCTATATGAACTCTGAACACAGTAACTCAATAGCATGCCTGTAGTTATGATTTGGGTGTATGGCTTGGGCGTATGGCTTGGGCGTATGGTTTGCGCGTATGGCTTGGGCGTATGATTTGAGCGTATGATTTGGGCATATGGTTTGGGTGTATGGTTTGGGCGTATGATTTGAGTGTATGATTTGGGCGTATAGTTTGGGTGTATGGTTTGGGCATATGATTTGAGCGTATGGCTTGGCCTTATGGTTTGGGGGTTTGATTTGAGAGTATGGCTGGGGCGTATGATTTGGGCATATGCCACCAGCGGATGAATAAGGCTCATGAATTGGGCATATGATTTGAACCTCTGAATAGAGTGTATGAATTGGGCTTATGAATTGGGCTTATGAATTAGGCGTATGGCCTGCTGAGACAATATACGTTACTAGACTAGGCAACTCGAACGTCCACTCGGTGTTGTGAATTATTCCGGTTCATATTGTATGAATTATTCCATGCACATAAATGCCCGTATATACTTTGAAGTATGTGGTTTTTGGTACACGTCCCTAGCATGAATGGATCAAACACCAGGGGGCTCCTTGGCAAAGGGCTTTCAGCTCCCGTAACCTAGGCGGTGTTCGGTCCATTCATGCCAGGGACGTGTATCTGCTCACACAATTACTCAATCATGTATCAAAAGAGCAATGTTCGAGAGGGGAATATAGGAAAAAGCGGGGCCCTGGGCGGAGAAAATTCATTCACGGGGGGCTGTTCGGGGCATTGAACGGGGCGGGTGCCTGGACGGAGGCAGGGGCAGGGGTTGAAAAAAGAAACCCCCCGCCCCAGGCCATTGACCGGGGCGGGGCAGGGAATTCATCAGCAAAAATATCATCTTGCGCCCCATCTCTCCCCACTCACCCTGTGTGCCGGACGTTCCAGGTGCTTATAACGTAAACTCGAGTTCTGGGTACGTCCGCGCGGGTTTATTCCGTCCGGAAGTGAAAGGGCCACCTCCAATGCGTCCGGATGTCACAGGCAGTGTCTGGATGCATTGGACACTGCCCTTTTGCGTCCAGACGCCTTAGACACCCCCCACCCAGAAACCCTCCCTCCAGCGCCCAGCCTCTTCCTCCCTTGGTGCCTAAAGTCCACGTTCCCATGCTGCCGTTCTGCGGAAAGCTTTCAACCGCAACCTCTCACATCCCGGCCCCCCCCCCAGACACCCCGGCCCGCCAGCTTTCCTTCCATGATACTCTCTCTCCTCTAACTTCGTCACTAGCCTGTCTATGAATCCGTTTCTCACCGGGAACCCGTCCAACATCACCTCTGTTTCTCCCCCACCACCGGATTCCCTCCGTCTTCTCGCATATCAGGCGGAGGTTTTCCAGTCTTCATTTTTTCACCCTATTTCCTCCCAACTCCCTCAGCCCTTGCTCCTCCCTCTGATCCTACCCTCTATTCTCCCATATCCGGCGGACGTCCCCCACCCCGTTGCCCTTTCGCTAGGCTCTATCCTCAGCTCTCCACATCCTATCTTGTTCGCCCCGCTCCTCTCGCCGTCCGTCCCCGGACTCTTGCTGTCCGCTCGCAGGCTCCCACCGTCGTCCCTGGCTTCTAACAGTCCTCCAGACACATTCCCGTGCCTCTTCACCCACAACTGCCCGGTAGACTACTTAAGCAAGCCTGCCCAGTTTATAACCATCCCCCGACACATTCCCATGCCTACCGAACCTACAATTGCCCGCTAGATGACTTACTCATGCTTCTACGGCTTATAACTATCCGCCCAGTTCGTTCTCATTCCTTTCCTGCACACCGGCCTGGCCCGCACACTACAATTGTTTGATCATTCCTGACCCTTTTACCACGGATAATCCAACTTGATTTTATTACATATATATACACGATCAGGGAGTGGTGATAAAACCATTCTCCCTATCCTCTCGATCGGTTGCTTCAACCTGCAATTCCGTGTCCATAGGTTCTCAGAACTGCGCAGCACCAACCAGTGCTCCCGGATTCGCCCCATGTTCTCGCTGCGGCTCGCGCTGACTGTCTCCTCCTGAATCCGCCCGCCAGCCAGCCGTCTCTAATTCATCCAGCTCCATATCACTGCCAAACTCCCGCCTCAATGTGTCCTCATCATTGTCATATCCCACCGTCCACTCGAGCCGCTTTCCCCGCTCCTTCACGATTTTGGCCTCCAATGTCGTCCTTATCCGCCGGATTATTCGACTCTGCCAAACTCTTCCTGTTTTGCTCCACGATCGTGTCTGACGTTCAAGCAGGGCTATCTATCCTTTAGCTGACCTTTCACACCATTCAAGTGCAGGCGGTTTTCAAAAGTCTCCGGATGCCGGGGCAGTCTGGGGATCCGGACACTTATGAAACCTGCCAGTACGCATAGTTTACCTTACCCCCGGAACTGGCCCGTGTGAAAGCCACATTATCGATGAAGATGCCGGTCCGCCAACATCTCCGTGAATGACATAATATGGCCGCTGTAAGATGGATAAACGGGCCATCGATCTTATCTAGGAAACCCTCATCTGTTATGGCTTTCCTTTTCCGGCCGGTGTAATATAGAGCAAATATCGCGCCCAGAATCTGCGGTGCTACGAATCTAAGAGAGATTGGCTGTCCGCCGAATCAGATTGATTTAGTCTCACTGTGATTAGAAACAATCCCAACAAATGTGAGAAAGAGACCTCATAGCTGCCAGGCGGGGAAATGAACCTATCCTCCTCCAGTAGGTATTCCACGCTTCGTGCGCAGGCTGTAGGATCCTCACTATTGAGCTTATAGAGTTCTGTTATAGCCTTCTTTACTGTAAGCAGATACTGCGATCGGCATCCGCTGTGCTTTGCCCGCATCTGCAAATCAGTGACCAGCGGCCACTCCATTTAGTCTGGGATGGGATGCCAGTTATCAATGAAGGGTAACTTACCTGGTCATTTGAGGCCGGAGTAGCATCAGCAAAGTCGGGAAAGCCTAATTGGGTCCGGGCCTGGCTCCAACATGTGCGGACTTCTTCAGTCAGGGTAATTGGGTCCGGAAATGGATTGACAAAGATCGTCAAGTCCCACATCAGATCACCGGCTCTGGCCAGAATCCTACCCTCAAGCCCTATGGCCATATTTCGCCTGCTGCTGGCCTGCTGTCCTCCTCCGCAATCCAATTCTAGCATTGTTGGATCTGGGTGACTTGGGGTTATCGCCGGTGTCCCAAGTAGATTTAAGACTGTGGGCGAATGGGAGGGAATTGCAGATGTATAACCGTTTTGGCTAACGCGTACTGGGGCAGGTGTTCTCCGTCTGGGGTAACTAATCCTCCTGCTGGAACTCTGGGTATTCCCAGGGGTGATTGTCACTATCGAGCGCTGCGAGCTAAGGAACTCACGCCCAATTCGTCTCTGCCCTCCCCAGGCCGATTGATGATCCGTCTCGTCCCCATGCTGGCTCTACTCGTTCTCCTCCTCGCTCTCCTCGCTCCCCTCACTCTGGCCATCATTGCCCTCATATTCCCCATCATTAGAGTCCAGACTCTCATTCCCCGACTCCAAGACCTGCTGCCGGTGGTTAAGGACAGACTCTGGTAGTACCTCGAGTCGTGAAGAAGGCAGCTCCAGCACGCCATCCCTCCTCCTACCTACAGCGGACCCAGCCGTAACAGACTCAACACTGGGTGATGGTATTATAGTTAATCTATCGCTGGACCCAGATCTCCGGAAACGTCAGCGGAAAACCTCTCTTCGCCTTTGCCTTTCCTGCCTTGATGGACGCGTTCGGTCCGTCATAACCCGCCGCTGTTGTTGTGACATAGTATGCAGGTGGATAGTGATAGAATAGAATTGTTGTGTATGATATTGGGGAGTAGGTAGTGTCAGGAAGCCTGTATTGGTATGTAGCTAAGGGCACGATATGGGGTGTGAACTTGGAAGATAGAAATGGTCCATCTGGCTTCCTTAAGAACTAAGAACCTTCATAGTTCATCACTCGCTTTTATGTTTGCTGGTGTCGGCAGACACCTGTGCGTCCAAATTGCACCTTCATACCTAATATAGGAATTTGCACCGGAAGTGTCCTGCTTCAACTTGGCCGCGCCGCTATTTCACTGGGGCAACACGAGTGTTGGGTACTTGATATTCTTGAGGGTAATGAAAAAGGTTTATCAGTATTTACTGACTAATCTAGTTTGAGTAGGTCTGTCAAGCGGACAGTAACAAATGTGGGTAAGGCTAGGGCTCGGAGCCCGGACACTAATCTCACAAAGTGAAAGCTGCCGCTAATGCTCAACAGATGGGATATAAGGTGTAAAGCTAGGATAGGAACAGTGATGAAAAAGGCAACCCCGAATAAAAAACGAGCTAGAAAACAATGAGAATGATCCGCACAAATCCAAAGAGCAAATCTCTAAAGCCTGAAGAGAAAACATATTCCAGACGAAAAAGAGCTGGAAAAGAACAAGAATGATCTGCGAAGATTCTAAGAGCAGGTCCCGGGAGCTGACCCGGTAAATGAAAAATAGCCAGTGTCTGTAGACTACATGGGGTTTGGGCTACTGCAGCGGGCTAATCCAAACAAGAAAGGTGCAGGAAAAACTGCAATGATAGCTCGCAAAACTCTAAAGGCTAAACTCCAAATGAAAAACACCCAAGGAAATGTCCGCAGCAGATAGTCGCACGTCTAAATTAAGTGTACTGAGCAGGTGAGCCCAGACGTAGCGGGCTAATCTAAACAGAAAAAGTCAGGAAACAGCGAGAAAAACACAAACTCTAGAAACAAAAATGAAAACACCAAAAATAAACCACCAAAAAGAAAGGTCGAAGGGTCCATCATGGCCTACAACCTGTAAATTGCTTGAAATGGACCTGCACCCTCTGCTAGCTAGACATTAGCCACATTGGTTGGGGCAGGAGAGCCTTGTTGGCAGAGCTTGTGAGCCAGGACAGAAACGGACTTGAGCGGGCTCCCAACGCCTGTTTCTGCCGGCGGTACTACGGTAGACCTTGCCAACAGAATGGATGAAAAAACTGGTAGTCGTAACCGGAACTTACCAGGTGTAGTGTATGCACTTGGGGCAGTTGGGAAGTCAGCAGCCGGGCTTAATTCTCGTCCGGCTTCTCCAGCTGCCGTAATATCCACAGACACATCGCTTGTAGCCGGATCGGAGGGGAAATGGATTCTGCCGGGCGTACCAACTTGGGTCGCCAATGTGTTGACAGGCTGCTTGCCCCCTAAGGCCAGCATCAAAAGATGCGCAGCGGACCTTCTGGCCTCTGCATGCTCAGCGTGGGACGACGCATGGCCCGGATTGAGAGTCAACGGCGGAGGACTGTTTGGCGCACCAGGCCTGTCAGCAGGTAGCGGACTCAGATTAAGCTCCCCATCGAGTGTGTGCGGTTCAACCTCAATGCCGGCATCCATTGCCCCCACCTGGCGGGCCACCTTCCACTGCGGTTCCGGACTTTCATCCGAACTGTGTGGCTCATCAACCTCTTGCATGACCGCCAGGTTGCATTTACCACTGTTATTTGCTTGCGCCCGACGTGCTTTCTTTAGGTCAGTCCCCTGTCCTCTTTGTCTACTACAACTCAAAACACGAGTGTCCAAGTTAGCACAAGGGACATAAGCTTGGTTATCAGAAGACGATTTAGGGCCGGAATCCGGGGCCGGGATCGCCCCGTTTGCCAAATCGAGGCTCCGATCAGCAATGACATTATTACCCTAGCGGGAATAGCTTGCATAATTATGCGCGAGGTATATGCCACCATAGGGGAGAGCATATATCCGAACCCAAGCTTCCTGAGTAGGGACTTCCCGGAGGCATCTGGGAGACTACTC
>Ga0307509_10009169_pt1 | contig 12432 bp, 23 predicted proteins | sample 10_EM_MG_FD_202245 | JGI IMG/M metagenome (GOLD analysis project Ga0307509, IMG submission 202245) | Populus trichocarpa ectomycorrhiza microbial communities from riparian zone in the Pacific Northwest, United States - 10_EM | ecosystem: Host-associated > Plants > Roots > Unclassified | place...
GGGGTCTGGGAAACATACGAGGGCAGGCATTACCTACGCGTCGCCGAGCTGCACAAGAAGTATGGTCCAATCGTCAGAGTCGGTCCGAACGAGTTGTCCATCGCGGACGCCACTGCGATCCCCGCCGTTCTAGGTTCCGGAGGTTTACCGAAGGGTCATTGTATGCCTCGTTTCATTCACTTCCCACAACTACTTAAACGTATTGACTTCTCGTAATCCGTCCGTTACAGGGTATGATTCGCGCCAGGACCTTCGCGCCTCAAAAAACCTACAGGTTCTCAATGGAGACGCTCACGCCAATCGGAGGAGGCTATGGAATCGTGGCCTCAGCTCCGGTTCCATCGAGTCTTACTCTGACATCATTGAAACCAGGGCCGCTCAACTCATTGATTGTCTCGAGCGCCAGCCCGGCAAAATTTGCCTTTCCTCTTTCTTCAGTCGTTTCGCGTTCGTACATCAGCCCAATCTTCACTCTGCCGTACGCTCATCACCGCCTATCAATCCAGATTCGATTTCCTCGGCGATATGGCGTGAGTACCGGCCCTCCTTCCCGGTCCGACAACCTCCTGACGCTCCTTGCGATAGATTCGGAGGAGGGTTCGAGCTCTTGCGCGATGGAGATACCAAAGACTTCAACGGCATAGTCGATAACGGTGTCATGTAGGTTTCCCCCTTATCTTCTCGCCTAGTGCCCTTCGCTCAAGTTCCTAGTGTTTCAAATATCATCTCCCAGATCCCCTGGGTCACGTCCTTGATCCACTGGGTCCCCTCATGGAGAAACGATGCTTTGGCTTTGCGAGATCTAGGTTTCAACATGGCCAAAGAACGTTTGGACCGCGGGTCGATCACCAAGGACCTTTACTATCATCTCGTAAGTGTACGTCGGCTATCTCAGCAATCTCTATTGATCGCACTCAAATCATGCCCCAGATCGATGATGGCGAGTCGGAACGGCAGCGGCCTTCTGTTGCAGACATCCTCTCCGATGGCACCCTCGCCATCGTCGCAGGCACCGACACGATCAAGACAACGTTGGCCGCCATATTCTACCATCTGTTACTCAATCCAACCTGTTATCAACACCTGCAACGTGAAGTCGACCAGGTCTTCCCACATCCTGAAGACCCGATGGATTTCGAGAAGCTGGGCGAAATTGACTACCTCGATGCCTGCATGTACGTAACTTATACTCACCACGGTCTGAGCGGAGGCTGACATCGTGTATCCAGCAACGAAACCTTGAGGTTCGATCTTTCTATCCTGTCAAGCGCCGGTCCTAACCCGCTCTAAACCATATAGAGTCATGCCTTCCGTACCTACTAATGGGTCCCGGAGGATACCTCGGGGGCACGGGCCGAGAACAATTGCTGGAAGGTGCGCGCCTCTTGGACTCCCGATATTAACGCGGTAAACCGCTTTGAGCCGGTTTCACTTACTGACCAGGACTTGTCTCGATTTAGTGTCATACCCGAAGAGACGGAAATCTTCGTTTCTCCATACCCACTACACCGCGACCCCCGCTACTTCTCCCCGGAGCCAGAATCATTCCTCCCAGAACGGTGGCTCGCTTCCCCTTCCTCCGTGTCTCCGGAGTTCAGGCACCTTGGACCGTACATTCACAATACTGCCGCATTCATTCCGTTCTCTTACGGACCACACAACTGTGTGGGAAGGCAGCTGGCCTATCGTCAGCTGAGATACGTCGTTTGTCTGATGATGCGACGGTTCGAGATACAGTTCGCGCACGGGTTTTGTCCAAGAGATTGGATAGAGAAGGCTTGTGACCGTTTGGTCCTATCTACGGACCCCCTCCCTGTGGTCCTGACCCCTCGCCTAAAATCGACTCGGGGGACTGGGGACGTCTGATGGAAGGGCGAACGGGTGCCCGTCACCCCCGCCCATTCGGACTCCGGCAACCTGTCTTCCACTCACTCAGCCAATTCCAGAAGGAAGGCGGAAGGAGTGGACTCCGACATGGATCTTGATTCCGGATGGTTGGCTCGGGTGGTTGTTAGCGGCGCCTCCTGTTCCAAATTGTACACCCCTTGACGTCCATCGCCCACCCCCTTTCCTAACCCTCCGATCCGTCTTTTCCCACATCGCGCCACGTTGAAGGATTCCACAGCTGGGTTATACCGAAGTCCCTTCTCAATCGACTTGGCCCATTGCGTTGATGATTCCTTCCGCACCCCCATCAAAGCCCGACACGGACATTGCCACACCACACCACCACTTCCCACCCCCTGTATAGCTATCCATATTGCATTTGGACACGTGTGTACCACCACCAATTCAATGTTGAGTCCGATGTCTTTCTCCTGTTTTTTATTTTTCGTTCTTGGTTTTCCCTTCCCCTAGATTGTAGATGGCATATGAAAGATTCTTCGCTTTCTGTTCTGTTGATATCACATTCGACCCTACTCACGCAATCGCCACCAACTGTACTTACGTATGCGACACCAGTTCGCAATACCAAGATGTATTCTAGCACATTTAACCACCATTCGATGTCCTTCACGTCTGTCACCTTGTGATTGCTAGGAAGGCTACGCCATATACACACGAGTCTAGGCGGGAACACTAATCTAGGAACGATTGAAGGAACCGTCGGGACCACCGAGCGCTGACACTGTCTGCCAAACGAAACTATATATACATGTCTGGCGCTGCGGACGGTTCAGCCGTTGGCACCTTTCGCTGGGTTGGAACTGATTCCCGAAAGGCATAAGACCGAAAAAGAACAAGATTCGTTGAGCGGTTCACGCGCGTCATATCTGTCGTCAAGGACCCGTCTCTCCATATCGGAACTCTCGAACGTCACACGATGAGCGGAAATATCTCTCCCACCTTCCCCGATCCACGATGCGCGCGGCAACGTCGGACGGGGGACGGGGGGGGGAGGGCCCAGAACCGTCCGTCCTACCATTGAATAATCTGTCCCATATATTCGCACCGCGCGTCTGTATATAGCCGCGCACATCTCCAAATAAAAATAAAATGAAGTTTGAAGTTTGCGTGCCGCGCGTCGACGCGGGTAAGCAAATACATCTCCCTCCCAACGCGACTCAGCAAGTTAAACGAAGCCCGGCCTTGCCGGTGGGGAGAGGGAGGCCCGCGGGGGACGGAGGAGGTGATTGGACAGATAAGGGCGTTTTTCGCAGCCCGGTAATGAATACTGAATATGAATGTCGAAAATACTGAACGTTGAGTTCGAAATTGAAAATCACCGTTTGGCAGGGCGGCCGGAGAACGTTTGGACGTTACATAGGGATCCCTGAGAGTCCACACCCTCTTTTCGGCAAGCCGCTGCCAATTGACTGGTCTCGTCTGCTATTTGCTCTCTTTTTTCTTTTCTTTTTTTTCAATCGATCGAACGCACTCTCGTGCGAGAGGAACGGTCTTTGAAAACGCCTTTCAACGTCCCTCGGCCGGACCCGCGTGGCACTCATTCCCCGTACTCAGTTCGTGGTCCTCGCGGGAGATTCCCCGAGCTCCAGATAGCCGCGCGTATGGTATGTAGGACCCATGCCACAACGCAAACGCCTTACGATGGTATTCCATTTGTTGCATAACACCTTTCGCACGTCCTTCATTCGTTCATCGCCTCTTGGGCTTTCGTCTCGCGCTCCGCTCTCGGCCTGATGCGATCCCAATGCCATCAGGAGGGAATCTGCACTTGCTATTCATTGCGCGTGTCGTACATACGTATACGCTCGTTGGGTGGGTGAATCTCGGAATATAGCCTGATGGTGGTGCTACATCTCGAAACTGGGGATATAAGTGGATGGGAGCCAAGATACATGTGTTGAGCAAAGCAAGCGAATATCAGGGTTCAAGAAGAGTAACAAAAGAAACGACGGAAGGCAGGCCGGAATACTCGAGATGATAGAGGGATCTCCTAGATCCGGTATGCGAGATTGAATTACCCGGTGTGGGGAGAGATCGAGCGAATGGAGAGATGACCGAGACCGGAGGCGAAGCGAGGACGTGGTGGATATGGCACGAGAGCAACAAGAAGGGGGGGATGGTTCATCGTGGATCAGAAGGGGGGATAAATGTCCGCGTGAGGTCGGAGCTAGGGGTACTGTCGGTGAGGTAAACCCATCGAGTGAACGTGCACAAAAGGTCAAGTCGGGAATCATACAGGATACAAACGTGTTGGTCCGACGACAGGGGTTCCTTCCGCGGGAAAACCTGAGGAAGCCAACGCAGAAAATTCGGCTTGACCCAGGGGAAACACTGGATCACATGTCAAACCTTTGGGAAGGCAAGAGAATACAAAAAAGACTCACTGCGATATGGGGCGCTGGAGAACCACAACCTCCCAGGGTCAACGCTGGTTCGAGGTTGGGGTGAGGAAGAGGCCCGACATTGACTTCCCAACGACCAGGTGTTGATGCGAACTTCTGCCATCCTGACTGCCACCTCTCGAGGTGCTGGTGCTCCCACTAGGTCGCAAAGCCAAGCCTGCCGAGTTCAAGAACGACGAAGGAGACGTCTTGTAAAAGTTGACGGTCTGGTTTGCCGGCCCAGTACTCGCCCACGAATCACACAGCGAAGACACGTCAGGGTGACTAGTCATACGCCTCACCACCGGTCTCGGCGGAGGCTGCTCATGAGGTTCGATGCTCAAGAACCCATTGCCGCCACCCGTGGTTCCATGCGAAGGTAGCGCTCCACGAAGCGGGTAGTGAGATGAAGGCGTCCGGCGGTGGTGCCGTTTCGTTGGTGAACTCGTAGAAGACTGAGGGGCCGAGGTTTGTATCGTCGGAACAGAACCCCCGTTCGTCTTGAAACGGGGAGAAGATGTGATCTGAGGGAGTGGCCGCGGACTTTCTGGTTGGGGTTGGCTCCTACCACCGCCGACCAACGATTTGGAGGTTGACCCCACTATCGAAGATAGCGTGGATTGAATGGATTTCAGGGACGCTGGCCATCCGGCTTCATTTGATTGCACGGACGGAGATCTCTGTGCCTTTGGCGGTGTATCAAGTAGCGCGTGATCTTCATCGTCGCTGGTAGGGGGGGAGGGCCAAGGGCTGGGCACAGACTCATCCTGTACCTTAATCCAGCTCGAGCTCATATCTTCTTGACTTCCCTGCTCCGAAGAGCTTTCGTCCTGGGACGCTTCACCAACCCAACCTCCATCCTCGGCTTCCTCCAGCGAAACTTCGACACCGTCACCATCGACGACTTTGGTATCGCGGTTGTCGATCTCCTCCTCCATTTCCTGCTCCGTTTGGCCACCGAGCGCCTCCGGGGAACTCGTCTGCCATTCGGGCAGCTGGTACTTGACGAATTCACGACATGACAAGAACGCCCGGCGAGCGACCTCCAAAAATGGGTAGGTGTGGAACACGTGCACCTGTAGATTGAAACGCAATGTAAAAACACAAGCCGTCTTGAGGAAAGTCCGGAAATTGGGAACTAAGACTTACAGCATCCTCGTAGAGCTCGTGCCTGACCTTGACACCTGCCAGAGAAGCCTTATACGCTAGAAGCGTGATTTCGTCGCGCAGGACCTCGGCGTCACCGGCCTGGATTAGCATCGGCGGCAAACGACTGAAGTTGCCAAACAACGGGCTTGCGTAAGGATGTGTCAAGTACTTCTCCATATGCTCCCCTAGATAGCATGTGATTGGGTCGAGCAGACCACCCTGGATAGGCTTTGACAGGACATCGTATCTCGCATTGTCATCCCAGGACTCGCAACTCATTGTCAAATCTGTTCAATTGATCAGTGCCCGTGACATGTTGCGTTCAAAGCCTCTCCGACTTACCGACCCACGGGGATAGCAACATCGCCGCGCCAGGTAACGGATAATCGTTATCTCTGAGATACATCATAAGTGCCAAGCAGAGGGCGCCGCCCGCGCTGTCTCCAGCGACGATGATATTTGATGGCGGGATCTGTAGGTCGTCCACCAGTCGGAAGTAGGAGGACACCACGTCGTGGAGTGGACCAGGAAACTTGGTCTCCGGAGCCAGCCGGTAATTTATCGCTAAAGAGCACGACATTGAGAGAAGAAAAACGCATACGACGTCCGAGGACTTACAGAACACGCGTGCATTGACGTTTTTTGACAACGGGATAGTTATTAGACGATGCGTTATTGCATCGAACATAAAGTATGCACCTGTGCAACAGGTCAGCAAGGACGAGGGTGGGCCTGGGATTTGAGGACGAACCGCCATGGACGTAGAGGATGATCCTCTCGCTGTTCTTGTGATGATCTGGTGGCTTCTCCTTGCCAGCCTTGTTTCTTTGCCATTCGGATTGTAACTTGCGCCACAGGCGCCTCCCAACGACCCACTCCCCGGTCAGTTCTCTCTTTCCGTCTTCGAGAGCATCCCACTCCTGAAGGATGCCTCGTAACTTCCGTCTGCGAACTTTAAAAGTGACAGGGGTGACCAGCGCGTCGGAAGGGATTGGCACGAGACCGCTGAGGTTCATTAAGCTACGCATAAATTTCTGAGGGGTGGAGTTGGTTTTCAGGGTGGATCGGGGTCGTCATCGATCGACTCACGATGTCGAACAAGTGGGAGTGACTGCTCGCATCTCGAGCGAGGCTGTTCACGATTGTCATCTCAATTCCCCAGGTTTTCCTTCGCGGTCCATAAATATGATGGGAGAGCACGTCCACAGCCAATTCGAGCCCTGGCGAACAGAGAGATGAGAGGCGTATGCCATGAATAAATGACCGCCACGCGAACGGTTCGGACGGGCGCACCTTTCCCAGCAGCAAGCCACCCATACTTCCAGATGTCCCACAGTCGGATTGGGGGACCGGGGTGACCGATTTTGAGGGTAGGATCGACCCTAGCGGATGGTGGCGGGATGCCAGGGCTGGCGAAATGTGGCAGGAGAGCGGATACCTCTGGCGTCAGACCGGCTGAGAGCTTTGGGAACTTGGATGTGGATCCCATGGAGGATCCAGAGATGAGGAGAGGTTGTGATGGGCGTTCTGCCGGATCTAGAAAAGAGACTGGCGGGGGCATGATATCGAGGGGGAAATCGGTGGGTGGGATTATAGGGCAAGAGTAAGAGAAGGAGAGGACATGGGTGTGTTTTAGAGAGTTGGGGTTGGTTTGCTATCCTGAGGTCAAACGAAAGTGGTCGAACCGCATTGGCTGTGGACAAGGGGGAAATCACATGTCGTGCTCCATTAAAGGTAACGTGCGGACAACATCCTCGAAACAGCAGATGTGGCAGGGCATTGCCGAAGATTGGAAATCTGCGCTTATATTCTACCTGGCAGTCTCTGGTCCTACCGAATCGATAATGCGGCCCCCCGGGTCACCGCCTCCTGAACGGTACTCGTCGGGCGAGGCGCTCCTGTGTGGGAAAAATGTGGGGAAGCGACATCAATCCTGGGGTGGCTCCGAAGCAACGCTTGAGCTCCCCACACTCACGAACTGTGCGGTCATTGCTCCTCTTTCCTCCACCAGCGGTTGGCAATCACGTACGACCACCCGGCCGACCAACCGGTCCACCTTCCCGCGGCGAGCAAACATCAGATGATGCGGCAAAAACGAAGAGCCATCGGGAAGAGGTGCTTGGATTCTCCGGCCCGATCAAGGCATCTTCGGCAAATGTAAGCGTACGAAACTCTTTGCTGATCGTCTTTAGAAGCCCCTTGCGGTGTTTATTCTGGCGAAAGATTTCAGCTGGGAGACTACGTAAAAGCAAACCCGTGAGGTTCACCGAAGGGGTGGGCTTGGGCCTTCGACTACCTTTGCATCACGTGAGTATTCTCCCATCGCACGCTTCAATTGTACGCAGTGCACAAAGTGGCAGGTGGAACGCATGTACGAATGTACGGGAATGCGCGTCCGCGTCTGGTGGACTCGAATGTCTCAATTGCGAAGTGTCCCCCTTCTTCCATCTTTGTCGGATCATCGTTCCTTACCAGGAGTAGCGATCCACCCCCGTGGACCCGGTACGGTTTGATTGAATGACTAGGGACGCAATCGATGATCAGCGGTTGTTCGTCGAGGTACAGGATTGTCGGAATCGTCCTGGGGACCCCCGCCTACCTCTGCTTCATACGGTTCTAACCAGCCCGGCAAATTCGCCCAGGCGGACATCGATACCAGGTAGTCAGTAAACGAATCAACTCAATGTTATACCATCTCGGGGAACCCACACGGATGCCCGTGATTGTTGCGGCCTTGATGGCTTCAAGGAGTTTATCATGTGCGTGATCCCATGTCAGAGTGAACGCGGAATCTAGTATCCGTCCTTTGACGTAGACGGATGCCGACGTCCATCTTGAGCACATCCCCCTGCTCCAACGCATCGTAAACTTCGGTACCTGATTGCAACAAACACTCACGATTTACCAGTGGCGTCTCCGAGGCTTGGATTGTATTGAGCGGCGCAGTCGTCGATATTCAACCCAGCTGGAAATCCAATACCGGATTCCAAACCATTCTCTCCAACAGGCGCCCCGGCGCTCATCTCGATTTCTTCAGCGATCTCCAGCGATTTCACACCGGGCCGCACGAACTTCCGCGCGTGCTTGCGGACCTGTCCGTGCACTTCTGCCGCGCGCTGAGTGCTATCATCAGTGACCTCTGGGCCCTCCGTCGCCACCCACTCGTCGTAGTATCTCTCCGACGTCGTGCGCTGTGCGTTGCTGAATAGGGCCCTAGGGCCCCGCCTAGGTCAGACACCTCCTGCCCTGTTACGAACGACCAGCCGTAACTTACTCGCCCTTCTACTAGAGAATTTCACCCTCCGGGTATGCCCCACTTGGGAATAGTTTTGGTAGTCCAACCCGTGGGGGTCGGACTGTTCAACCTTTTTCTTAAATTCTCTTCTTTTCCGCTCCTTGGCGTCCGCTTCGAGCTCGCAAGGGTACTATAGCCACATGGATAGCAGGGAACGGGCCCAGAGCATCCCAGACGTCGGTGCAGGTCCCGTTTCGTATTTGTCAGTTTCTTCGTCCTGGGGTTAGTGATCGTTGCTAATCTGTATTCCGAGAGATTTGGTTTCCATCGCCACGGCCGTCCGGGCTTGTGGTAATTGTCGACGGAATGGGTGTCCCCCGTGTGTGAACTGACCAGAATGTGTCTGTATGGTAGGTAGGTAACGTTACTTGATACATTGTAGAAAAACGGAGCACAAGCATGGGCAATAGCGAGACACAGATCAATAGTCGTCCCCGCGACTCACAACCTCCTTAACGGTTGGACGCAGGATGAGTGTGTGTTCCTGTTGACATCGTCATATCAAGTCCAGCACCCTCGGTGTATGAAGGAGCTCACGAATTGTGCCGTCATGACGCCTTTCGCCTCACAAAGAGGAGGGTAATCCCGAACGATACCCTGAGTGACAAGGTTATTGAGCTGTGGAGTGCGAGGGATCTTAATCAGGGGTCGCCGGTTTAAGCTATACTGGCCCCGCGTACCGCAAGGAGGTACTTCGACTCCCCGACGCGATCAAGATATCTTCGACAGAACGGCAAGGTGCCGAACTCCTTGTTGATCGTCCTGAGCAAAGACTTGGCAGATGTGAGCCTGCATACACGCAAGAGGCAGTCAGAAGGATACGGTTCGCCACAGCGTTTGGATGAAACCTACCGTAGAGTGACATTGGGAGCATCGGCGACCTTGGCGTAATGGGAACACTCTCCTTCCTCAACGACGTGACCGCGCCCCGTTGACCCGAAAGTCTCGACGGCAAAGTATTCTCCCTCTTCCATCTTCGTTTGGTCGTTGTTCTTGACCAGCTGGATGGATTTACCACCGTGGATCTGGTATCTGTTGATCGAGTGACCGCTCAAGTTGGCGATAGGTTTTACTGGTAACCGTTCAGCGGATCCAAAAGCCAGAGTGTGGTTGGAACTGACCGGGTAGGACCTTTCCTCCAATCTCGACTTCGTAGGATTCCATGGTTTCCTGGATGGCGGCTGCAACATCGCAGAGCCGCACGTCGATGCCGGCTTCCTGAGACAGGGTGAGCGACAGGTCGAACCGAAGTATTGGTTACTACAACTCGCCCGAACTCCTGTATTTGTCGCGGCTTGTACTGCCTCCAGCAGCTTGTCGTACGTGTGACCCCACGTCATAGTGAAGGCAGAGTCCACAATCCTCCCATTGACATGGACACCAAAGTCAACCTTGAGTACGTCCTCCTGCTTGAGGACTGTATGGCGTTGAGAGATTATGGACTGAGATTGTGATGTAGGCTCACCGATGGTGTCGCCTGCATTAGGACTGTAATGTGCGGCACAGTTATTAAGACTGAGACCCGTCGGGAAACCAACGCCACATGCAAATCCGTTCTCCTCCACGAGCGCCCGAGTGCCATTTTCGATGTACTCGGCAATCTCGGTCATGGACTGCCCTGGCTTGATGAACTTGCGTGCGGCTCGCCGAACCTGTCTGTGGACCTCTGCTGCCCTCCGGATGTTGTTATAGGTGACCTCAGGATCCTCCATGGCCATGCGTTCATCGTAACGTTTCTCTTCGGAAGTAGTTCTCCACGAGTTACTGCCGGCGTACTGAGGATAAGGTCGGACACGGGCTGGACCGAAATTCTCCTTACTCGTCTTTGTACTCGCAGATCTCTCCGGTCGGATACACTCCGCTTGGGAAAAGTTTCGAAAGACCGACCCTCGGGGGGTCAGATTGGGTTGCCTTCTTCTTCTTGGGCTTCTTCTTTTTCTTCTTTTTCTTCGCGCCGTCTGCTAGCGAAAACCGCAGCGATAAGAGAAATAGGGCATGTCGGACACGAGGAACTTACCCGCTCCGGGGGTCACACCAGATTCTTCCTCTTCCCCTTCCTCGTCCTCTTGAGGGGGTAATTGCTTGTCCTCGAGTTCTTCCCCGGGTTTTGCTCCCACCGTCATAGTTTCCACAAAGCTTGATCAATCCGGCCCGCTCGCGACGGGTCCTTTCGATGGGACATCACGTGCACGCCATTCCTCAGTTCTCCTCCCACCAAGTCCGCCGTTGGAGATAGATGGAACGCGAACTATTGCTCAGGGATCATATCCGCGGGTTGCTGCTGGACTACTGTCGCACCCATATTACCGAAGACTACGTGACCTTCACACATAATGCCGTGCAAACGGTACCATTCATCTCACGTCGTGTCCATTCATTCTCGCCGGATTGTTTCTGATGTCTGTACACATTCCAGTTACTATCCGATAGGATTTCACTTGTTCCCTTGGAGGATCCAAGCTCTATTACCCTCCCTGTCGACCCGATGGATACTTTGCTTCGCCACTTGGATCCGCCACTCATCCCGGAAGAGATATGGGCAACGGACCCGGATGCTCTTGGTCGCATACGGAGATCTATGAACCTTGGTGCTGCGCCACTAGCGACCTCGAAGTGTTGGAATGAGATTGATCCCTGTTCGTCGCGTTACGTTCCGCATACGTGCATTTAACCAGCCCCACTACAGACGAGCGGGTGATAGGATGCTTCCGTCCCGTATCACCCATCCTGACGAGTAAGGCTCTGAGACAGACTCCAAAGTTCGGGGAGTCTCGGACAGCCATCTCACCTGGCTCTCTGCGATCGGCGCTCGGCGCATATACCCTGGTTCCGGTCAAAGTTCCCGACGTGCCCACCCCGTCTCTCCCGACCCTGGAAGAGATACTGTATTTGCATTCACCTCTCGTCCCGGAAGTGCTGCTCAACGTTGAATAGGGATATACAGTACAAGATTGAACCCAACCTCCACCGCGAGACGATGTCCCTCATACGTTCTGTCCATGTGGGCACCAAGTTGGCTCCTGATCGTACAAACCCTGCCGTGGAAGCCTTCCTTCGTTCCGAGTCTCCCCCTCTCCCCGTCGTCGATACCGTGGAGGTTCCTATATTCCCTCGGAGCTCCTGGCCAGGACACATGGACGGTTCGTCTACGAGTTCAACCAAAATACCACGGAAGATGAGTGATTTGCGCTGCCTTGCCCCAACAGCGGAGATCGAGGAGGAGGATCTGAGCATGGAACACATGAGGATCGTCGATGGTTGGAGTATGTAGGGGTTCAACCGGTCGCTATGTAAGAAGGCTGACTCATCGAGGATTTAGCAACATACCCCCCGATTTCATCGCCATCGTCGACGCCCTCCTTTGGGTTGGGAGGCACGTCGAGCCAGGTGGACGAATTATTCCCTCCGTCTCCCCCTACGGGGCCCGGAGTTGGCGTACCTATTTTGGAACTAGAGTCATTGAAAATGGGTAAGCCCGCGTTCCCCTATTCTTTGTCACTAACACACGGATCTTGGTTAGGGGAAGTTCAGATACCGAGGCAGAGGAGGATTGGCCACACCGATTACGAGCTATCGCATCGCTTTCATAGGTACGAGTATTGTCAGGGGGCGCCGACGGAGAACGTTGACTTACGTCACGTTCTGTAGCCTCGCATCGCTTCTTCCACAGCACCACATTTCGTCTGTGAATCCAAGGGC
>Ga0307509_10009170_pt1 | contig 12430 bp, 10 predicted proteins | sample 10_EM_MG_FD_202245 | JGI IMG/M metagenome (GOLD analysis project Ga0307509, IMG submission 202245) | Populus trichocarpa ectomycorrhiza microbial communities from riparian zone in the Pacific Northwest, United States - 10_EM | ecosystem: Host-associated > Plants > Roots > Unclassified | place...
GCTGCGCGATGCCCTTGCTGCCGTATTGCGCCAGCGCCGCCGGCGAGATGATCACGCCCGACGGGTGAGCGAGCGAGTTGATGAAAGGCGAGAACGGCTCCTTCAGCGTGAAGCGCACGGTGGCCGCGTCGAGCGCCTCGATCTTCGCGATGTTCTTGTAGAGGGTGTAGCGCTTGAGCTTGTTGTCGGGGTTGATCACCCGCTCGAACGTGACCTTCACCGCCTCGGCGTTGAACGGCGTGCCGTCGTGGAACTTGATGCCGGTCTTGAGCTTGACGGTGAAGACCAGCCCGTCCTTGCTCGCGGTGTAGCTCTCAGCCAGCACCGGCACCATCTTCATGTCCTTGTCGAAGCCGAACAGGCCCTGGTAGAACGACTTGGCCACAGCCTGCGACAGCGTGTCGTTGGCATCAAAGGGGTCGGTCGTGGTGAAGTTGGACTGGACCGCCACGACGATGTCCTTGGCGGCGTGCGCGGTGAAGACCGCGCCCGTGAGGGCCAGCGCGGCGGCGAGGCGGGAAAGGTGTTGTCGGGTCATTGAAGTGCTCCTTCTGGCTTGAACGTGTGAGTACAAAGAATCAATCAATCAGTACGCGCCGCCGACCGGATGCCGGGCGACGAAATGCCCCGGCGCGACCTGCTGCAGCGGCGCGACCTGGGGCGCGTCACCCAGCGCGCGCACCGGGCTCGGGATCTCGTCGGCCAGCAGCTCACGCGTCTGCCGCCGGGTCGGGTCGGCGACCGGCACGGCGGCTATCAGACGCCGCGTGTACGCGTGCTGCGGATTCTCGAACACGGCACGGCGCGGGCCGATCTCGACGATCTGGCCGAGGTACATCACGGCCACGCGGTGGCTGATGCGCTCGACCACGGCCATGTCGTGCGAGATGAAAAGATAAGCCATGCCGAACTCTTGCTGCAAGTCGAGCCGCAGGTTGATGATCTGCGCGCGGATCGACACGTCGAGCGCCGACACGGCCTCGTCGGCGATCACGATCTTCGGGTTGAGCGCGAGCGCGCGCGCGATCGCGATGCGCTGGCGCTGGCCGCCCGAGAACTCGTGCGGATAGCGGTGCGCCGCCTCGGGCGGCAGGCCGACCTTGCCGAGCAGCCAGCGTACGCGTTCCTCGGCCTGCGCGCGCGGCATGAGGCCATGGATCAGCAATGGCTCCATCACGCCGTAGCCGACTGTCAAGCGCGGGTCGAGCGACGCGTACGGGTCCTGGAAGACGAACTGGATGTCGCGGCGCAAGGCCTGCAGCGCGGCGCCGCGCAAGGGCGCGATGTCGCGGCCCGCGACCTCGACGCGCCCGCCCTGGTGGTCGATCAGCCGCGCCAGCGAGCGGCCGGTGGTCGACTTGCCGCAGCCCGATTCGCCGACCAGCGCCAGCGTTTCGCCCGCACTCAGCTCGAAGCTGATTTGTTCGACCGCGTGCACCTGGCGCCGCACCCGGCCGAAGATGCCGCTGCGCAACGGGAAGCGCGTGACCAGCCCGCGCACCGTGAGCACCGGCGCGAGATCGGGGCGCACGCTGTCGGGCATCGCGATGGCGTCGCGGTCCCCATCGCCAGGCAATGCGAAGCGCGCCGGCAGGTCCTGCCCCTGCATCGCGCCGAGGCGCGGCACCGCGGCCAGCAAGGCTCGCGTGTAGGGCTGCGAAGGCTGGGCGAAGAGCGCGCGACAATCGCCCTCCTCGACCTTGTCGCCGCGCCGCATCACGAGCACGCGGTCGGCGATCTCGGCGACCACGCCCATGTCATGGGTGATGAAGATCACGCCCATCGCGAGGTCGCGCTGCAGCTGCTGGATCAGCGCGAGGATCTGCGCCTGGATCGTCACGTCGAGCGCGGTCGTCGGCTCGTCGGCGATCAGCAGCGCGGGGCGACAGGCCAGCGCCATCGCGATCATCACGCGCTGACGCATGCCGCCGGAGAGCTGATGCGGATGCCGCCCCAGCACCTCACGCGCCTCGGGGATGCGCACCAGGTCGAACAGGCGCAGCGCCTCGGCCATCGCCTCGCGCTGCGATTGGCCCTGGTGCAGCCGGATCGATTCGGCGACCTGCTCGCCGACCGTGAAGACCGGGTTCAGCGAGGTCATCGGCTCCTGGAACACCATCGCCAGATCGGCACCGCGCAGCGCACGCATCTGGCGCGCGCCGGCCTGGGCGAGGTCGATGCGCTCGCCGTTGCGCCGCGTCAGCCAGAGCTCGCCGCTGTCGATGCGCCCGCCGCCGTGCTCAACCAGACGCATCAGCGCCAGCGACGAGACCGACTTGCCCGAGCCCGACTCGCCGACGATCGCGAGCGTCTCGCCGGCATCGACGTGAAAGCCGAGCGCGCGCACCGCCTGCAGCCGGCCGGTTTCGCCGCCGAAGCTGACGCTCAGGTCCTTGACCTCGAGCACGCGACGCGTCGTGGCAGGCATCGGCGACGTCATGCGTACTCCGGTCCCGGCTCGTCGGCATAGATGGCCGACACCGGCGCCGCGCCGACACGGGCCCAGCCGCGGTACATGCCTTCGGTGTTGAACGGCAGCGCCACCTCGCCGCGCGCGTCGATTGCGATCAGGCCGCCGCGCCCACCCAACGGCGGCAGCTTGTCCATCACGACACGGCGCGCCGCCTCTTGCAGCGGCAGGCCGGCGTAGTCGATCAGTGCCGACACGTCGTGCGCCGCGAGCGCGCGCATGAAGGCCTCGCCGACACCGGTGCACGAGACCGCCACGGTGCGGTCGTTCGCGTAGCAGCCGGCACCGACGATGGGCGAGTCGCCGACGCGGCCCGGGCGCTTGTTGGTCATGCCGCCGGTCGAGGTGGCCGCGGCCAGGTGACCGCGCGCATCGAGCGCCACCGCTCCGACGGTGCCGAACTTGTCGCGCTCGTCGAGTGGGGCCACGCGGTCTCGCGCCTTAGCGGCCGACTCGGCATCGTGATCCAGCGCCACCGCGCCGGCGGCCTGCACCGCACGCAGTTGCGCCAGCCGCTCGGGCGTGCCGAACCAGTCGGGCGCGACGATCTCGCAGCCGCACTCGTTCGCGAAACGCTCGGCACCCGCCCCGATCAGCAACACCGGGCCGCTCGCGTCGAGCACCGCGCGCGCGGCCAGCACCGGGTTGCGCAGCGTGCGTACGCCAGCGACGGCGCCTGCCGCGAGGTCACTGCCGCGCATCACGCAGGCATCGAGTTCGTGCTGGCTGTCGGCGGTGTAGACCGCGCCGAAGCCGGCGTTGAACAGCGGGCATTCCTCGAGCCGGCGCACCGCCTCGGTGACGACATCGAGCGCGCTCGCGCCGTCGGCGAGCAGCGCCTGCGCAGCGCGCAGGATCTCGTCGAGTGCGGCGCGATAGCGGACCTGCTGCGCGGACGAGATCGTCGAACGCGAGAGCGTGCCCGCGCCACCGTGGATCGCGACCACGGGTTGCACAACGCGCGTGCCCACCATGCTCATGCCGCGCTCCGTCGCCGCACAGCGGCCGTCGAACGCTTGCGCACCGGTGCCACGGCAGGACCCGGATCAATCTGCAGCCACGGCAGCACGCCGCGCGCCATCTCTTCGGCGCGCTGCACCGCGCCCTCGGTGTGGTGGGCGAGCGCGGCGACCAGGGCTTCGAGCAAGGCCAGCACGGTCGCGTTCGAGGTCGAGGCGATCTGCCGATTGACGCTGGCGTACAGCGTGACATCGGCCAGCGGCACCAGCGGCGAGCTGGGATCGTCGGTCAGCGCCAGGACCTTCACGCCGCGCTCGCGCGCGAGCCGGGTGAGCACGATCGTGTCCTCAACGTAGCGCGGGAACGCCAGCGCGATCACGAGATCGCGCGGCCCGCGCTTGACCAGTTGGCGCGCCGCATGCGAAGGCCCACCGGCCTGCGCGAGGCTGCCGATGCGGGGGCAGTAGGGTTCGAGTTCGTGTTGCAGCAGACCCGCGAGGTAGGCGCTGCTGCCCCAGCCGAGCGTCAGCACCTGGTCGGCGCGTGCGATCAGCTTGACCGCCTGCTCGCAAGGTTGACGCTGCAATGCCTGAGCGGTCCGCTCGAGGTTGGCGAGCGTTTCGTGCAGCGATGCGGCCATCGCCTGCTGCGTGCTCGCCGCGCGCTGCAGATTGCTGCGCAGGCTCTCGACCGGCGCCAGAATGGCTTCGAAGCCGCGCGCCAGTTCAGCGCGGAACTGCGGATAGCCGTCGAAGCCCATCGCCCGCGCGAAGCGGTTCGCGGTAGCGGTCGAGACAGCCACCTCGCCGGCGAATTCGTCGATGTTGAGCGTGGCCGCGCGAAACGGATGCGCGAGCACCGCCTGCCCCATGCGCCCCAGCGCCGCGGGCATCGCCGGGATGCGTGCGGCGACTTGCTGGAGCACGGGCAGGCCGGCGAAGCGGCCAGCCCAGCCCTCGGCTGCGGGTGGTGTGATCATGAATGAAAGGGAAATTCCAATGTGGTTCGACGACTGTAAAGCAATTTACAGACCCAAGCCACAGCACGATCCCGCGCAGGCGCACAGCGCGCCTACCGCTCCGACATCACCACCACCACTTGCGCGTCAGCCTTGCCCGTCGAGAGATACGCGTGCCCCACGCCGCTGTCGAAATACGCCGACTCCTGACGCCCGAGCTCGATTGCCTCACCGGTCTCGAAGTGGATGCGCACACGACCTGACAGCACCATCACGAACTCCTGGCCCGGGTGGCGGACGTAGTCGGGGAACTGCGCGAGGTCACGCGCGACGATGGTGCCATGCAGCGGCGTCATGCGCTTGCCCTGGAACTCGGTGGCCAGCATGCGGTAGTCGTAGTTCTCGCTGTCGTAGCGCGGCGCCGCCGCCAGCGTCGAGCGCACGACGACCGGCTGCGCAGCACCACGCACCGCGCCGGCCCGCGGGTCGAACAGCGCACCGATGTCGACCGCGAGCGCACGCGCCACGGCGGCCAGCTTCTCGTAGCTGACGCTGATCTGCCCCAGCTCGATCTTCGACAAGGTCGACAAGGCCACGCCCGATCGCGCAGACAGCGTCTTCAGCGTCAGGCCTTGCGTCTTGCGGATCGCGCGCAGCCGCTCGCCCATGCGCGTGCGGTCGAGTGCGGCGGGCGCGCGGGCGCGGCGCCTGGATGAAGAAACAGTCATCGTTTGTACCGGGTGTTCTGGCATGATTCTCACATGCGAGAATTCTCGTATGAGAGAATTTGACATCGCCATCGTCGGTGCGGGCATCGCCGGCGCCTCGCTGGCCTACCTTCTTGCCGGCCGGCGCAGCGTGCTGCTGCTGGAGCGCGAAGCGCAGCCCGGCTACCACGCCACCGGCCGCTCGGCGGCGATGTTCATGGAGAGCTACGGGCCGCCCGGCGTGCGGGCGCTGACCCGGGCCAGCCGCGCGTTCTACGAGCAGCCGCCGCGCGGCTTCAGCGACGCGCCGCTGCTCGCGCCGCGCGGCGTGATGTACCTCGCCACGCGGGGTCAAGAGGCGCTGCTGCGCACGACACGCGAGGCACTGCCCGCGAGCGGCACGCCACTCGAGACGCTGGATGCCGCCGCGGCACTGGCGCGCGCGCCCTGCCTGCGCGCGGAGGTGGTGCATGGCGCACTGTTCGAGCGCGACGCGCAGGACATCGACGTGCACGCGCTGCATCAAGGTTTTCTGCGCGGCCTGCGCGCGCAGGGCGGCGAGCTGCGCACCGGTGCCGAGCTGGCCGGCGCACGGCACGACGGCACGCGCTGGGCGCTGCGCCTGGCGGACGGCGACACCGTGCGTGCGCACAGCATCGTCGACGCGGCAGGTGCCTGGGCCGACGAGGTCGCGGCCCGCTGCGGTGCCGCGCCCGTCGGCCTCGAGCCGCGTCGCCGCAGCGCCTTCACCTTCAGCGGCCCCGCGGGCGTCGACGTGTCGGCCTGGCCCGCTGTCGTCGGCGTCGACGAGAGCTGGTACTTCAAGCCGGACGCGGGCCGCCTGCTCGGCTCGCCGGCGAACGCCGACCCCACGGCCCCGCACGACGTGGTGCCCGAGGAGCTCGACATCGCGCTCGGCATCCATCAGATCGAGGCCGTCACGACGCTCACGATCCGCCGCCCGGCTAGCACTTGGGCCGGCCTGCGCTCCTTCGCGCGCGACGGCGAGCTGGTGATCGGCTGGGACGACAGCTGCCCCGCTTTCTTCTGGCTCGCGGCGCAAGGCGGCTACGGCATCCAGAGCGCCGCCGGCGCCGCGGGGTTGGCCGCGTCGCTGCTGTGTGCTGAGCCGTTGCCAGCCGCACTGGCGCGGCACGGCGTCGACCCGCTGGCCTCGTCGCCTCATCGTTTGCGCTGAAAGGACTGCCCCATGATCAAACGCACCACCCTGCTGCTCGCGGCCGCCCTCGCCTCGAGCGCAGCTGTCGCAGCCTTCCCCGACAAGCCGCTCACGCTCGTCGTGCCCTACCCGCCCGGCGGGGCCACCGACACGGTGGCGCGCATCGTCGCGAAGAGCATGGGGCAGCATCTCGGCAAGACGATGGTCGTCGACAACCGGGCGGGTGCCGGTACCGCCATCGGCGCAGGCGCGGTCGCCCAGGCCGCGCCGGATGGCTACACGCTGCTGATCAGCTCGAACACCACCTTCACCGTCAACCCGGCGCTGAAAAGCAAGCTGCCATATGACGCGCAGAAGAGCTTCGAATCGATCGGGCTCATCGGCACCTCGCCGCTGGTGCTGCTCGCCAATCCGGCGCTCCCGGCCAACAACGTCAAGGAGCTGGTCGCGATGGCGCGCGCCAAGCCGGGCACGCTGGCCTACGGCTCCTTCGGCAACGGCACGACATCGCACTTCGCGGGCGAGATGTTCAAGGTGGTGACGGGCGCCGACATCCTGCACGTGCCGTACAAGGGCAGCGCACCGGCGATGACCGACCTCATCGGCGGCCAGGTGCAGCTCACGTTCGACACCAATGTCGCGGCCTTGCCGATGATCCAGTCGCACAAGGTGAAGGCGCTCGCCGTCACGTCGGCCAAGCGCTCGCCGTCGATGCCCAATGTGCCGACCGTGGCCGAGGCTGGTTATCCAGACTACGAGATGGTGCCCTGGATCACGATCGTCGCGCCGCGCGGCCTGCCCGCTCCGGTGCAGCAGGCGCTCGGCAAGGCGCTCGCCGACACGCTGGGCGACCCCGCCGTGCGTGGTGACCTCGAGAAGGCCGGCGTCGACGTCGGCTGGCAGCCGGGTTCGTTCTACGATGCCCGCGTCGCGAAGGAATTGCCGTTGCTGCGTGCCTATGTGCACAAGGCGAAGATCCCGACGGAGTGAACGAGGAAGCACCATGGCGCACGACCCCAGCTTGCCGGAAAAGTCCGGCATCGAATTGCGGCGGCTCATCGGCAGCCGGCAGCTGTCGCCGGTGGAGCTGATGGACGCATGCATCGCGCGCATCGAGGCGCTGAACCCCGCCGTCAATGCGATCGCCGCCACCGACTTCGAGCGTGCACGGCAAGGCGCGCGCGCCGCCGAAGCCGACGTGGTGCGCGGCGTACCGCTCGGCCTGCTGCACGGCCTGCCGCTGGGCGTGAAAGACCTGCAAGACACCGCCGGCCTGCTCACGACCTACGGCAACGTCGGGCTGCGCGGCAACGTGCCCGCGCGCGACAACACGCTGGTGGCACGGCTGCGCGCGGCCGGCGCGATCGTGACGGCCAAGACCAACGTGCCCGACATGGGCGCGGGCGCCAACACGCGCAACCCCGTGTGGGGCGCCACCGGCAATCCGTTCGACCCGTCGCTGAATGCGGGCGGCTCGTCGGGCGGCTCGGCCGCCGCGCTGGCGGTCGACATGCTGCCGATCGCCACGGGCTCGGACACCGGCGGCTCGCTGCGCATCCCGGCCGCGCTGTGCGGCGTCGTCGGCTTGCGGCCATCGCCGGGCCTCGTCGCGAACGACGCACGGCCGCTCGGCTGGTCGGTGATCTCGGTGCTCGGGCCGATGGGCCGCAGCGTGGAGGACACGGCGCTGCAGCTCGCGGCCAGCGTCGGCTTCGAGCCGCGCGACCCGTTGTCCTATCCCGAGCACGGCACGTCGTTCTGGCCGCTCGCCCACACCGACCTGTCCACCTTGCGCATCGGCTACACCGAAGACTTCGGCCTGTGCATCGTCGACCTCGAGGTGCGCCGCACCTTTCGCGACCGCGTCGAGGCGATTCGCCCGTGGGTCGCAGCCTGCGAGCCGGTCGACCTGCAGCTCGGCGACGCCGACCGCGCCTTCGACACGCTGCGCGCCGAGAGCTTTGTCGCGGCGTTCGCCGACACCTACCGCACCGCGCCCGAGACCCTGGGGCCCAACGTGCGCGCCAACCTCGAGATGGCCGCCGCCATCACGCTCGCCGATCGCGCCTGGGCGCACCTGGAGCAAACGCGCATTGCCCGCAGCTTCGCGCAGGCCTTCGAGCGCTTCGATCTGATCATCGCGCCGACCACGCCGGTGACACCGTTCCCATGGACCGAGCTGTACGCCGAGCGCATCGACGGCCAGGCGATGCGCAACTACTACCACTGGCTGGCGCTGACCTACGTCGTCACGCTCGCCACCAACCCGGCCCTGTCGCTGCCGTGCGGGCGCGACGAGCACGGCATGCCGTTCGGGCTGCAGCTGATCGGCCGCCTGCGGGGGGACGCGGCGCTGCTGTCGGCCGCCCGGGCGCTCGAGCAGGCGCTGTCCGCATCACCGGTGTGGTGTCGTCCGCGGCCCAACGTCGACACGCTGCGTGCCGCGCGCCCGGAGCTCAAGGCCATCGTGACGCATCCGCCGCAGCCGGGGCGCGATGCGACCGCGCGCGAAGGGCGAACCGGCGTTTGAGGCGCGGGTCAGACGTCGAGCGTGTAGACCTCGGCGGCGCCACGTTCGGCCGCGCTGTGGCCTTCGAGTGCGCGGTCCCATTCGGGGCCGTCGGCACCCTTGGTCGGCACGAGCCCTGCCGTCATCTGGACGGCCTCTTCGGTCGCGGCATCGAACTCGGCGACCAGCTCGCGCGTTTCAAGGAACAGGCGCGCCACGGCAAAGCCCCCGGAGTCGAGCACGACGAGGTAGCGCGCAGGTTGACGATGCGCTGTCTGGGTATGCGCGCGCGGTGACTCGCTTCCGAAGCCTTGGCTCATCCTGCTATGTTGCCACGCACAACCATCACTAGTCGAGCGCGACGGACGCTGCAGTCACTTGCTGGCGCATCGGCAAGGTCACGCGGAACGTGGTGCCCCGCCCCACGACGCTCTCCACGCCGATGCGGCCCTGGTGCTTTTGCACGATGCCATACGACAGCGACAGCCCCAGGCCGGTGCCCTTGCCGATCGGCTTGGTCGTGAAGAAGGGTTCGAAGACGCGCTTGAGCGTGTCCGGCGGCATGCCCGAGCCGGTGTCGGCCACCTCGAGCCACACCTGCTCGGCCTCGGCGCCGGTGCGGATCGTGATGCAGCCGCGCTGCTCGCCCATCGCATGCGCGGCGTTGACCACCAGGTTCATCACCACCTGGTTGATCTGCGACGGCAGGCACTCGACGTCGGGGATCTCCCCGTATTCCTTGACCACGTCGGCCTTGTACTTGATCTCGCCGGCCACCACGTTCAGCGTCGAGTCGATGCCCTGGTGCAGGTTGGCCCACTGAAAGTCCTGCGTCGAATCCACGTGCGAGAAGTCTTTCAGGTCCTGCACGATCTGGCGCACCCGCGCGATGCCCTGCCTGGACTCGCGCATCAGCACCGGGATGTCTTCCTTCAGAAACGCCAGCTCGAGCCGCTCGCGCAGCGCCCGCAGCCTGGCCGCCACATCGGCCGCGCCCACGCTGGGCTCGGCGTCCTCGTAGGCAGCCAGCATCTCGAACACTTGCGCGAGGTAGCCCTCGAGCGTGCCGAAGTTCGAGAAGACATAACCGATCGGGTTGTTGATCTCGTGCGCCACGCCCGCGGCGAGCTGGCCGATCGATGCGAGCTTCTCGGACTGCACCAAGTGCCCTTCGATGGCTTTGCGCTCGGCGATCTCGGCTTGCAGTGCTTCGTTCGTGCGGGTGATCTGCCGGGTGCGTTCGTGCACCGCGTCTTCGAGCGCCGTGAGCTGCGCCGTCGCCTGCTCCGTCGCGTTCCACTTGGCCGTCAGCGTGCGCGCAAGCTGATGGACCTCGATGGCGTCGAACGGCTTCTTCAGGATCAGCAGCCGATCGCGTACGTCCAGCCGCGAAAGCACCTCGTCCCACGAGGTGTCGGAGTACGCGGTACAGATCACGACCTGCAGCCGCGGGTCGGCCTGCCACAGGTGCTCGATGGTCTCCACACCGTCCCAGCCGGGCGGCATGCGCATGTCGACGAAGGCCAGTGCGTAGGGCAAACCGGCCTCAAGCGATGCCTGCAACTTGGCCAGGGCCTCCCGTCCCTGGTAGGCCGAGTCGACCTCGAACGCGGGCGTGCTCGCCGCGGCCTTCGGCTCGTCGCCGAACAGCGCTGCCTCGACCGATTCGAGCTCGGCGTGTTCCGGCGCCTGCGGCAACAGGATCTTGCGGAAGTCCTCGTGAATGGCCGGCATGTCGTCGACCAGCAGGATGCGCCGGTTCTGGGCGGCGGTCATCGCGGACCCTTCGTCGCATCGATCGGAACTTCGAGCGTGAAGGTGGCGCCATGGCCGGGCCCGTCGCTGTGCGCGGTGAGCGAGCCGCCCATCTCTTGAGCTGCCAGCACACAGCTGTGCAGACCAAAGCCGTGGCCGTTCTTGCGGGTCGTGAAGCCATGCGCGAAGACGCGAATCAGGTTCTCCGGCGCGATCCCTTCGCCGTTGTCGGCGACCGTGATGCGCAAGACACGCCCAGCCTCGACATCCGCAAGCTCAGCGCCGAACGTGATGTATTGGTTTGGGTTGGGCGTGTGGTTCATCGCGTGCTTGGCGTTGCTGATCAAGTTCACGAGGATCTGGAGCAGGCGATGCCGGTCCAGCGGCAGGGCCGGCAACTCGGCGAGGTTCTTCACGATGCCCACCTTGTGGCGCGACAGCGCTTCGGCGTTCATGCGCAGCGCATCGTCCAGCAGTTCGTCGAACCTCAGGGATTCGACGACGCGCGATACACCGGCATACGACTGCTGGATCGCGACGACTTCCTTGATGTGCTCGATGCTCTTGCCGAGCACGCCGAGTTCCCTGACCATGATCTCGTGTTCACTTTCGAGTGCCAGCGCCAGCTCGCGCAAGTAGCCCGGCAGCAGCTTGCCCTTGGCGTCGCTGGTGAGGAATTCGCCCAGATCGTCGGCATGCGCGTCCATCAACTGCACCGCCCGCGCCAGGCCCTTGACCTTGGAGGCTCGCAACCGGGCACTGACCAGATCGGCAGACACGTTGACACTGTTGAGTACATTGCCCACGTTGTGCAGCACATTCGTGGCGATCTCGGCCATGCCGGCCACGCGCGAGGCTTCGAGCAATTGCGCATGCACGTCGGCGATCCGGCGCTCGGCATGCTTGAGTTCGGAGATGTCCTTGGTGATGCCGAAGGTCCCGATGATGTCGCCGTTGCGATTGCGAAGCGGCATCTTGGTCGTCAGCGCCCAGGTATCCGGCCGCCCGTTTATCCAGGTTTCCTTTTCGACCTTGCCGATCATCGGCAGGCCGGTTCGAATGATTTCCTGTTCGTCTTCGAATGCGGGGCGCGCGTGTTCCTCAGAGAAGAGATCGAAGTCGGACTTGCCCACCAGCCCCCCGGGCGACTTCACCCCGAATTGGATGGCCTGGGCGGCGAGGCCGGCGCTGCACTTGATGAAGCGGGATTGCTTGTCCTTGAAGTAGATGTTGTCCGGCGAATTGTCCAGCAGCGCCCGCAGCAGGTCGTGGTCGTCGGCCAGGATGTCGTCGGCTTGCTTGCGCCCGGCAATGTCGAGCAAGACGACTTCGGCAGCGCCGGCTCCGGCATCGAGTGCGTCATTCTCGCGAGAGTTTGTCTGCTCGACGAGGTGTTCGATTTTCTGCAGCATGGGCTCTCCGAGCGATCCGGGGCCCTACATTCACACCCCCGCCGGCATTATTTCGACCCACCCGGAAGATTCTGAAGCGCATCCGTCAAAGATGTCGCATCGATGCGCCGAAAGGCACGCGAGACGACGAAAGCCCCGACAGAGCCGTGTCAAGCGCTCGTGCGGGCCACCGGTGCGGCTTGCGTCGGCGCCGTCTGTGTGGCGTGGGCCGTGTCGGACGCATCGAGGCCTTGCATCGAACCGAATCGCTTGGCGTACACCCAGGTGAACTCGGCGCCGAGCAGGAAGATCTGCGACGAGTAATACACCCAGATCAGGATGACCGCGATCGAGCCGGCAGCGCCGAATCCCGAGGCAATGCCGCTCTTGCCGATGTACAGGCCGATCAGGAAGCGGCCGATGTTGAACAGCAGCGACGTGGTCGCGGCGCCGAGCCACACGTCATGCCAGTGCACGGCGACGCGCGGCATGGTCTTGTA
>Ga0307509_10009171_pt1 | contig 12429 bp, 16 predicted proteins | sample 10_EM_MG_FD_202245 | JGI IMG/M metagenome (GOLD analysis project Ga0307509, IMG submission 202245) | Populus trichocarpa ectomycorrhiza microbial communities from riparian zone in the Pacific Northwest, United States - 10_EM | ecosystem: Host-associated > Plants > Roots > Unclassified | place...
GTAACCGAATTCGCCGAGAAAGAAGTCGCACCTCGGGCAGCAGCAATTGACAAGACCAATACTTTTCCGTCTGTACGCCTCTGTATTTTCGCTGCTTGAACCTTTCCGTCATGCCATCGGTCTTATTAATGCAGGATCTTTGGGAGAAACTCGGTTCCATGGGGCTGCTGGGCATTACTGTTTCTCCAAAATACAATGGCCTATCCCTTGGATATTTACACCATACCCTTGCAATGGAAGCACTCTCAGCTGCATCGGGATCGGTTGCGCTGTCATACGGTGCCCATTCCAACCTGTGTGTAAACCAAATCCACCGACATGGTACTGAGATGCAAAAGCAGAAATATTTACCAGACTTGGTTGCTGGAACCAAGGTTGGGAGTTTGGCTATGAGCGAGGCTGGGAGTGGTAGTGACGTCGTAAGCATGCGTTTAAAAGCCGAGAAGATTGAGGGTGGTTGGAAACTTAATGGAACTAAATTTTGGTGAGTAGATGGTTGCGGTCAGCTAGAAACAGAATTCTCATCTCCACAGGATTACCAACGGACCTGTTGCCTCCACTCTGGTGGTCTACGCTAAAACCAGTCCAGAAAAAGGCTCTAAAGGGATCACGGCTTTCGTCATCGAACGCGATTTCAAAGGCTTCTCAACAAGCCCGAAATTGGACAAATTTGGCATGAGGGGAAGCGACACATGCGAGTTGGTCTTTGACAACTGCGAAGTGCCAGATGGTATGGAAGAATTAACCCCGATTCGCTCATCTACTGACCGGAGATTGCAGCGAACGTTCTTGGAGAGGTTAACAAAGGAACCGCAGTACTTATGTCTGGCTTAGACCTAGAGCGAATTGTTCTCAGTGGCGGACCTCTAGGGTATGATAATATTACTTATGTTAAAAGAAAATAACTTGACCATCGATGAAGGTTAATGCAGTCAGCATTTGATCACGCTGTTGAATACGTACACGACCGAAAGCAATTCGGACAACCTGTGGGGACTTTCCAGCTGATGCAAGGTAAGTCGCCTTTCTGTTGTTAAGATACCAAAGCCAATCTTTATCCCCAGCCAAGATAGCCGACATGTACACCAAGCTGAATGCAAGCCGATCTTATGTTTATGCAGTCGCCAGAGCTTGCGACAAAGGAAAAATTAGTCGAAGAGTTAGTATACCCTTCGTTCCAACTCGAGCATAGTTCACCAACGATCCGCGGGTGCGAACGACATTCTGCAGCACTTATTCTTTGATCAAGCTTCAATTTCTGAACTGATTTTTATCCTCTCCAGGACTGTGCTGGGGCAATCCTTTATTCCACGGAGAAAGCCGTAGAGGTAGCGTTAGAAGGGATGCAGTGCCTGGGAGGCAACGGATATATCAACGGTGGGTGTTTGCTCTTGTTGCTGTCAGTTGTACCCAAGATTAAGTTTGCCTTTTTGGTCCCTAATTAGAATACCCGATGGGTCGCATTGTTCGCGACTCGCGTTTATACACTGTCGGTGCTGGGACACAGGAAATAAGGCGCATGCTTATTGGACGCGAGTTTAACGTGGAACTCAAAGATTAAGCGCGAATGATTTAGAACATCGAATGCGGAGATTCAAATTACTTAAATGTGCGAGAACGAATTCCTCTAACAATCTTTTTTTTGGTGGGGGGGCTAAATGCTTGAATTCAACAGAATATGATTTATGTATTCTTCTGCACAGTTCGGCACAAGTTATTGCTAGAAACGAGCGACTGCCTTTCTCAAACTCCAAACTCAGCCAGTTCGCCGTCGTTGAGATGGAGGTTGGCTGGTTATGGGAATATGGCAAACGCCGCGGAATGTGAAATGATCTGGAGTAAGATTGTCCCGAGACAAGCTGTTCCGAATGGTTTGCTCGATTCATTTTTCGCTGTCGATCTAGGGTTCATTTATGTCCCTGCATTATTTAACTGTAAACTGTTTCTTGCTCAGAAATAATCCTCTGGTTGCTGAGTTTTATTGTACCGCACCACCAGCATTTCGTCAGCCTCTGTCGTATTCTGCCTTTATCTGAGACCTTCATTTCCATAGACGCGCTTGCCCGCCCACTGGGTTCGGGTGATAACACTCTAGCGTGTCGATATCCATGCAGAGTTCCTGGACGAGAAACGACTGCGAGTGGTTTGGTCCTTCCATAGAAACTCCACCGGTGTCTTCGCCTGAGGATGACAACAAGGATGCTACCGTGCCTCATGAAACCCAGCCCTTGGCATTAGCGCTCAACGCGGCTTACAGGCGACAGTCTGTTCGACAACGGACCTCCCAGGCTTGTGACAAATGCCGTGAAAGGAAAACAAAGGTGCGCCATTTTCCTACGGCAAGATGTAACGCTGAAATCTCAGCTTCAGTGCTCCGGACACCGACCTGTCTGCAATCGTTGCACAAACCGCGGCCTCAGCTGCGAGTACTCTATTCGCGAATTGCGGACAACAACACGCCCAACATCCATCCGAAAGGATTTAACAGAGATTCCTGCCCCTCAGCCAGCGAAGTATTCAGGTGTCGGTTGGTCGGCCCAGAACCATCGCGCTAGCACAAGAGCCGGAGGCGCATTGAGATCGCCTTCCTCCTCCTATGGCACAAACCCTCCTCCGTATACTCCGAGACGGGGTCTTACGCACGAGGATAAAGTACGATGGCCTCCGTCACAACAGAGCCAAGCGCTTTCTGCTCAAGACGACGGTTCCCATATAGTGACTAGAAACGGATTACCGGCTCCTCTAACAGTCCGGCATCGTTCAGCGGGTGCCACGGTCTCCAATCCATCTTATCGGCCAGCGTGTTCGATATCATACCAGCTGCCTCCTCCGCACCAACCTATTCCGGTTATTCGCGTTCATGAGGAGCATCTAACTTATACGAGAAATGGTGTTGCGAGCATCCCGATGCCGATCCTGGAGTCCTTACATCCTCCTTTTGGTTTCGAAATGCCACGGCGAGTTAATATCAATTATATATGTATATGTACCGCTGACCCCTCTATTTTTAGTGCACCCTACCCCCTACTTCCTTCATTCTATCAAGATTTTGGTGACGAGGTCTCGCCCTATGGAACGAGACGATCTCCATCTCAAGGCCCTCATCACCCTTGTTTTCTAGATGACACCACGTCCTATTTTACCTCAGCTCATATCCTCGACACCAGCGATGACTATTGGTTGCCCGTTTGCTCAAATATCATCCCACCGCCGCCGCCACCCATGCGACACGCCGCGTATCTTCACCCAGAATATACCTCAGAAGATTTGAGCAGCTCACCTGACATCTTGCATGGAGAGACATCATGTTCACCGGTATCAGCTCTGTCGTCCTCAAACCAGTCAGGGGCAAGCTGTCAAGTTGAACTTGTGTGCCCAGCGCCTATTATACCCATTGGGATTGGGAATTACAACCATGACAATGATGGGGTCTTCGGTTTGCTTGGAGCACCTCATGAAGAGCCTGTGTACGCTTCTCCGATCCCTGACTTTGGAGATCGTTTCAACTATTCGTTGAGGCTTTGAATGACTGGATCGAACCCCTGTCTCTGGACTCTCGTTCGTTTGGGTTGCGATTTGCGAATGAGTTGAAGACTTCCACATTTCCTTTGTTTTCCTTCTTTTCTTCATCGTTCTTCGCTCTACAGTAAGACGGATGCTGTATATATCATCTTATGGGTCTTTTATTTTTCATGTCATATTATTTCTGTCCCATTGGGGCTTTGGGAAGGATATATATAGATTAATGTCTGGCCCTACTAGTAATGCAAGTATCAAGAGGTCCATAATATATCACTCTCTCTTTCCAACGCTCATCAACGATGCCCATATCTCAGGCTGCTTGTTGATGATTCCTCGGTGTTGTCTTATCCATGCAGATATGCGTGGATCTGGATTGTATTCAGGTGTTGAATGACCAAACTCTACTTTTTTCGTAGATCCAAAGTTGGGAAAAAAATACATTGCGTGTCTCAAACCAAGAAAGCTTTAGCTACAGATTCATAGAAATACATAAAAATGGCATTGGTAATACAAGGGTTTGAGTATATTCACTGAAACACGAAACAAGGATAAGAGGGCATCATAATTATGCGAATATTAGTCACTGAGTCGGGCCAAGAACGGCCCCATGATATGGAGTGAGGTGAGGACCGAGTAATCCAGAGAGTATGAGGAGTCTCAACTGGCGGGTAAGGTCGAGCAAATCGCCGTCGAGTGCCAATTCCTTCAAAAACCTTGCCGCCCTGTGGTATCTTGGCCTGTCGGTCCGAGCGACTACGAGTAAAGTTAACGATGGGCCAAACGTCTGTCTTCTGAATTCCTGAGATGGTAACGTGTGTCAATTTTGGGCATATCCACTTTCGAGTGTCTAGAGGATTCGGAGGGGTGAGGGGGATAAGAAAGCGGTCGCCGCGTTTGCAGGAGAGGGTTTCTAGACGCTCGAGGAATCTGGCTTCCTGGAGAAATAAAAACGCCTCTTCTTGCGTAAAGAGGCTGCATCCCATTATGATGAGGTGTTTGAGTCCAGTGGCGGAATGCACGAGACCCTGTAATGCGGAAATTGTGTGTTGTTGAAGGATCAAATTAGGCGAGAGATGTGAAAGTCGCAAGAACTGTAGCTTTGGAGCGCGAAGAGCACGAAATATGGAAACGGGCTGGAACAAGAATGGCCATTCGAGGGACAATTCTACAAGTTCAGGAAGGACGATAGGTTCGAGGGCCACGAAGAGGTCAGATGGGAATGTGATGGTGCATGAACGCAGTTGGGTACATCTATTAAGCATGTCTGGGAATGTACTAGGGAATTTCCACGAGCTGCAATGGTCTATAGTAAGAGCATGTAGAGATGGAAGGACGCGGTCGAGCATTGTGTCCCGAACATGAAGCGCACTGCAGTTTGGAGCATTGAACTGCCCTAATGAGGACGTTTTGACGGTACGGTCATCAATAAGCAGACTTAGATCTCGCAAGACAGGCATTTGGACGATCTTTCCATGAGGAAACAATGTGGGCAATACTTGGGTGGCGATTTGATTCGCTGGAGATGGGGGATAAATTGATCAATGATAGGGATGATTGTGTTACAAATGCTGCGCATGTCCCAGGACATTTTACACGATTGGGAGGGACATATGGTGACCTGGAGTGGCATGTTTGCAGAGCGGTCGAGCCACAAACGGGCATGGTCATAAGGCGCACATGGATGTTTGTCCACAGAGCGGGGTTCCAGAGGACCACCGTGCACCACCGACGACAGACACGGGTGAGCACAACAGGAAAACATGTGTCGTGTCCAGAGGTACGCCGTCAAGATTGCACGGTTCGTATAATGTGACATTTCTGGGATCAAATAGCGCATGGGGGCATGGCTAGCGCGCTTAGCCTTGATGTTGGCACTCTCTGACTGCAAAAAGTAGCGCTGCTCCTATAAAATTGGTTGAAAAGAAGAGGAAAAAGAAAAAGAACTCTATACGTAGGCATTCTTCGGGTGCGGCGAAAAGCGGATGAATCCGGGTTCGTGGGAAGAATAATTTCTACGTGTCTTCGCCTGTTTTCTGGGATCCACTCACTCCGTCCTCTCACCTTCATTCACCATGCTCACGACTCGCGGTGCTGTAGCTCGCCTCTCCAAGAGGGCCTTTAAGAGCGCAAAGCAGACAAACGCGTTCTTCTCCTCTGCTGCTCTTGCCCAGCGCACCGCCCTCCCAGTCCCCTCCCAGCAGTCTCGCGTTTCTGCTCCCCGTTCTGCTCCTTCCTCCTCCGTCCCTGGTCGGTCTTCTTTTTCCCTTTGTTCTTCTCTCTCATGTAGTATCCCCCAGCTCGCTCATATGCCACAGAGGCCAAGGGAGCCGTTGGCTCTGTAAAAACCGTCATTGGTGCCGTCGTCGATGTTCAGTTTGACACCGATAACCTCCCTCCAATCCTCAACGCCCTCGAGGTCGTGGACTTCAGCGGCGGTCGTCTCGTCCTTGAAGTCGCATCCCATCTCGGCGAGAACTCGGTCCGCACCATTGCCATGGACGGTACAGAAGGTCTCGTTCGCGGTACCAAGGTTGTTGACACCGGCAACCCCATCATGGTCCCTGTCGGTACCGCCACTCTCGGCCGTATCATGAACGTCATTGGTGAACCCATTGACGAGCGCGGCCCAATCAAGGGTGTCAAGCTTTCCCCTATCCACGCCGAACCTCCTCCCTTCGTTGACCAATCCACCACCGCCGAGGTTTTGGAGACCGGTATCAAGGTCGTCGACCTCCTTGCCCCTTACGCCCGTGGCGGAAAGATTGGTCTCTTCGGAGGTGCTGGTGTCGGAAAGACCGTCTTGATTCAGGAACTCATCAACAATGTTGCCAAGGCCCATGGTGGTTTCTCCATCTTCTGTGGTTTGTTTCCTCTCTTTTCATTTCTTCTACTCGCCTCCTAATTTCTCTTCAGGTGTTGGTGAACGTACCCGTGAGGGTAACGATCTTTACCACGAAATGATAGAAACCGGTGTTATCAACCTCCAAGGTGACTCCAAGGTCGCTCTCGTCTTCGGTCAGATGAACGAGCCCCCTGGTGCCCGTGCCCGTGTTGCCCTTACTGGCTTGACCATTGCCGAGTACTTCCGTGACGAGGAGGGTCAGGATGTGTTGCTCTTCATTGACAACATTTTCCGTTTCACTCAGGCTGGTTCCGAGGTCTCTGCCTTGCTCGGTCGTATCCCCTCGGCTGTCGGTTATCAACCTACTCTCTCTACCGATATGGGTGGCATGTAAGTCGTCCCTTATTATTTTTGAACTAATATATTGTCTTACATTAACTGTTTAGGCAAGAGCGAATCACCACCACAAAGAAGGGTTCTATCACTTCGGTGCAAGCCGTCTATGTGCCAGCCGATGATTTGACCGATCCTGCCCCCGCTACCACCTTCGCTCATTTAGACGCCACCACTGTGCTTTCTCGTGGTATCGCCGAGCTTGGTATCTACCCAGCTGTCGATCCCCTGGACTCCAAGTCGCGTATGTTGGACCCTCGTATTGTAAGTAATGAACATATACTCTGGGTCCGTAGGCTCACCAGTTACCCCTGTAGGTTGGACAAGAGCATTATGACGTTGCCACCGCCGTGCAAAAGATCCTCCAGGACTACAAGTCGCTCCAGGATATCATTGCCATTCTTGGAATGGATGAGCTGTCGGAAGAGGACAAGCTGACCGTGAGTCGAGATTACAACTTGTTGGGTTGCAGTTATTAATCCGTGCACTCCAGGTCGAGCGTGCTCGTAAGATCCAGCGTTTTATGTCGCAACCTTTCCAGGTTGCCCAGGTCTTCACTGGTTACGAGGGGAAACTTGTCTCTCTCAAGGACACCGTCCGCTCATTCAAGGAAATCCTTTCTGGAGCTCATGATTCCCTACCCGAGTCTGCTTTCTATATGGCTGGTACCATCGAGGACGTCAAGGCCAAGGCAGAGCAGCTCGCCAAGGATATGTCCGCTTAGAGGATACATGCAGTGGTCGGGTTGTCTATACTTAAAATGCATAAATCGTCGTAGACTATTATACCGCTGTCGAAACCCAAAAAATCTAATGCTTCATGCGCAGAATATTTTTGAATCCTCTTTTCCTGCATATGGGGGTGGACAATATTTAGAGTCAAAGGTTACAAGTCTACGCAGAAATGCCCAATCAATGAGCAAAAAAAAATTATTTCCGACGCCAGCAGGATTCGAACCTGCGCCCTCAAAGAGGAACAGATTTCTAATCTGTCGCTGTAACCACTTAGCTATAGCGCCTTGACATTTATGAGTGATCTTAATTGTACATATATAAGTGCAGTTCATGAACCCATGCGTCATTCCACGCATGATTATTTTAAGTAGCAATTGGGCTTGCCTCCGCTCACAATGCCGTCCCTTGATAACGTCGAGGAATATCTAGCATCCATTGAAGAGTATTTCTATTCATCCGTGACCGCTGTCACTCACAGTCTTCCTGATGTTCACGAGGTTGTGAACCAGCTCTGGATCGACATCTCGCGATATGGGCCAGGCATGCCGGCTTTTCCAGAGGTCCATATACCAACCCTAGGTGACTTCCAGGTACCCCCCCCTCCTCCACCTCCACCTCCTGTATCGTCGTCTTGGGTTGGTAAATCTGCCACCTGGCTAGGGCGCCATCCCTGGAAAGCATCTGGCATTGTGGTTGGAGTAGTTGGTGCCGGCTTGTTAGTTGGCTATCGAGATGTGTTTAAAAGGCGAACGAGACATTTGTACACCACCCATAAGGCTCGATCGACGACGGAACGCCGACAAATTGTTGGTGAGTTTATTATTTCGGTCCTGATCGAGTTGATTCAACTTGATTGAAGTCACTGATTTATGATCTCAGTTGTACTTGGGGGGGATACACCTTACGCCCTGTCATTAATTCACGAGCTGGAGAGCAAAGGATACATTATAATTGCCAGTGTGGCTACACCTGAGGCAGTTGATGTGCTGGAAAGTCAGTGCGAGGGATACGTGAAGGCTCATGTACTCGATCCTTTCGAGGTATGTATTTGACACTCAAGTTAGCTTTTCATATCAACATCTATTTGAAGCCTGCAACAATCCCCGTATTTTTACGGTCACTCTCCGCCACTATGTCTCGTAAATTCCCAATCAAATCGGTCGGCGACCCTTTCGCCTCTCCCTCCTCAATGCCATACATTCACTCAATCATATCTCTGCTTACACTATCGGCACCGGTCTCCCATCTCAATGCTCCTCTCGAACACATATCCCTTAGGGGCACTTATTTGCCATATCTCACTGCGGCCCATATCACGCCTCTCGAAGTCATTCAAGCCCTTTTACCCCTCCTTCGCACAGGATCGGCTCGTAGCCGGGACATTGGCAACAAGTCCATTATCGTTTGCCTGCCTGCCACAGATGTCCGTGTTGGCTTACCGTTTGGTTCAGTTCAGGCAATGAGTGCTGCAGCCACCCTGAGAGGTGTAGAAGTACTCAGACGAGAAATCCGCATCTCTGCAATGACGGAGAGAACGGATTCAATGCAGAACATAAATATTGTCGTCGTAGATGTTGGCACCTTTGATGTTGGATCACCCCTGAAGGCTCTTCCGCCAGAGGGTATCTACAAATCCATGGAGGACTGGAGCGCATCAGAGAAGGTCGTTTACGGGCCCGCTTTCATTGCCGTCATGCATGAGAAGCCTTTGCCAACTTCTCTGCTAGAGCGCATTCGGTCTATCTTCAAGGGCGGTGATCATTATGGTGTTCCTCGCAAAGGGACAAGCTTGTCTGTGCTTACGGATAATCTCGTTGGAGTTGTTAGCGGAGGACGATATGGTCCCACCTTGTTTGGAATCAGTCTCGGAATAGGGCGCATTCGCCACTGGATGCGAGGAGAACGACTCTCCATTGGAGCTGGCGGTATGCCCAATTCTCCAAACCGTTTTCAAAGTCGGATTTATTCATTTTCCCTAGCATCCACATATCGTTTGGCGTCTCATCTTCCATCTTTCTTGCTAGACGGACTGATCAATTTGCCACACTTTCTCATCTCTATCCGAAATCGCCTTCTGCCCGTTCAGCCATTCCGCGAGCCGCCAGTTGATCTTCCTCCACCCGTCACTGAACGAAAGCCGGCAACGACAGAGCTGAAAGAACAGTTGCAAACACCAAGTGAAAGCGAGACAAATTCTGACGCAGACGTTGAGAGTAATGCTGGAGATATGGTCGATAGTAGCTGGGTCAGTTTACATCAGAAGGTCACCGGGGCTGAGGCCTGAGCAGCAAGGATTGTTTACGTAGAACTTCACTTCAAGTACTTGTTTGAATGTATTTTTATACGAAGCAATAGCAATATTTTTTCTACATCCAAATACGTATGTCAACTTCCATGTGGTTGTACAACGGTATGTGGGCCGATATTTCGTTGAACGATGATGGCTCATTCTCCAGGTGAACAGAGGCCCGAAAGTGGTTTGCACTGCTGTCCCTTCTCATCACGCCCGTTCTCCTCCTCATCAATGCCCCCTTTGGTCGCTTCACTCCCAACAACCAGTCTAGCCTGTTCCTCGTCAATGGCATCAACTCATGGATCCTCATGGAACTTGTCTCCCCCATTACTTTTATATACACCTTTGTGACTTCCCCGCTCACAATGCGGGCACCACCCTTGCCCTCAATCTCAGAGCGCCAGACCATTCTCGCCGTGTGCTATCTGCTGCACTATGCCAACCGAGCCCTGCTGTCTCCACTCCGCACCCCGTCGCGTTCGAAAACGCACATTATTGTCCCCATCGTAGGCATATTCTTCAATGTAGTCAACGGATCATTAATGGGATCGTTCCTCTCTTCCCCTTATGCGCGGATATACCACCAATCTCGACCGCGCTACTCGTTCTACTTTGGCATGGTTCTATGGGCTCTCGGGCTTATAGGCAACATTTGGCATGACGAGATTCTCCTCAACATCAGACGCAAGGCAAGGAGCAAAGGCAAAGGCAAAGAAGACGGTGCGGCGAAGGGAGAACACTATGCCATTCCCCAAGGTGGTTTATATTCGTTAATCTCATATCCGAACTATTTCTGTGAGTGGGTTGAATGGTTCGGATTCGCCCTTGCTGCCTCGCCTTTTCCATTCGAATTGACGGCGCTCAGCCCATCCGCTCTTTTCGCCTCCCTTCTCGATCCACAAACATACATTCGCGTTATCGAGACTCCTGGACAGCAATTTGCCCCAGACCTTTCCCCGCCATGGATATTCCTCTTCTCTGAGGTTCTGCTGATGCTTCCGCGTGCATACAGAGGGCATCAATGGTACCACACTACATTCGGTGCATCCTACCCCCAGAACCGAAAGGCTGCTATTCCATTTTTGCTTTGAGATGGTGCCCCGATGTACCTTATTGTTTAGTGTGAGCAATTCAAAATGCACTTTTTTGTCTTTCAAAAATGCAGAAATCTTGCATCATGCGACTCCATTTTATTTTTTTTGTCCACAGGGAAATGTCGCTGCGGTTATGTAAGTATGTGATGGGCTACTTTCCCGCTTATCGGGAAGTAGGCCAGGTTGATCCTGAGATATTGTTTCATGCCAGGTAAATATTCTCTACTTCCCTACATCCTCTAGTAACACACTCCTATGTGGCTAGGCCTAACTCTCTGGATCGTTCCAAACGACGAGAATGCAGAGAAATTGCAAAAGATAATGCAGATCAAACAGGGGCCGTCCCTCACACAAACCTCCTATCCGGTATTTCATCCGCATATTACCCTCGTGTCTCCGCCTGTGTCTCTAGAAGACCAATTGCCTTCAATCAAGGCCTGTGTTGCGAAATATCGAACTTCAACTCCACCAATTTGCCGATTCAAATCAGTAGACATCGGGAACCATTACTACAGATCAGTCTATGTGACGATCCAACCGACATCGGAACTTCTGGACATGCACAAACACTTCCATGACATCTTGAAAGTCGAGCCAAGAACGCCAGTCTTCCCTCATTTATCACTGTGTTATATCGATGACGCCGATGCAGTGAATGGCGAAAGGCCGGCATTTTATGACGCCATCAAGGATGCTGGAAAATTGAGAGTCATAAAGAAGGATGGCAATGTGGAGGGAGTCAGTCTGAATTGTGGGTCCAACACTCAGGAGGAGTGGATTGACCATTTCGAGGCCTCGGAAATTTGGGGAGTTCTCTGTGAAGGACCTGTTGAGGGGTGGAAAGTCATTCTGAAATTCAGTCCCAAGCAAGAATAGCTCTGGAAGATCTGTCGGCGAAGGAAATAATGTATCTGTTTTGAAAGATGACGAATTCTGGATAATATTTAATACTTATGGGAGGAGACGTCACAGAAGGACCATCCCGCGTGAAGTGACGGTTCGTGTAAAGTGTCACAAAACTAGAACCATTCGCTTCTGTACCCTTTCTTCAACAAGCAGTGCACAATCTTGCCACAATTATTGCATGCCCTGGTTTTCTTCTCGAAAGCTTCAGGGTGGTCTTCCCTGTTGAGCTCATGCCCGGCATCTGGGTGATAGTCACCTGAGTATCGCTTGCCATTACGACCACAGAAATGGTATGATCTTGGTTCTGCAGCAATGACCACAAGTCGTTTTAGCAAGGGTAAGATTGAAAATCAGTGAAGTAGTACCGCTCTTGCAATATGCATAGCCAAAATTTGAGCTAGGGCAATAGCAAGTTCCTGTATCGTCCTCAGTAAATAGCTTGCATTGGAATGCCCTCACACGAACCTCTTGAGTTGTGGCAGGTGCAACTCTCACACGTGATATATCCACAATCAGGGCATTCCCTGTCGACTTCGAGCCAATCCTCCTTGAACTTCCCATTGCAGCCTGTACAATGGGTTGTGCGAGGCTTCGGTGGAGGCCCTCTCTTTTTCTCCTCTTCCTCCTGCTTCTGTTGCATTTCAA
>Ga0307509_10009172_pt1 | contig 12428 bp, 15 predicted proteins | sample 10_EM_MG_FD_202245 | JGI IMG/M metagenome (GOLD analysis project Ga0307509, IMG submission 202245) | Populus trichocarpa ectomycorrhiza microbial communities from riparian zone in the Pacific Northwest, United States - 10_EM | ecosystem: Host-associated > Plants > Roots > Unclassified | place...
TGCTTGTATTGAGTCATATCTACTTGCTTTCCATCTTCATCTTCATCAGTTTAATACCTGGTACCATTGGATTATGAACTGAGTTTGTATTCTCCAAATCGAACCTCTCTAAAATCTCCAGAGCATATTTCTTTTGACTCAAGTAAATTCCTTCATCATTTTATACAACCTTTACTTTAAGAAAGAACTTCATCTTACCTAAATCAGTCATATCAAACTCCTGTTTCATTGAAGCTTTAAACTCTGCAAACATCTCCTTATCACTTCCAGTGAACACCAAGTCATCCACGTACAAGCTCACCACCAGAATCGTTTCTCCTTGAGTTTTGACAAATAAAGTATGCTCACTTGGACATCAAACAAACCCTTTCCTAAAAAAAAAATATGATTCAATCCTACCAAACTAGGCTTTTGGTGCCTGTTTCAATCTGTATAAAGCTTTCTTTAACTTGAAAACTTTGTATTCCTCTCCTTTCTTCTCATAACCAAGGGGCTGCTTTACGTACACATATTCATCTAATTCTCCATGGAGGAATGTACTTTTTACATCCAGTTGATACACTTTCCATTTTTTCTGTGCTGTCATAGCTAGAACCATACGGATTGTGTCCCATTTTGCCACCGGTGCGAACACCTCAGTATAGTCAATCCCATGTTGTTGTGCATACCCCTTTGCTACAAGCCTAGCCTTGTATTTGTCAACTTTTCCTTTCTCATTGAGCTTCGTCTTGTATATCTATTTTACCCTAATCTTTCTTGCATTCTTTGGTAGCATAGTTAGTTCCTACGTACCATTTCTCTCTATTGCTGAAATCTCATTATCCATGGCTTCTCTCCATTCCCGACTTCTTAAGGCTTTTTCATAGGTGTATGGATCTCCAGTAGTGGTATAGAGTACTATGTTGTGAGTTTTTTCTTCTTCAGACAAAACCTGCACCTAATCCTGCGACATAATCCTGTATCTAGTATGGTGTTCTTTGATTTCTGGCAACAGGTTAATTAGGCTTATTATTTTCGACCGAGTTTGTTAAAGATGAACTTAATGAAGAATGACTGATTACTCCAGTTGTCTCATTCTGCTCTTGCTTTTCAATATTATCTTCATTTTCTTCAAATTCTTCTTCAGTCACACATTCTCATCATCTCCCCCACTTTAGCAACACATTAGTGACACCTTCTGTCCAATCCCAAATTTTATTTTCTTTAAAGATCACATCACGACTAATCACCATTTTCTTTGTGAGTGGATTATACATTCTGTAGCTTTTTGTTTGTTCACTTACTCCCAGCAATACATATTTTGAGCTCTTTGAATCCAACTTTGTTCTTTTCACATTCGAAATATGTACGTGGCCAATGCAATAAAACACTCAGAAGTATTCCCCTAAGGGTTTAACACCACTCTATGCTTCTTTAGGTGTGGATCTTTAATTGCCAAAGTAGGACTTCTATTCAATACATGTACACACCGGTTTACCGCTTCCAACTAGAACTTTTTAGGAATATATGTTTCGGACAACATGTTTCTAACTAGATTCATGATCATTTGGTTCTTCCTCTCAGCAACTCTGTTTTGCTGAGGTGTGTATGCTGCAGTTAATTGTCTATTGATCCTATTCATACTACAATACTCATTAAACTATTTAGAAGTGAATTCACTACCTCTATTGATTCGTAAACAACCCATCAAAGAACCAGCCTCTTTCTCAACTAAACTTTTGAACCTTTTGAACATATTAAGAGCTTCTAACTTTTCTGAAATGAAATAAACCCAACAGTTTCTACTAAAATAATCAATGAAAGTGATTTGGTACCTCTTTTCGCTGTTAAATTATGGGTTCACAGGTCCACAAATGTCTGAATGAACAAGTTGTAGTTTGCATGAGGCTCTCCAGTAGCTTTTCTTCAGGATGTTGTTCCTGTGTTGTTTCCTGGCTAAGCAATCAATACACACCTTTGTAGGAGTTTTAAGTGATGACAACCCTTTAACCAGCTTCTTGTAATACAAAGTCTTAAGCCCTTGAAACTAAGGTGAGCAAACATGTTGTGCCATAGTTGTGTTTCACCCTCTTCACTAGTTTGAACAAAAGCTACTGATTCCTTTGGAGGCATTGCTGCAAGCATAATGAACATTCTGTTAGAGGTCATGACTGTCTCTATAATGAGGCCTCTAGTTGGATGAAATAGTTTGCACGTATTGTTTTGGATAAGTATTGTTAGGCCTTTCTCATGTAGTTGACCCATGCTTAATAAATCATTTTTCAACTTCGGGATGTAGTAAACACCATCAATCTTTTGCATCACTCTAGCTACATTCAGCTTCACACGTCCCTTTCCTATTATTGTCATTCTTGAATTGTTGCCTAGCTTAATCGAGTGTTTGAACCCTTCATCTAATTCTGTAAACCACAATTTATTCTCACTCATATTGTCGATACACGACGTCGCGCGACGGCTCCACTTTTTGTTTATTTAACAACAAGGGTTTTTTTCTCGATTGGGGGAAATGAAGATTTTATTGGAGTCGCCATCTAGTAATTTGAGGGAACTAGAAATCCCAAATTAGACACTGGTCCCAGAGATTGAAGTACGGGGTTAGTTATGATTAAGGGAAGGTAGACACCACCCTTAAAACATCCTTTCAAGAGAAAGGTTACCCTTATTTGTGTGTTTTTTATTTGATTCAAATGCTATTATATTTTGAGTTTATTTGCAATTTTGTTTTTTTTTAAATGGTTAACGTTAGTCCCTAAAAATAAGAGACACGTTAAAAATGACATCAGTCCCTAAAACTAGGAGACTCATCTAAAATATTGACGTTTGTCCCTAAAAAGGAGAGTTACGTCTGAGTTACCAAAATAAATAATAATGGACATAATCCATATTTGGTATTTAAACTTTTGACATCGGTCCTTTTTCTGTAAAAAAAGAGACGTGTCGACAAACAATATTCATAGGAGACACGTCAAAAAATGACATTAGTCCCTAAAAAATAGGAGACTCGTCTAAAATATTGTGGTTGTTCGGAGGCTTCAAACGGCCGGAAATGGGAGATCGGATGAGAGAGAGAGAATCGCCGGCGAGAGGAGAGAGAGACTCCGAGATTTTGCTACGGTGTGAACGCGAGCATGGTACACCGGTGCAATTGAAGGTTGTGAACCATTGGATCGCGGATGAACTAATCCTTCGGCTGTGATTGGCTTGATCTGCAAGTTGATCGGACGGTCCGAATGGGCTGAGTTTGGATCTGGTATGACGCGGTGTACTGAGGGCTTGGTACAACGGGTGATGTGGCACAACAGGATCGAAGGGCAGATTGTTTTAAGGGCTGAGATAGATTTGGGTTTTAATCTAATGTGGTAAGCCCTATTGTATCCTATTAAATCAAAGGTCCAGAACTAAATACTATTAGATCTAACGGTTAGGATATTTTTGATATTTTTCAAATTATTTTTAATAAAAAACAATATCTTACTCACGTGAAAAACTGAAAAAAAACTCAAATAGTCATAATTCTCTTCTCTCTCTCTCTCTCTCTCTCTCTCTCTCTTTCTCCCAGCAAATTTTCACTGGCTATTTATAGCCAATGATGAGGGGACATGAAAATCCCAATACGGTGGTACAGATTTGCTTTAAAAGAAAAATTTCATCGCCACAACTGCTCCGCCTACTATCGCCTCAACTACCCCGTTTATTATGACAAATTCTGTATTATTGATTTTGTTTTATTATATATATAATAATAAATATTTATATGGGTAAAACTAAAAACTCAAATCAGTATTAGAAAAAGCTCCTTTCAACCGCTAAAAATCAATTTTAATTACTGAAAATTATGTTGAAACACTAAAAAAAAAAACTTTCGATGGGTATCAACCCGGTGGACCGGGTTTTGACAAAAAATAACAGTTTTGACCCAAAATGGCCTGAAACTCATTTTTTATCCCGATCGACATGGTTAGACCCGTATTGACCTAGTGGACTCGGTTTTGATCGAAAATGACGGTTTTGACCCGAAACGGCCTGAAACTCATTTTTTACCCTGGTTAATATGGTTTGACCCGTATTGACCCGGTGGACTCGGTTTTGATAAAAAATAACGGTTTTGACCTGAAACGGCTTAAAAACTCATTTTTTACCCTGGTCGACATGGTTTAACCTGTATTGACCCGGTGGAATCGGTTTTTATGGAAAGATGCGGTTGACTCGAGAAAAATATATTTTTAAATTTTAAATTTTTTCTTAATTTTTTTGGATTTTTTATAAATAATAATAGAAATAAAATAACATTTAAGAAAATATTGGTGAATCCAAAATTGGGTTACAACACATATGACTGTTACAACCTAAGTTTAAAAACCATACCTCTTCTATGGTTGATTTATGAAGTTCCACGTATGACATGAGCAACATTTCATCTTCTTCATCCAATTTCGTATAATTAGCTGTCTTTTTCCCAACTAGGACATTCATAAGAAAAATGCCATAGTTTATGACATCGAAAGCACTCAATGATGGCTTTGTTGAAAGGTTGTCTTCCCCGGCCTCTGCCTCTACGACCTCTATTTCTGCCTCCAAATCAATCATCCTCCCTTGCTTCAAACTTCTCTCCGCTGGTGACCTTGAGAAATTGCGCTTTCTCTGTGTGTCCCTTCATTCTTTGCTCGTGCATAAGCAAATTGCTTTGGAGTTCATCAATGGTCATTTCAACAAGATTATTTGATTCCTTGATGGAGCATACAACATAATCAAACCTTGCCATCATAGATCTCAAAATCTTCTTACTGATGATAGTTTGCTCCATACGTTCACAATGAGATTTCATCTTATTGCAATAGTAAGAGTTCTACCAAAATAATCATCAACACTCTCTCATTCTTTCATTCCAAGAAGCTCAAATTCTCTCTGCAATGCTTGTTGTTAAGCCTGTTTCACCTTAGTAGACCCTTGATACTTCTGACACATGAAGTCCCATATTCCTTTTGCAAAATCTCTGTTCAAAATCATCTCCATAATGGTACGATCAATGGCTTGGAAGAGGTAATTTTTTACTTTCAAATCTTTCAACCTCATGTCTTCTATAGTCTTTTGTTGTGCCTACATCTGTTTTGCTCTAGTTGCAATTGTGAGAATTCTAGTCTCGATCAAGCTCCAATACTCTTTGAATCTAGGAAACTTTCCATCAGCATGGCCCAATGGTCATAGTGACCACCAAACTTGGGAATAACTGGTTGGACGAAATTTCCTTCATCTACCATGCCTTTGATCTCCCCTTCTTCCTTCTTTGCACTCTCCCTCTCTTCACAAGAACACTGCAGGTCTTATATTCTCTTGATCAAGCCCCTTTAATGAAGCTCTGGTACCACTTGTTAGAGTCAGAAAACTTTAAGCACTAATGAAACTCTAAGAATGAGGATAATGAAACTTGTTTTATTCAATAGTAAGGCTGGTGTATATATCAAACCTTTACAACAGAAAAACAAAAAAAATATACAATTCACGTTTAACACTCCTACAACCGTGGTTTAGTGAGCAAATAATAAATCAAACCTAATCTCTTAATCCTAAAAACTAGGACATTATTAACAAACTCAGTTCCAACATATTTAAAATACTACTAGTCATCTGTGATGCTTTTTTTCTTAAAGCGTCAACATGGATAAAATAATCTTATTAGTGATGCAAATGGGGAGAGATTTTGAATTTAGTTGTATCATATATGCTAAACGTATACTTGCATATACTTACTCTAATAAATGATTTCTACTTTGAAAAAAAACTGAAATAATTCATAGATTAAATTTTAAGAAAAAAATCAAAAAAAAAATTTCTTCTGAATTTCGCACTAAAATGAAAATTAAGAATAAAAGACAAACCATCTGTTTAATGAATCTCAATTCAACAATATTGCAACATAAAATTATAAAATAATTCTTACGTGAGTAGATAGTGATAACATGTATTTTTTTTTACATTATATAAGTGTTGGAGAAAGTAGTTTTTAGACATGGTGGTTACTAGACACATTTAAAGTCTAATTAAAAGTGAGATCCATCTATTTTTTTTTTTAAAAAATTAACTAAGACTTATTGAAATTTTCTATATGCATATTATTTGTTTGTTATATTTTTTTTTTCTATATGCATATCTATGAATTTATTCATTTCTGTTGGCTTCTTTATATATTAGACATTGATGAATGTGAAGACCGAAACCCTTGCAATGGATTGACAAGATGTGTGAATACAGAAGGGTCGTACAAATGCAAACTTCATCCATTATGGTTTACTGTTCTAGGTATGTATCTCTTCTCTTTTATTGTTTTTATAGTATTTTATACTTTATGCCTTTAAAATAAAGAAAACTCTATACAAACAAATTTATACATTAAAAAAAATATAAAGAGTAAATTGCAATTTATTTTTTATATTTTTTAATGCAATCTTACATTAATTAATGCTTGTTGAAAATATCATAAATAATTCATTCAACGAGTATTGATTATTACTAGATATAAATGCTTTTTCGACATGTTTTATTGACAAATATCTAATTAATAAATATCTTAATTAATAAATACACGTCTTGTACATCATTAAAGTTGTGTATTGTAAATAAAATCTTGACATGGAAGACAAAGAGAGGGAAAAAAGAGTTTTTTTTTAACATAATAAAAAAATTAGTAAAGTAACACAGTTGTAAAAATATTTGAAAAACTAGCATACTTAAATTAATTGCAAATGTCATTTGCGACTTATTTCGAATTAAAGACCAAACATCTTCTTTCTTTCTTTCATTGTCTCCTCTCTCTCTCCCCCACCCCTCCCTTCTCACCACAAGCCAAGATCTCTTTCTCTACCACCAAAAACAACTCCTAGTAACCTTAAAACACTCATCTCTATCTAAAACACTCATCTTTCTCTATCTCTAGCAAAACTCATGACAACCAAGCTTTCTATCTTTACCAGTGACAGGTGTTGGATTTTACACCCAAACCAGCCACCACCGGTCACCCTCACCATCCATATTTTACTCCTAGAGGTATATTAAATTTTTTTCTCAATCAATTTGATGTAATTTATGTTTAAAGAACTTTAATCTTAACCTCTTTTAACAGGGATTGTCTGAACAGTCTTTATAGGAATGACTAAAGTCTCAAACTCCACTTATTGTACATCACTCGATTGTTTTTCCTTCTCTTATGATTTCTCTTGTTGTAGCATGTCAGACTCATCAAAAGTGACATCTCTACTCAAAATCATTTTCTTTGATTCAGAACACCAGAATCTGTAGCCTTTCACTCCTTCACTGAACCCCAAAAATATAGTTTTCTTGACTTTAGGATCTAGGTTGGACTCATTAATATGGTAATATGTTGAGCATCCAAATACACACATAGAGTCATAATCATTTGCAGGAGAGCCTGACCATACCTCCAAAGGGATTCTTCCATTTATTACTGCTGAAGGTAACCGATTAACAATATGATTAGCATAACTTAATTCCTCGCCTCAAAACACTCTGCTTAGTCCTGAATATGATAGCATACATCAGACTTTCTCCACCAATATGCGGTTTATGTGTTCTACTACTCCATTCTATTATTGTGTTTTACGGATAATAAAGTATCGCTTAATTCCTTTGTTTTGGCAAACTTTAAAGAAAGGTTCTGAAGTGTACTCACCACCATTATCTGACTAAAGAATCTTAATTCTCCTTCTAGTTTGAGTCTCCACCATTTTCTTCCATTTTAGAAAGACATCAAGGACCCCGTCTTTATTTTTCATCATGTACACCCATACTCATCTTCAAAAATCATCTATAAAAGTAACAAACCAATAATTATCTGTAATAGATTCATTCTTTAAAGTTTCTCATATGTCTGTGTGAAAATAACCTAGAATCCTTTTGTTTTATGCATGTTCAGGAAATATAAGTTTCCTTTCCTTGCCTCTTAAAATAACTAATACACCATGAATTGCTCTTAGGATTCCACCATGCATGATAATCCAAATTCATTTGGACAAGCATATCTATAACTTCACATTTCCACAAGCCAAAATTGCCTTTCTCAAACTTTTCCTCCTCAAATTTGGTATTCGATACCGGGATATACTGTGGTAGGGTACTAACACTTCCCACTATTTTTTATTCTAAAACATCAGCTATTAAGATGTATTTTAATTACAAACAGACTCTCAAAATTGTTAAAACACACACTTTAATGCTTAAAAAAGCCAAAAACAATAACTTTGATGTGCTCCTTCACAAGTCAAACACCACGATTGTGTCCGGAATGGTTGAGAATGCGAGGAATGAACTTGACATGGCTAAAAATGGCCTAAAAAACCACTGAGTAAGCCACACAACTAATCTCAATAAGTTGACTCAAGAAGGAATATTTTGTCATTGTCAAGGGAATATTCTGCTAACCTCTAAAGGAATATTTTGCACGGTTAGATGACGTGGCTATTAATGTGTTCTTATGGACCCTAGTAGATGACGTGGGAAATAACTAAGCGCCAACATGTCTGTTGACGTGGCAGAGTCTTCCGGGGTGAGGATTTTGGCACCAACTAGTTTTTTTGGCAAGTTTTCAGCGAAACTTCAGTGAGCTCCACAAGACTCATTTTAACTCTGATTTTGATGATTTTTATATCGTCAGAATTGTATCGACGAGAGGAATCTCCTGGTGTGACCAGAATACAGATATAAGAACTTTGAAAATAAAATTCTGCAACTTTGAATTAAGAGCTAAAAAACATGTTTTTTCATTGTTTTAGCTTCCCTGATACTCTGATATTAATTTGTTATGTATACTAGATTGAAAGCAAACACAAAAAACACACAAACAAGCAGATTTACATGATTTTCCAAATCAAATATGTCCACGAAGGCAGCAAATTGTATATTATTGGAGGAATGATACAAACACTCTACTCAATCCTAGTACAATCCCAAAACCTAATGTTTCACTCTTAATGTTTCACTCAAATATGCTATTTCTCCCTCTCTTAGATGCACTCTTTTCCTCTCTTTTTGTGCTCTTTCTTCTTGGCTTGGTTGTACAACAATGGAGGGGGCCTCCTATTTATATGGACCAAATAAAGCCATTATGACAGTGGTTGAAGGTTGATATAATTGTAGAGACATAAATATAGAGAAATTCCGGACAAACTCCACCATCATTTTGATATCATAAAGCTATAGCATTTTCCTTCAAACCACTCAAAGTGGACATCCCATTCACTTTTTTAATACTAAATGTATAATTTTCTATCTTTTTTTTTTGTTTTTTTTTTTGTTAAAATCGGGGCTAAAACGCCCAATTAAATTAAACGCGGCAGAGTTGATCCAATCAGATCATAATACAAAATACAATAAAGACCCGCAGGAGGGTCATTAAAGTAAATAGAAAATCTAACCAAAAAACTCCTGGTTAAACCGTAGTTGGCTAGCCAATCTGCCACTGAATTTGCTTCTCTGTAGACATGGAGTACCTGAATATCCCATTCTTTTGCTAATAATTCTCTAGCATGCATGATTAGATTATAATTTTTGTCAATGATAATTTTATTTTTAGTGATTAAATCAACCGCTAATGACGAATCAGATTCCAAAATAATTTTTCGGAATCCTTTTGACCAAGCTAATTTCAAACCATTGGTAATTGCCCATAATTTAGCACTCACTGATGTGCAAATCCCGATATTAAGAGCGAAACCAACAATCCATCTACCCATAGCATCCCTAATGACTCCACCAGCTCCAGCCACCCCTGGGTTTCCCTTGCTGCAACCATCTACATTAATCTTCACCCAATCAATTGGAGGATATCTCCACCCTATGCAAACCCTCTGTTTGGTATTATCTTTGAATCCAGATTCACCAACCATAGAATGAATGACATCACCCATAAGTCTCCTGATCACTTGAACAGTGCTGGTGTTAGGGGATGTAGAAGAACTAAAAATTCGATGGTTTCTCTCCTTCCATATTTGCCACAGCGCAATGCCAAATTCAATACCCCAGAACTTTCTCTTAGAGCTTGGATGGTTACCTCGAAGGTTATTCAGTAGCCAAGTATACCAGTTAAGGGAGTAAAAAGCCTCTCGATCTGCAACTTCAATAATTCTGTCCCAAACCCCACGTGCATTTGGGCAGTACTCACGGAGAGCATGAATGATTGTTTCTAACTCTGTCAAACAATTACTACAGCAGGGGTTAGAAGTGATTTTCCTTCTCCATCTAACTTCATTTGTCATGATGGCCCCGTGAGCTACTGTCCAAAGGAATATCTTCACTCTTTCTAGACCCTTCCATTGCCAGATGATCTTCCACAAAGGGTCGTTTTGTTGATGAGTAGCTCTACTATCTTCCTGAATCCGATAAGCTGAATTAACTGAGAATTGACCACCTGTAGAATGTCTCCAGTATACTTTATCTTCCCCCAACTGAGGTGTAGGAGGATTATAACCTGCCAAGATCAAAATTACCTGAATTGGTAGGAAATGAGCAAAAGTTTCCCATTGCCATTGACCTCTGTCATCCACCATATCGGCTACTGAACAATTCAACATAACCTCAGGAATAATCTGGGAAGTGTGCATATGCAAAGGGCCATACCCTTCCAACCAGGAGTCCTTCCAAAACAGCACCTTGCTTCTACATCCCAGAACCCAGTTTACACCTTGAGTGATAGATGGCCACACTTTGCAAATACCCTTCCACAAAACTGAATCTCTTTGTTTAGCCTGAGGACTAGGAATTAGCTCCTGATCCTTAACATATTTAGATCGCAAGACCCGAACCCATAATCTCTCACTATTCTGAAAAACTCCCCAAGCTAGTTTCATAATGAAAGCCCTGTTCATACTGTCCATTTTCCTCAGCCCCAGGCCCCCTTCTTCTTTTGGCTGACACATAGTCTTCCAATTAATTAAATGAATCTTATCCTTCCCATCCTTTTGACCCCATATGAATCTCCGACATAATTTCTCAATATCATAACAAATGCTTTTAGGGAGTAAAGCTGATTGCATTGGATAAAGAGGAACTGAGGAGAGCACTGCCTTACATAAGGTAATCTTCCCTGCAAGAGATAAACTATTTGCTTTCCACCCGGCTAGTTTACTTTGCAAGTTATCAACAATATAACTGTAGGTCTGTTTTGTGACCCTTTGATGCAGAAGAGGAACACCAAGATTCTTCCCTAAGTCCTTTGTAGTCTTGAAACCACTGTTCCTACTAATATTAGTAATTAGAGCTGGAGAGACATTCTTTGAGAAGAAGATTTTAGTTTTAGCCATATTCACCCTCTGACCAGAAACTTTACAGAATGTTTCCAGGCAACCCAAAATCCTATCCATTTGATCAGTGCTTGCTTCTGCAAATAACAACATATCATCGGCAAAGCAAAGATGAGAGATAACAGGGCCAGTTCTTTTGATTCTGAAAGGGCGCCAACTGCCTTGATCAACCTCCTTGTTAATAAGTTGTGACAAATGTTCAAGACATAAAACAAAAATATAAGGGGATAGCGGGTCCCCTTGTCTTATGCCTCGAGATGGACTGAAATCCACAGTAGCATTACCATTCCATAGAACATTGATAGAAGTAGATTCTATACATTTCATAATCAAGGTAACCAAATTAGATGGCAATTTTACCTCAGAAAGAGTATTACTAATGAAATCCCACTGTAATCTATCGTAATCTATCGTAGGCCTTTTCCAGATCCACTTTGATAGCCATCATACCCTTTCTCCCTTTCATATTTCTCATGGAATGTACAATCTCCTGAGCCACTATAATATTATTTGTGATGTTCCTTCCTGGAATGAAGCTGCTCTGGGATTCACAGATCCATTTTGATAGCCATCATACCCTTTCTCTTTTTTTTTGTTAGGTTTAAAATTGTTATGATTATGGCATATGAATTGTTTATTTATCAACGTATTTAATTAACCAGCTTCACCTTGAACACGCAAATTACCAAGGTAACCATATAGTAAATTAGCAAGTAAATTCAATTAAGTGGTTAAATCAACACCTGTACCTTAATTTTGGGCATTCCAAGTACTCCCACACTATCAGTTTTTGGTCCCATGTGATTCCTTTGTCCACTTTGCTTAGTACATGTGGAACTTAAGGTTAACAATAGAAAAACTTAATCTTTACAGATATAAGTGGAATATTGATGAATTTATAGGAGTAAAAATGAAGTTTACCCTTTTGTAATTAATTTGTGGATGGTAAATCAACTTTATTTTCCAGCAAGAATGAAAACCTATAATATTATAAGCTATTCACAAATCTTGCTATATGTAACAATCATACAGTTATCGGTCTGGCCCTTGGAGTACTGTTCTTGCTCATTGGTGCTTGGTGGATGTACAAACTTTTCAAAAGAAGGAAGAGCATTCAGT
>Ga0307509_10009173_pt1 | contig 12428 bp, 13 predicted proteins | sample 10_EM_MG_FD_202245 | JGI IMG/M metagenome (GOLD analysis project Ga0307509, IMG submission 202245) | Populus trichocarpa ectomycorrhiza microbial communities from riparian zone in the Pacific Northwest, United States - 10_EM | ecosystem: Host-associated > Plants > Roots > Unclassified | place...
GGACTCCTGGTGGAAGTAAGAGAATCACTTGATGCAGAAAATGATATGATGGGCACTTGAGCTTTTTCTCCTAGACCAATAACAAAATTAGCTTGCATTGATGTTGTCGGCCCCAAGATTGCTTGCGCTTCCACATTCTTTATCAAGTCCAAGGCTGCGATTTACAAAGGTGATCGAGAACGAAAGGATCGACTTAGCATTTTTCTTTAATGATTAAAGATTAATGGAATAGATTTATGAATACTCATATCAAGAATATGTTGGTAATCCAACCAATAAATCATATATTTTATATGAAAAAGACTAGAGAAGAAATCGAAATCAAGGTTCTCTAAAGAAGTAACTCATCACTAACAAGTAGACAGATTGAGTACCCTACTAACAGTAAATCATAGCAAGCAATCATTAAGATTTCTCTTGTTACTGCTTTAACTTTTTTATCTCCAGCTGGTGGCTAGATTTATGCGGTTGACTTTCAAAGATGGGCAGATCATGACTATATATTTTGCCTCTTTGCATGTGATATATACTAGGCTTATGCATGGTCCTAGACAGTAATATCTTAGTTGTTATTTAATTAAAAAAAATAGCTCGACTAAGTTTGATAATTAATCTAAATAAACTTATGATCTAATCAAAAACTCAATCTGGCTCAGGACTAGGAGTACTGGAGTTTTTGGCAAATCTGATGGGAGTCCTAATGGCCTAATTACTCTGTATATGTAAAATGTAGCTCTCTCTCTCTAAATTCTTATATCTCTTTATCATCTGTCTTGGCTTTGAACAGCTTGGTCCATGTAGTAAATTTTTTTCTTCAATTTCAGACATTCAGTGTATTAATGCATCTATATAGAAAATATTGTAGGCATACTATATAGAAAATTAATATTGTAGTCATACTCTTGTATTGTAACCTCCACTATTACTATTATATATTGCCTTACACATATATATAGAAAGGATTGGCTAACCAATAGGTTAAGCCTCCTAATTATTCTCAACTTTGTATCAAAGCCTTCTGTAATCAAAACTCTTCTTCCCTCTCCCTATGGACTCTACTACTACTGCTGCCTTCTCCCCCCACCAAATCGGTGGTGCAGCCTAGCCGGCCAACCACTTAGAAGCTACTGTTACTAGTTCTTTCTCCCACCAGTAGCAGCCCCAACCTGCAGAGCAGAACCATGGTTCCTTCTCCCATGTTTTTGTCGTCCCTCTTCACATCATGGGGACAACAACTTCTTCTATCATTGCGATGTCCAACACTCATCAAGTGGTCTCATTGAAGCTTACAAACACCAACTATCTCTATTGGCGAATGCAGATGAAGCCATATCTTCTTGGTCAAGGTGTTTTCCATTTTGTCGATGGCTCAGTGCCATGTCCTCCCTCTCATGTTTCTGATTGTTCTGATGGTTCTTCTTCAGCAATCAACCCTTTTTTTCTTCGTTGAAAGCAATATGATCACCTTATTTTATGCGTGTTACTCTTCTCTCTCTCCATGGACGTCTTGCATCTTGTGGTAGATTGCTAGACTTCTTGTATTTGGCGTACTCTTGAGAAAGTGCTCGTTTCTCCATCGAATTCTTGCATTATGCAACTCCATGGGGCTTTTCAAGATATTTGGCAAAGAGATGCTTCGGTTACTATATACATGCATCACACCAAGTCATTATTTGATGAATTGGCTGCTGCTGGCCAACCCATCTCTCTTGAAGACTTCAATCTCTATATATTTCATGGTCTTCGTGGTGAGTTTAAAAACTTGGTAACTAGTCTTATGACCAAGGCAGAACCGTTGTCATATGCGAACCTTCACAACCATCTTCTTACTCATGAGTTTCTGCATAAGACTTCTTTTCCATCATTGGCCGTAAATCCATCTCTACTGCCCACACCATCTTTACTGCCCTATGCTCATCTTGCCTGGCAATAGCACAACTCCAATTTTAGGCGTAACAGAGGTTGTTCCCGCGGTAACTGGCGCTCAACAGCAACACGTACAATAGCAATGGCAAGTCTGATTTTCATGGCTCTCATTCTTCTACTCCCATGGACTAAAAGCAAGGTCATTGGCAGCAGCCCAGACGGCCTGCTGCTTGTGGGCAGTGGTCTCCTCATCGGTCCTTTGAGCAGAACATCAAGTGTCAACTATGCTTCTTCTTTAGCCCCACAGCCCCACACTATGCTTAGTTTTGCAGTAGTCACCAGTCCTCTACCCATATTGTTGTTGGTCCGGTTTCTGCCCCTACTTGGTTCCCGGACACCGGTGCGAACCAACACGTTACGCCTGATCTTGCAACTCTGACTGATTGTGCACCCTATCTTGGTAATGATCACTTGCATGTTAGTGATGGTTGTCGCACGTGTGCGGCGTCGCGGCGAAAACATCCACCCTCAAATTCTGTTTTATCTAAAAATGTGGCAAATGTGGGGAGACAAGGAATTCTTGTCTTTTATTAGTGGAAAAATGGAATGGGAGTCGCCACCTAGTATTTTGGTCACTAGGAACCTTAACTGGTCTCAGAGATCAGGTACGGGGACTGGTTGCGTAAAGGGAAGGTTTTAGCACCCCAAATACGCCCTACCTAAGGTAGACTGCATTGTTTTAATTGTCTGATAAAATCTAAGGTCTTGTCGTTTTTTTTCTAGTTGTTGGTCCGTCTATGGTTTAAGAAAAGTCCTCTTCGGTAAAGAGATCCTTATCTTATCGGGTAAAACCTAACTGTTCTAATGTCAACAAAAAAAAATTAATATCCGGAATACGTCTTACATATAAGATCATAACCCTAGATATTAAAAGAAAACAAAATAATTTTTTTGGCATTTTTGAAATATTGGCCTAGTTCTCGTGACTTTAATAAACTGGTTATTAAAGCCAAAATGCATGCTAATATAAATTTTTGAACCTTTGTTGTATGAAAATATGATATGTTTTTTTATATTTTTTTTGAAAGACTAGGCCGTATGCATAAAAACTCAACATTTTATTTTTATATTTTTATATTTTTTTTATGAAAACCAAGTATTTTAATACCAGATTTGTATCTTTACAATATAAAAATACAAACCAATATTGATCAAAATGCAGTAAAACAATATACAAGAAAATCACAAATTTTTTTGAAAATATTTTTTGAATTTATTTTTATTTTTTATTTTTATTTTTGGGCTGGGTCCAGCTCGGCCCTTGTGGCTGGGCTGGACCCAGCAGGCCTATCCGGGTCACTGGCCCGACCCAATGACCCGGCTGACTAAGGCCTGCATGCGTGAACTATTCACGCATGCAGTGCACTTCGCACAGTGTTATATAACTACAAAAGACGAAATGAAAGTAAAAAAAAAGAACTTACCTGGTGCGAGGAGGCAGAGCCGAAGACGATGACTGGACGATTCTCCTGCGCTCCTTCCTCTTTTTCCTCCTTTCTTTCAGTCTTCTTATCCTGCTTTTATAGGCAGAGATAGCCTTGTGCTGGTAACGGCCGGCTTGTAATCTGCATGTAGAGGGATCACAGCCTTAAAGCATGCTCCATAACGGATGCCATGCTGCAGAAAACGCCTCAGCCTTTACTGCTGAAAACAGCTGCATGGAAGAGACAATGAATAGTGTCCAAGAAACGACGCCGTTTCAAAATTCAAATAGATACTTCTGAATTTTTTTGCAATTTTGTAATCAAGCCCTCGGAAAAATTGTAGTTGGATCCCTTGATTTTAGCGTCTTTTCCGGTTTGGTCCTTGGTTTCGGATTGTTTCAAATAAGTCCCTAATTGGCTATCAAACTTCAATAATTATGCAATTAAGCCCCTGATTTGACCAAATCAACTCTTCAAAATTATACTTGGACCCCAGAAGTTTAATTTCTTCCAATAAAAGCCTAAATTGACTTAAGAAATCAATTTTCTTGCAATCAAACCCTCCATAAATTCAATTAAACCTTGAATAAAATTTAATTGAGTCCATAAACATCTGATTTTGGACTTTTCTTCCTCAAATTGAATTTTCCTTATCAACAGAGCTCTCATTGTCAAATTTCAACCTTTTGTATTTTTTGAATCTCCTCAACCAATTTTGGCATTTTTTCGGCATTCCAGCATCCTTTTCTCGCTCCTATTATTTTTTGGATTTCTTCTGAATATTTTTTTGATATTTTTTTGTATTTTCTCATTATTTTTGTGGGAACCCAAAAATGGGTAACAACAATGGTAAGGGTCTATCCATATCCCATATTGGACATAACATGTTACATTCCCCTAAACGCACCTTTACATTATCTAATGTTCTCCATGTTCCTCACATTACCAAACCATTGCTATATGTTCAGAAATTTTGTCATGATAATAATGTTTATTTTAAATTTCACGCCTTTGTGTTTTATGTAAAGGATCTCACCACCAAAGCAATGCTCTTTTCTTATCAGGGCAATGATGGTCTCTATGTTTTCTCTAAGTCCTCTGCCACCACCATTCCTCAAGCTTATTGGTCTCCTTATGTCTCTGCCACTGCTTATCTGTAGCATCGTCGATTGGGACATCCTACTTCCTCTATTTTTAATTTGTTAGTTTCCAAAAATAAAATAATGTGTGCTTCTAAACGCTTTCTTGTTCAATGTCAAGCTTGTCCGCTTGGCAAGTCGTTGCGTCTGTCATTGCGACTTACGGGCCATAAAACTATTGCTCCATTTGATTTAATATTTAGTGATGTTTGGGGTCTTGCTCCTATGTTCTCTTCTGATGGTTTTCGTTACTTTGTTATTTTTATCGATGCACATACAAAATATATATGGTATTTTCCGCTTGTTGCAAAATCTGATGTGTTTTCTATATTCCAATGTTTTCAAGTGCTTGTTGAGCGTCAGTTTTCTCACAAAATTAAATCTGTTCAAACTGATTGGGGTGGTGAATATCAGAAGTTAAATAGTTTCTTTCAAACTATTGGTATTCGTCAGAGATTAATCTGTCCTCATATGCATGAGCAAAATGGCAGTGTTAAGCGTTGTCATCGTCATATTGTCAAAACTGGTCTTACACTCTTAGGCCAATGTAGTGCTCAATTATAATTTTGGAATTATGTGTTTGAATCTTCCATATGTCTCATCAATTACATGGCTACTCTTTTCCTTCAAAATCAGTCTCCCTTTGAATGTTTGTTTAATCATACTCCTGATTATGATTTTCTACATACTTTTGTGTTCTTAGGTTATAGTTCCTCGCATCTTGGCTACCGTTGTCTCGATTTTGCATCTCAACATATATATGTCTCTTGTCATGTTCGTTTTCATGAAAGTGTGTTTCCTTTTGCAGCTTCTGAATAGATAGCACACCCCTCAGCCATTCCCTCAAAGAAATTAGGCTGAGTTCGACCCAAAATAGTTGGCCAAGATTGGCCCAAAAAAGAGGTTAGGCCGATGTCAACCCAACAATATCTTTGGGATACTAGGCCGGACCCGACCTAGTATTTTGGTCTGGGCCGACACTAGTCCACCTCAGGAACAATAGACTCTCCACTATTCACTTGTAGAATAGTGCAGGAGGGAACGAAGAAGAAGAATAAGAAGAGAAGGAGGGAGAAGAAGAAGAATAAGGAGGAGAAGGAGCTGGTAGTGGCTCACGGTGGTGCTGGCGGCGACTAGGCAGATTAAGACAAAGAGAGAGAGAGAGAGGTTATTGTTCTTCTCTTCTTCTCTGTTTGTTTTTTTCCTGTTATCTTCTCTTGTAAGTTTCCTTCTATTTTATTCTTTGTTCGTCTGTCTGGTTCCTTTGTATTTGTTTCGTCCCCATCTCTCCTATTTTTTTCTTTTTTTTTGTTTGTTTCGTTCTTTTCCTTCCTTTTTTTTGTTCCTTTTTGTCCTCACCCCCACCTCCTAGTAAGGGGGTATTTATAAAGGGCAGGGGGAGAGAGAGTTACCTTACTCTTGTCCAGTCACACCAAAGGGGTAGGGTGGCTTTGGCATCCATTATGTAACCGCCCACAGAGCTTGTCCCCTCTGCCCCTTTCATCATGGTGGTAGGTCATGAGAGGGTGTGGGTTATGTTAGTGTTTTTGGGTAAGTGGAAGGGAAAGAGAGAGATAGAGGGAGAGACATTGCAAAGGAGGGGAAGAACATTTGTTTTCCATCTTTATGATGACAATCTTTCTCTAATTATTTGTTTTATCATATATAGTGTAGCAGTCTCTATCAAAGTAAAGAGCATAACCTTTTTCCATTATTTAGCCTACGCTCAATAAATTATTTTTAAAATTTAGGATAAGCAATGCATCGTTGACAAATTCCATACCTTTCTCCATCTCCATATTATAGAATGTACTTATATAGGAAATACTGTATAGGAAATATTGTAGACATACTTTTGTGTGGTAACCTCCACCATTGCTATTGTATATTGCCCTACACATATATATAAAAAGGGTTGGCTAACGATTAGGTTAAGCCTCCTAATTATTCTCAACTTGGTATCAGAGCTTTCTACCGTAAGAACTCTTTTCTCCCTCCCTCCCTTTGCAGTCGGCCCTCTCTTTACTTTTTCTACATGGATTCTACTACTGCCACCGACTTCTCTCTCTCCACCGGTGGTGCAGCACAGCCGGCCAATCATCCCCAAGCTATTGCTGGTGGTGTCTTTTCTCCCCCACAGCAGCCTCCACTTGCAGAGCTTGTCTCTGATTCTTCCTTCCAAGTCCCTACCATTCATTTGCCTCTCGTGGGAACACACACTCCAGCTATTGTTCCTGTAGCGAACACCCACCAAGTCGTTTTGTTAAAACTTACAAACACAAATTATCTCTATTGGAGAATGCAGATGAAGCCATATCTCCTTGGTCAAGGTGTTTTTCACTTCGTTGACGGCTCAGTGTCGTGTCCTCCATCTCATATTTTTAACAATTCTGCTAGTTCTTCCTTTACCATCGGCCCTTTTTTTCTTCGTTGGAAGCAATAGGATCAACTTATTTTGAGTGCTTTACTCTCCTCTCTCTCCGTGGATGTGTTGCATCTCGTGGTAGATTGTTCTACCTCGCATTGTGTTTGGCGCACTCTTGAGAAAGCGCTTGCCTCTCCGTCTAATTCTCGCATCATTCAACTCCATGGCTCCTTTCAAGACCTTTGGCAAGGTGACTCATCAGTTAGTATATACATGCAGCAAGCCAAATCGTTATTTGATGAATTAGTTGCTGCTGGTCGCCCCATGTCTCTTGAAGACTTCAATCTTTATGTGTTTTGTGGCCTTCGTGGCGAGATCAAAGACTTGGTAACGAGTCTCATAACCAAGGTAGAACCGCTGTCGTATGCTGATCTTCACAGCCACCTTCTTACCCATGAATTTCTGCACAACTCTTTCCATTCCATAGCTGCCGCTTCCTCTCTGCTGTCTTCTTATTCTCTGCCGCAACAGCCACCTCTGCTGCCAACACCACAGTTTGCTGTTGGGAATATTTCTACCATGCCTTGGTTCCCCGACCCGGCGCAAATCAATGTCACACCTGATCTTGGAACTCTGACCGATTTTGCACCCTATCTTGGTAATGATTATTTGCATGTTGGTGACGGTAAGGGCCTTGACATATCCCATATTAGACATACTACATTACATTCCCCAAAACGCATGTTTACCTTATCTAATGTTCTCCATGTGCCTCATATTACCAAACCGTTGTTATCTGTTCAAAAATTCTGTCGTGATAATCATGTTTATTTTGAATTTCACGCTTTTATGTTTTATGTGAAGGATCTCGTCACCAAGGAAGTTCTCCTTTTCGGTCAAAGTCATGATGGTCTTTATGTCCTCTCCGAGTCTTCTGCCATGTCAATTCCTCAAGCTTTTTGGTCTCCTTGCATCTCTGCGACTGCCGACCTGTGGCATCGTCGTTTGGGTCATCCAACCCCTCGCATTTTAAATTTGTTAGTTTCTGGAAATAAAATCGTATGTACTTCTAGACATTCTCTTACTCAGTGTCAAGCTTGTCCTTTAGGCAAGTCGTCCCGTTTGTCATTACGACCTACGGGTCACAAAACTTCTACCCCTCTTGATTTAATTTTTAGTGATGTTTGGGGTCCTGCTCCTATGTTTTCTTCTGATGGCTTTCGCTATTTTGTTATTTTTATCGATGTGCATACCAAACATATATGGTATTATCCGCTTGTTGCGAAATCTAATGTCTTTTCCACTTTTCAACGTTTTCAAACACTTGTTGAGTGTCAGTTTTCACTTAAAATTAAATCTGCTCAAATTGATTGGGGCGGTGAATATCATAAATTAAATAAATTTTTTCAGACCATTGGTATTCATCATCGGTTAATTTGTCCTCATACTCATGAACAACATGGCACTGTTGAACGTCGTTATCGATATATTGTCAAAACTGGCCTAACCCTTTTAGGCCAGTGTAGTGCACCATTGTGATTTTGGAACTATGCTTTTGAATCATCGGTGTACCTTATGAATCGCATGCCTACTCATGTTCTCCAAAATACATCTCCGTTTGAGTGTCTGTTTCGTAGCACTCTTGATTATAACTTCCTACGTACTTTTGGGTGTCTTTGTTTCCCCCTTTTGCGTCCATATCATGCTCATAAATTAGATTTCTGGTCTTCTCCTTGTGTGTTTTTAGGCTATAGCTCATCCCATCTTGGTTATCGTTGTCTTGATTTAGAGTCTCATCGTATTTATATCTCCCGTCATGTTCGTTTTCATTAAAATGTCTTTCCTTTTGAGAAGTCTGAATAGGTAACATCCTCACCGGTAACTCCCACACAACATACCTATCTTCCATCCTTGCACCCTCCTCCATGTTTTCAGCCTACTACTCACCCAACTGGCCCTCCCAACAACCCAATTTTGCCCTCTGTCGCACCCCACCAGACCACCCTTTTACCCATAGCTTCTGCCACCCCTTCATCCCCATCCCACACTGCCATACTGTCACCATATACTTATCTTTCCAATGATCATTATGCAGGAACAGGTTCTCCATCATCGGATGCGCATGTTCTCCGGTCTGTTGCAGCAGAGCAGCCCGGTTCTGCTACAGAACATCCCAGTTCTGCCGCAGCCTCACCAGCTTCTGCAATACCAACCAGTCCATCCACTGTTTCTCCAGCTGGTCTGCAGCTCTATGTAGACCTCTCTTCATATACTCTTCAGCACCTTCTAGGTACAGGTCACATTACTTCATGTCCAACAGCTTGTCAACATCCCATGGTCCTCCGTCCAAGACAGCCCAAGACAGCATTGTCTACCGTCACTGCCACAACCTTTGTTGCCTCCTTCAACTGGGTAGTTTCACCTCCATCTCATGAGCCACTTGTTTTTAATGATGCTAACAGATATATGGCGTGGCATAGTGCTATGCGTGAGAAAATTCAGGCCTTACGCGCAAACAGAACTTGGACCTTAGTGTTGTTTCACCCCTCTATGAATGTTGTTAGTAGTCGGTGGGTGTACAAGATTAAATGCAAGTCTGATGGTAGCATTCAGAGGTATAAAGTGCGTCTGGTTGCTAGAGGTTTCACTCAGCAAGAAGGTATTGATTACTCTGAAACCTTTAGTCCTGTCATCAAGCAGGCGACCGTCAGATTAGTCTTCTCCATTGCCGTTTCATGTGGTTGGAAAATTCATCAGCTTCATATCATAATGCCTTCCTTAACGGTGTTCTTGGCGAGGAGGTCTACATGAAAAAACCTCCAGGTTTTGTTGATTCTGCTCTCCCCTCTCATGTGTGTCGCTTCATAAATCCCTATATGGTTTAAAACAGGCTCCGTGGGCTTGGTGCACTCGTCTGAATGATTTTCTATTATCTATTGGTTTCCGTGCCTCTAAGGTGGATACCTCATTGTTTATCTTCTCTGTTGGTTCTAATATTTGTTATCTTCTGGTCTATGTTGATGATATTCTGCTTACGGGTAGCAACTTTCTTCTACTCTAACACCTCATTCAGCTACTGAGCTCAAAATTTAAGCTTCGCGACTTGGGTTCTGTTCATTATTTTTTGGGTATAGAGGTTCAGTCTACTAGTATGGGTCTTATGCTCCACCAACATAAATATACACTTGACATCCTCATTCGGGTTGGTATGTTATCTTGCAAACATGTTGATACTCCTATCTCTACATCCAAAGCTACCATTCTGCCCGATCCATTATTTTCTGATGCTACACGCTTTTGTTAAATTGTGGGTGCTCTTTAATATCTCACTTTTACGCGCTCGAATATTTGCTTTGTTGTTAACAGAGTCTGTCAGTTTATGCATGCTCCTACATATTCTCATTGGGCTGTCGTGAAATGCATCCTGCGTTATCTTCGGGGTACGGCATCCCATGGCTTGCATATAATTACTCGCAGTTCTTCTTGTGCCTTACATAGTTTTACATAAGCAGATTGGGCAGACAATGTTAAGGATAGAAAATCTACGGGTGGTTACTTTGTGTTCTTTAGTCAGACGTCGATTTCGTGAAAATCTGGTAAGCAACACATAATTGCTCGCTCTTCTATTGAAACTGAGTACAAAGCCTTAGCCGATGGCAGTGCTAAGGTTATTTGGCTTCAGTACTTATTAACAGATCTTCAGATCCGTCTGTTTCTGCTCCTATCATCTGGTGTGACAATCTTGGTGCCATTTATTTGTCTGCGAATCCTATCTTTCATGCTCGCACAAAACATGTTGAGGTTGATTATCATTTTGTCCGAGATAGAGTTGCCAAGAAGGAGATTCAGATTTGTTTTATTTCCCCTCGGGATCAACTTGCTGATGTCTTCACTAAGCCACTTTCTACTTCTTCGTTTACTGCTTTTCTTTTCAAGCTTCGGGTTGATCCTTCACCCTCAACTTGAGGAGGCATATTATAAAATGCATTTATATAGAAAATACTGTATAGGAAATATTGTAGACATACTCTTGTGTGGTAACCTCCATCATTGCTATTGTATACTGCCCTATACATATATATAGAAAAGGTTGGCTAATCATTAGGTTAAGCCTCCTAATTATTCTCAACTCTCCACGATGATATTGCTTGATGATATTGCCTAATGATATTGCCTTTTACTTTTGCCTTGTGCATTGCATTATTTCCAAATTTGAGTTTAGAATTGATTAATGAGTCTCGGTTGGTCAAAATAGTATCCTTGCTCGTCATGTAGTTGTTGCACGAGCTATCAATATACCACGCATCTTTCTTGTCTTTAGTGGCAACATGACAGCATTAGAATAACTTCTCTTCATCATCATTCTTCTCACAAAAATTGCTTGGTGATTATTTTTGTTGCGAGAATCCTTTTCTAAATGTCCAAATCATTCACAAGAGTGACAGTGTGGCTTGCCACGGTTTCAACAATCTTTCTTTAGATGATTTGTATTTTTACAAATGCCACAAAAAGGATATTTTCTCTTCGACTGGTTACCTCTTCTTCAAAAATATTATTTTCTTCTAAAAATTTCTCTTCTAGAATTCTCCATAAATCTCTGGGCATTATATCTAGATTTCTGAAACCTTAGATTAATCTTAGACTGAAAAAAACTCTCGACAGAGTCTTCTACATAGCTACTCAATCTTTTTCATGTGCTTCCAAAGAGCCCACTAGTTCAGCTACTGACAAGGTTGCTAAATCTTGCGATTGCTCTATAGCAGTAACTATAAAACTAACTAGAAGTTGTTCAACAACCCTTTAATCATAAAATGTTTTTTCCTAGAGATCTCATTTGATTTACTACTAGTTTAATTCTTCCTTGATAATCTTTAATAGTCTCATAATCTTTCATTTAAAAGTTCTCTAATTCCCTTCGTAGTATTTGGAGTCTAATGATACGTACCTTAGAATCACTAAGAAACTCCTCTTGCAAAATATCTCAAGCTTGCCTTGCTGTTGAAGCTTTAGTAATCCTTGTTAAAATTGTATTAGCTAGTGACTATTGAATCAAATAAAGAGCACTAGCATCCTTTTGCTCTTTCACCTCTAACTCCTTCTATTGTGCTTCTTCTAAAATAGAGATATTTTCTAGGATGTTTAATCCCTTCACTACAGTATCCCAAAGCTTTTGAGACTTGAAAAGTTTCATCATTTTTATTTTCCACAAATCATAGTTGTTTCCATGAAAAATAAAAAGTGGCATAGAGATAGATTTTGATGAATTTGTGGCGGCTATAATGAACCCTAATGCCCACTTACGATCAATTATGCTTTGATACCATTGTTAGAAGATGATGGTAGTTTAGAGGTTTTAATAATTAAGGATTGAAATGAAAATACTTTGATATTTAAGATGCTTAGTTCTAATGGTTTGGAAAAGGAGGACTTAATTTATAGTTTGAAAATGATTGAAAGATGTTGACACACAAAGCAAAACTTTATTAATAGGAAGTACAACATACTGGGCATAAAGGTTTTAGTACTTAGATTTAAGATTAGTATAGTTTTTTTTTTTTTTTTTTTTTTGTTAAG
>Ga0307509_10009174_pt1 | contig 12426 bp, 13 predicted proteins | sample 10_EM_MG_FD_202245 | JGI IMG/M metagenome (GOLD analysis project Ga0307509, IMG submission 202245) | Populus trichocarpa ectomycorrhiza microbial communities from riparian zone in the Pacific Northwest, United States - 10_EM | ecosystem: Host-associated > Plants > Roots > Unclassified | place...
TGAACAGGGTTGCCGCGTGCCGCCGGGCCGCCGGGCCGCCGGCCCGCCGCGCAGCCGGGCAGCCACGCAGCTGGGCAGCCGCGCAGCCACGCAGCCGGGCCGCCGGGCCGCCGGGCCACCGCGCCTTGCCGCGCGCCAACGTTCCGGCCGGTCGTGTTGTCGCAGGTAGGGGCGTTCCTCTGGCTCAGGCGTATCGCTTGCGGGCGGTTTCCCAGCCGGGCAGCTCCGACGCCGGGCGCGCGTCCGGCCCCACGTAGTCGGCGGACGGGCGGATGATTTTGCCGAGCCGCTTCTGCTCGAGGATGTGCGCGCTCCAGCCGGCCGTGCGGGCGCAGGTGAACATGCCGGCCAGCATGTCCGACGGCACCTGGGCGAAGTCGAGCACGACGGCGGCCCAGTACTCGACGTTGGTCTCCAGCACGCGGTCGGGCTTGCGCTCGCGCAACTCGGCCAGCGCCGCCTTCTCCAGTTCGAGCGCGGCCTCGTAACGCGGCGCGCCCAGCTCGCGCGCCGCCTCGCGCAGGATCGTCGCCCGCGGGTCCTCGGCGCGATAGATCGCGTGACCGAAACCCATCAGGCGCTTTCCCGAATCCAAAATCCCCTTCACGTACGCGCGGGGCTCGGCGCCGCGTCCGACGTCCTCGATCATGCCGAGCGCGCGGGCCGGAGCGCCCCCGTGCAGCGGGCCGGAGAGCGCGGCCACGGCGGCGGACAGGCAGGTCGGGACGTCGGCGCCGGTGCTGGCCACCACCCGGGCGGTGAATGTCGACGCGTTCATGCCGTGTTCGGCCGCGCAAACCCAATAGCGGTCGATGGCGGCCACGTGCCGCGGGTCGGGCTCACCCTGCCAGCGGATCATGAAGCGCTCGGTGGCGTTGCGCCCGGCGTCGACCAGCCGCTGCGGGACGGCCGGCATCCGCGGGCCGCGGGCCGACTGGGCCACGTAGGACAACATCATCACCGAGACGCGGGCCAGGTCCTCGCGGGCCTGCGCCTCGTCGATGTCGATCAGCGGGCGCAGCCCCCAGTGCGGCGCCAGCATCGACACGGCCGCCTGCACGTCGACGCGGACGTCACCGGAGTGCACCGGGATCGGATAGGGCTCGGCGGGCGGCAGGCCCTGCGCGAAGTCCCCGTCGGCCAGCAGCCCCCACACGTCGGCGAAGCTCACCCGCCCGGCCAGGTCACGAACGTCGACGCCGCGATAACGCAGCGACCCGCCGGCCCGATCGGGCTCGGCGATCTCGGTGTCGAACGCGACGACACCGGCCAATCCTGGGTTGACTGTCAACATGTACCCAACATGTATGTGGTCAATGTTGACGTCAATATTGATCCAGTCAATATGAGACGATGTCCACATGTCTCCGGAACCCCACCTGCTGACCACCGACGAGGTCGCCGCCCGGCTGGGCGTCAAACCCACGACGGTGTACGCCTACGTCAGCCGGGGCCTGCTCCCGGCCGTCCGCAACGCCCGAGGCAAGGGCAGCCTGTTCGCCAGGGCGGACGTGGACGCCTTCGTCGCCGGTCGCCGGCGGACGACGACGCCCGGCATCCAGACCGGCATCACGCTGATCAAGGACGGCGGCCTTTATTACCGGGGGGTGGACGCGATCGAGCTGGCCCGCCGGTCCACGTTCGAGGCGGTGGCCACCTTACTCTGGACGGGCGTCCTCGAGCACGTGGATCTCGTCGAGAAGCCCATCCTGACCGCCCTGGCGCAGGCCACCATCGCGCCGCTGCCGGCCGACGCCCGCACCACCGACCGGCTGCGCGTGATCGTCGCGGCGGCCGCGGCGGACGATCCGCTGCGCTTCGACACCAGCGCCACCGCGGTGATCACCACCGGCCGCACGATGCTGGCGACCATGATCGGCGCGCTGCCGCGCCGGGCCCGGTCGCGCCACCAGGCCGCCGCGACGGCCGGCAACGGGAAAAGCCCGACGGCCGGCAACGGGAAAAGCCGGGCGGCCGGCGACGGGGAAAGCCCGCTGGCCGCGGCGTTGTGGACCCGCCTCACCACCCGGCGGCCGAGCACCGACGACGGCCGCCTGCTCAACGCCGCGCTCATCCTGCTCGCCGATCACGACATCGCCGCCTCCACGCTGGCCGCTCGGATCGCCGCCTCCACCCGCGCCAATCCGTACGCCGTGGTCAGCGCCGGCCTGGCCGCGCTGGACGGCCCGTTCCACGGCGCGGCCAGCGGCCTCGCCTATTCCCTGCTGCACGAGGCCATGACCAGCGGCGACCCGGTCGGGACGATCGCCGCCCGGCTGCGCAACGACGGGCTGCTCCCCGGCTTCGGGCACGCCTTCTACCCGGACGGCGACCCGCGAGCTTCCACCCTGTTGGAGATGCTCGGCGACGGCTTGGCCAAGGAGTCGGCGCTCCGGGTGTCCGACGCGGTCGAGGAGCGCTCCGGCACCCGCCCGAATATCGACTTCGCCCTGGCCGCCCTGGCTCTGCAATATGACATGCCCCCCGACGCCGGCGAGGCCATCTTCGCGGTCGCGCGCACCGCCGGCTGGCTGGCCCACGCCCTGGAGGAATACGCGAACCGCCCCAGCCGCTTCCGCCCGGTCGGGCAGTACTCCGGCCGCACGCCACCCGCCCGACACCCGGCCGGCCGCACGCCACCCGCCTGACAACCGGCCGCCCGCACGCCACCCGCCCGACACCCGCCCGGCCGCACGCCACCCGCCTGACACCCAGCCGCCCGCCCGCCGCCCGCCTGACGCCGGGCCCGGTTTGCCGTTTCGGCAAGGAAGCTCGGCGAACTCTTGCCCCTGCCGCATGCTGGGCGAATGAGTGACGAGCAAGCATGGGACGACCGCTACCAGGAGAGCCACCGCATCTGGAGCGGCAACCCGAACGTGGCCCTGGTGGCCGAGATCGCCGGCCTCGAACCCGGCCGCGCCCTGGACCTGGGTTGCGGCGAGGGCGCCGACGCGGTGTGGCTGGCCGGCCGCGGCTGGCAGGTGACCGGCGCCGACATCTCCGGAGTCGCCCTTCAGCGCGCCGCCGAGCACGCCACCGAGGCGGGCGTGACCGTCGACTGGCAGCGCCACGACCTCGAGCAGACCTTCCCGGCCGGCCGGTTCGACCTGGTGTCCGCCCAGTTCCTGCACTTCTGGGAGGAGTTCGACCGGGAGAAGATCCTTCGCCGGGCGGCCGACGCGGTGGCCCCGGGCGGCATCCTGCTGATCGAGGGCCACCTGGATCACGGCCCGTTCCGGCACCAGGGCCACGAGGGCCACGAGGGCCGGCAACCGCACTTCCCCACGCCGGATGAGGTGATCAAGGGCCTGGCCCTCGGCGACGACTGGGAGATCCTGACGGCGACGGTTCACCCCCGCCGGCAGAAGGGCCCGGACGGGGAGGACCACACCCGTACCGACAGCACGGTGAAACTGCGCCGGAAGGCGTAGGTGGGTCAGCCGGCCCGGCGGCGAGCCCGCCGGGCGGCCAGCTCGTCACCCTCGGGGGGCGAGGCGGGCTGCCCCACCGGCAGCGGCCCGGCAGCGGGCTCGGCGGGCAGGTGCGAGAGCGACCCCTGGATCTCCTTGAACGCCCCGCCGATCGCGATGCCGAACACGCCCTGGCCGCCCTGGAGAAGATCGACGACCTCCTCCGGGGAGCGGCACTCGTAGACCGTGGTGCCGTCCGAGATCAGCGTGATGCCGGCCAGGTCCTCCACCCCGCGCGAGCGCAGCGTCTCGATCGCCCGGCGGATGTTCTGCAGGGAGACCCCGGCGTCGAGCAGCCTTTTCACGACTTTGAGAACGACCAGGTCGCGGAACGAGTACAGCCGTTGGGTGCCGGAGCCGGACGCGTCCCGGATGCTCGGGACCACCAGCGTCGTGCGTGCCCAGTAGTCGAGCTGGCGGTAGCTGATGCCGACCGCCTGGCAGGCCGTCACCCCGCGGTAACCGACCGAGCCGTCCTCGCCGACGAGTGGGCCCTCTACCGGCTCTTCGTGCACGCGACTACCTCCCCGCTGCGCGGTGCCGCTTCACCTGGACCTCACGAGCGTATATCTCAGCGCGGCTTTGAACAGTGAGGTAACCCGGCGACACGCCGCGTATGGAGGAAGACGGTCTATCCCGCGAAATCCTCGGGACGGACCTGGTCGAGGAACTCGCGGAACTTCTCGACCTCGTCCTCCTGCTCGTCCGGAATGACGATGCCGGCCTCGGTGAGCACCTGGTCGGCGCAGCGGATCGGCGCGCCGACCCGCAGGGCCAGGGCGATCGAGTCGCTGGGCCGGGCCGAGACGCGCAGGTCCTCGCCGATCAGCAGGTCGGCGTAGAAGACGTTGTCCTTGAGCTCGGTGATCTCCACGGCCCGCAGCGGCGCCTGCAGGGCCGCCAGGATGTCCCGAAGCAGGTCGTGGGTGAGCGGGCGGGCGGGTTTCACACCCTGCTGCTCGTACGCGATCGCCGTCGCCTCCACGGCGCCGATCCAGATCGGCAGGTACCGATCACCGTCGACCTCCCGCAGCAGGACGATCGGCTGGTTGCTTGGCAGCTCCACCCGAACCCCGACCACGCTCAGCTCGCGCACCGCACGCCTCCGTGTCGTTGTCCATGCCGCTTCGCACGGCCCCCCTTAACCTGCACGGTACACGCCTCTCGTTCGGATCCCACGAGCGCCGAACCGGTCAGCGGCCGAGCTCTCCGCGCAACCCCGCCCGAACCAGCGCGGCGTGCAATTTCTGCGAAAGCGCCTGCAGTTCACGGGCCGTCTCGTTGGCCCGGGCCCGGGCCGCGGGGTCGCTCTGCCGCACCAGCGGCGCCAGCAACTGGGTGAACAGGCCGACCTCCCGGTCGGCGGCGGCCCGGAACGCCCGCAGGTGACGAACCTCCAAACCGTACCGGCCGAGCCCGGCCACCGCCTCGACGATGATCACGGCGTCGCCGTCGTACCAGCCCGCCGGCCGCGCGGTGATCAACCCGATCTGCTCGAGCTCGTCGAGCAGATCGCCGGAGACCCCCGTGCGTTCCATCACATCTTCCCGCGGGATGCGGGTGTCGGCCGGGTCGGCGGCCTTGTCGGTACCGTCGCCGACCGCGACCAGCGACGGCCGCACCGGCGTGACCGGCGCGGCATCGAGCTGGTCCAGCTGCTCACGGATCACTCGCAGCGGGAGGTACTGGTCGCGCTGCGCGGTCAGCACGAACCGCAGCCGCGCGACGTCGTTCCACGAGTACTTGCGGTACCCGGAGGCGGTGCGCTGGGGATCGACCAGCCCTTCCGCCTCCAGGAACCGCAACTTGGAGATGGTGGTGTCGGGGAACTCGGTACGCAGATGGGCCAGCACCTCCCCGATGCTCATCAGCGCAGCCTCACGACCGGCCGCGGGGCGATGCCCCGGGTCGCGTGCGGCCGCCCCCGACTGGTTCACGCTCAGGCCTCGCCCTCCGGCCGGGGGCCGGCGATGAACACCAGGCGGAACTTGCCGATCTGCACCTCGTCCCCGTTGCTCAGGGTCGCCGCCTCGACCCGCTCGCGGTTCACGTACGTGCCGTTGAGCGAGCCGACGTCGCGCACGGTGAAGGTGCCACCGTCGCGGTGGAACTCGGCGTGCCGGCGGGACACCGTCACGTCGTCGAGAAAGATGTCGCTGTCGGGGTGCCGCCCGCTGGTGGTGACGTCGTGGTCGAGCAGGAAGCGAGCCCCCGCGTTCGGACCGCGGCGCACGACCAGCAGCGCCATCCCGGGCGGGAGCGAGCCGGACATGCGGCTCGGCACCACGTCGGTGTCGGGACCCTCCAGCACCTCATCGAGCGCACCGAGGTTCAGCGTGGACGTGACGTCGAGTGGGGGAAACTCGTCGTCTGGGCGCGTCATCGGACCACCTCACGGATCAGTTGGTCGTCGCCAGGCGGCCCGGACGCACGACTATCGGCTTTCAATTTTCGGCTATCACAAATACCGTTCCCGCGTTGCCCCGCAACCCTAGTCAGGGCCAATATGGCGGGGCAACCGGACGCGCGGATCAAAGAGTCATGAGCTCTCGGTCAATGCTTGATATCCGGCGGCGTCGAGGAGTTCGCCGATGGCGTCCGGGTCGTCCGGCGCGATCTCGACGAGCCAGCCGGCCGCATAAGGCTCCGCATTGATCAGCTCGGGCTCGTCGACCAGCGACCCGTTCTTGGAGATCACCGTGCCGGAGATCGGCGCGTAGATCTCCGAGACGCTCTTGGTCGACTCGATCTCGCCGAGCGAGTCGCCCGCCGACACCTTCGTGCCCTCGTCGGGCAGTTGCACGAAGACGATGTCGCCGAGCGCATCCTGCGCGTAGTGGGTGATGCCCACGCGCACGGGCCCGCTGCCGTCACCGGACACCCACTCGTGTTCCGCCGTGTACCGCAGGTCCTCAGGAATCACGCAATCTCTCCCGTTGTCGCACCGGTTCTGCTCACGAAGCTCGGTTCTGCTCACGAAGCCGGCTTGGCGTACTGCAATGCCGTCGCCTGGTGCACCGCGGTCACCTCGACCTCGGCGCGCTGTTCCATCGTCACGCTACCGCCGCCGCTGTTCACCGACGCGACCACCCCACCGGGGATCTGCAGGGCGGTTTGCATCGTCTGCGGCGAGCCGATCACGGTGAGCAGGTAGGGGCCGGTGAGCCGGACGCCGTCGCACACGATGCCACCGCCCTCCGCGTCCACGAAGTAGCTGGATGCGACGATCCGGACGGTCTGCCCGTTCGCGCCGGCGATCTGCATGACTTCGCCGCCGGCCCCGCGCAGCTCCTGCACGGCGTTGAGCACCGCCGACGCCTTGATCTTGTCCATCGTGATCACCAGGCCCGGCCCGCGCCCCGGCAGGGTGCCGGCCAGCAGGCCCAGCTCGTCGGCACGCTTCTCCGCCTCGGCCAGCGCCGCCTGCCGGCCGGCCACGCCCGAGGTGAGCTGCCGCTGGCTGGTCTCCAGGGCGCTGATCTCGCTCTGCAGGCGGCTGTCCCGGGCCTCCAGGTCGCTGAGGATCCGCACCAGATCCTCCTGGCGGGCGGAGGCCAGGCCCTGGTCGCCGTCGTTGCTACGCAGCTGCACGACCAGCGTGAAGCCGAAGAGCGCGAGCAGGACCCAGATCAGCGCGCCGGCCGGGCTGGGCCGCGACCATCGCCACCGCTTGCCGGGTGGTTCCGCCGCCTTGTCCGGTACGCCCGGGGGGCCGGCCTCCGGAGTCACCCGTTCGGGCGCGGCGCCGGGCCGGTCGAGGCGCCGGGTCGGCCCGTCGAGATCGTCCTCGGCGTCGGCGGCTCCGGGCGTACCGGACAATGGCTCAAGATCGGGCGCAAGATCGGGCGCAAGATCGGGCGCAAGATCGGGCGCGAGATCGGGCGCAAGATCGTCGCCGGGAGGGACCACCGCCGGCTCCTCGTTCGCCGGAGGCGGGCGACGGCCCGCGCTGGGGAGATCTGGATCGGTCATGCTCACGCCCGGAAGAGATGGCGGCGAATGGCCGCGACGTTGCCGAAGATCCGCACGCCGAGCACGACCACGACGCCGGTGGACAGCTGGCCGCCCACGCCGAGCTGGTCGCCGAGATAGACGATCAGCGCGGCCACCAGCACGTTGGAGATGAACGAGACGACGAACTGCTTGTCGTCGAAGATCCCGTCGAGCTTCGCCCGGACCCCGCCGAACACGGCGTCGAGCGCCGCCACCACGGCGATCGGCAGGTACGGCAGGAGCGCCGGCGGCACGGTCGGGCCGAGGACGATGCCCAGGACGACACCGGCGGCGAGGGCGAGTACGGCGATCATCGGCCGCCTTCCGAGGGAGAGCTGCTTACCGAGCCTGAGCTGCTGACCGGCGCACTGGCCGAGGGGGGCGGGATCGGCGAGGCCACCCGGAGCTTCAGCTCCGTGGCGGCCGGCAGCGTCACGTTCCGCACGTCCGAGGCGCCGAACGACATCCCGTACTTGGTCGCCAGCTCCTTGAAGAACTTGCCCGCGTAGCCGTCGCGGAAATCCTTGGCCATGTCGGCCGGCCCGATCGCGAGCACCTCGTACGGCGTGGTGACCGGCTGGAAGTCGACCAGGATCGCCTCGCCGGCCTGCCGGATCGTCGAGGTCGCGGTCAGCCGCTGGCCGTTGATCGTGATCGCCTCGGCGCCGAGCGACCAGAGCGCGTTGGTGGCCAGCTGCAGGTCGGTGTCCTTGACCCGGGCCACCGTGTTGCGCTCGCCGGTCACCGGGTTGATCGGGGTCGGGCCGTCGCCGAGCTTGATCTTGGCGCCGTCGCCCTTGACCGGGGCCAGCCCGGTCGCCGCCTCCATGTCGCGCAGCTGGGCGACCGCGGCCCCGCCGAGCTCGCGCTCGCGCAGCTTGGCCACGTCGTCGCCGAGCTTGTCCGCCTGGTTCTGCAGCTGCGTGGTCTGGTCGCGGCGGCTCTGCACCTGCTGCAAGAGAGCGGCGCGGGCCTTCGTGCGGGCCGGCTCGTCGGCGATCGTCTGCTGGTAGGCCACGACGAAGAGGAACCCCAGCGCGATCAGCGTGATCAACGACGCGGCGCGGGTGAACCACCGTCTCATGCCGGCCGGTGAACCCTCGACGGCCTTGCGAGCGGCCGCGTCGGCGTAACCGGGGTCGAGCGGATTGCGGAACAGCTCGGTGAGGAAGTCCGGGGCGAAGACCCGCTTGGGCTCTGCCGCAGCCGGCGCCTGACGGCCCGGAGAACCCGAGCCCCTTCGGGGTGGCGAGTCGGTCATCCCGCTCGGGCTTCCGCTCTCAGCAGCCGGCGGGTCTGCGTCAGGTAGAGCGCGGCCGCCGCCCAGTACAGGCCGAGCGCCCACCAGGCCAGGCCCCAGCCGATCGGGGTGAGCCAGGACGAGGCCGAGTCGACCGCCTGGGCGAGCAGGATCACCGGGAACGCGGCGAGCAGCACGAACGTGCCGGTCTTGCCGACGTAGTGCACCGGCGGCGGGCCGTAGCCGTGCCGGCGCAGCACCAGCAGGGCGATGGCGAGCACCAGCTCACGCAGCAGCAGGGCGCCGGTCAGCCACCACGGGACGACGCCGCGGATGGTGAACCCGACCAGCGTGGCCAGGATGTAGAGCCGGTCGGCGAACGGGTCGAGCAGCTCGCCGAGGCGGCTCACCGAGTTCATCCGGCGGGCCACGAAGCCGTCCACCCAGTCGGTGGTGCCGCCGATCGCCAGCACGATCACCGCGGCGACGTCGTTCTCCGGGCCGAGCAGCAGGTAGAGGAACAGTGGCACGCCGAGCAGCCGGATGAAGCTGATGACGTTGGGAATCGTCCAGATCCGGTTGGAGGCGACGACGGACGGCGCAGGCGGCTGCGACATCGCGACTTCCTCTCCCCCTCCGGCGGCCCGGTCCCCCCGGCCAGGCGTGACCGGTCACTCGCCGAGCAACTATAACCACGCCCGGGGTTCGATCCGGTGACCAGTCGCCCGACGTACACCGTGTCCGCCGTCCTAGGATTGCCGGCGGCGGCCCCGGCGCGCCCGGACATAGTCGTCGACGACGTATCTGCCCAGCTCATCGGCGTCCGGACTGAAGACCCGCCCGCCGTTGCGCTCGGCGACCGCGCCGACGAACCGCTGGAGTCCCGGGTCCTCGCCGAGCATGAAGAAGTTCAGCGTGGCGCCGTACCTGGTCAGGTGGTCGACCTCCCGGACCGTGGCGCGGATCGTCTCCGACGTCGGCGGCCACCAGAAGAACGCCTCGCCGTCCTCCAGATGCGCGGTCGGCTCGCCGTCGGTCACGATCATCACGACCGGCTCGGCGCCCGGGTGCCGGCGCAGGTGCCGGCCGGCCAGGTTGAGGGCGTGCTGCAGGTTGGTGCCCTTCTCGTTGGTCGGGTCGATCGCGGCGAGCTGCCCCTGCGACAGCGCCGACGCGTACTTGCCGAACCCGATGATCTGCAGCGAGTCCTGCGGGAACTGGGTGGCGACCAGGTGCGACAGGGCGAGCGCGGTCTGTTTCATCGGGCCCCAGCGGCCGTCGGCGTACATCGAGTAGGAGAGGTCGACCAGCAGGGCGACGGCGGCCGAGGCGCGCCGTTCGGTCTCGGCGACCTCGAAGTCGTCCGGCTCGAGACGGATGGGAAGAGTCGCGGTGGACGATCCGGCCCGGCGCCGGACCGCGTTGCCGATCGTGCGCACCACGTCGAGGGGCTGCTCGTCGCCGAACTCCCAGCGCCGGGACGAGCCGATCAGGTCGCCGGCCGCGCCCGCGTCGCGCAGGTCGTGCTGGCCCTGGCGCTTGCTCTTCAGCTCGTCGAAGACCTGGGCCAGGGCGGTCCGGCCGAGCCGGCGCAGGGCCTTGGGCGAGAGGGTCAGGCCCTCCTCGTCGCGGGTGACCCAGCCCTGCCGGGACAGCTCGCGCTCGAGGTCGCGCAGCCGGCGCACGTCGTCGGCGGCGGACCGGCCGAGCTGCCGCTCCACCATCTCCACGTCGATGTCGTCGAGCGTCGCGCCCGGGTGCTCCTGGCCCAGCTGGTCGAGCAGCTCGTCCAGCTCGCCGATCTCGCCCAGCGCGGCGGTGGCGTCGCCGTAGCCGAGGTCGTCCGGCCCGCGCATCCGCTCGCCGCGGCCCCAATTCAGCTGCGGGCGCAGGGCGCGGAGGTTGTCGGTGAGCTCGCCGAGCTGGCCGCGCAGCGGGCCGTCGCCGAGCGCCTGCTCCATCAGCCGGGACAGCTCCTCCTGCTGCTGCGGGGTGAGCGAGCGCATCAGCCGCTCGGCCGCCGCGGCCCGCCGGGCCAGGGAGTCGATCAGCTCCTCGATGTTCTGCGGGTTCTCCGGGAAGAACTGGCCGTGCTTGGCCATGAACCGCTGGAACGCGTCGTCGGTGTCCTCGCCGCGGGCATGCTTCTGCAGGAGCTGATTGAGGTCGGCCACCATTTCCGACACTCCGGAGAAGTCACCGTTTTCCAGGGCCTGTTTCATGCCCGCGAAGCGCTGCTCGACCACCTCACGCCGCAGCCCGTCGAGGATCTGCTGGTAGAGCCCCCGGGCCTCGTCGGAGGCCCAGTCGTAGTTCGACAGCTCCTCCACGGCCCGCGAGGTCGACCGGGGCAGGTTGTCCAGCACGGCCTCCGCGAACCGGGCGTCGGGATCGTCCCGGCTCCGCAGCTCGTCCCGCTCGGTCGCCACCGCCTGATCGAGAAGCTGCTGCGCCCGGGTCACCGCGCCGTCGAGGTTGCCCCGGCGCAACGCGTCCCGCCGCAGCCGGCGCGCCCGGGCCCGCATCTCGTCGAGCCCGCGCCCCTCGCGCGGCCCGCGCCGCAGCAGGTCGCGCAGCACGTCCCGCAGCGAGTCGCCGGCCAGCACCCGCTCACCCACCTCGTCGACCGCCGCGCGCACGTCGTAGGGCGGCGCGAGCGGGTCGGGCCCGTCCCGCCAGGCCCCGTACCGGAACCGGTTGCCCGCCATGTCCGATCAGCTCCCGTACAGCGTGCGGCCGTCGTCGGTCAGCTCCTTGGCCAGCCGGCGGGTCAGGTGCAGCCCCTCGAGGACGAACTCGACCGCCGACGCGGCCTGCCCCGGCGACGGCGCGTCGCCCAGCCCGAGCCGGTCGAGCACCTTGGCCAGCCCCGGCACCGTGCCGATCTGGCCGAGCAACTCCTCGGCCGAGACCAGCTCGCCGGTCTCGATGATCGCGCCCTCGGCCACCAGGTCGGTGAAGCCGGACAGGTCGAGCCCGCCCAGCCGGTCGCGGAACGTCTCGGCCGTCGCCACCCGCAGCAGGTGGGCCAGGACCTCGGTCTCGCGCCCCTCCTCGCCGCTCTCGAACTCGACCTTGCCGCGCAGCGTGGAGGTCACCGAGGCGGTGTCGCCGACCCGGGCCACCGCTTCCCGCTCGCCGCGCAGCCCGGCCCGGCGCAGGGCCGAGGCGGCGACCGTCTCGGCGGCGGCGATCCCGAACCGGGCCGAGATGCCCGAGCTCGCGTCCACCGCCGGCGACTCACGGACCGCCCGGGTGTACCGCGCGATCACGTCGATCAGGTGGTCGGGAACGGACGCGACCAGCGCCGCCTCCTGCCGGACCAGCGCCGTCTCCAGCTCCAGGTCGACCGGGTAATGGGTGCGGATCTCGGCGCCGAACCGGTCCTTGAGCGGCGTGATGATCCGCCCGCGGTTCGTATAGTCCTCCGGGTTGGCCGACGCGACCAGCAACAGGTCGAGCGGCAGCCGCAGCTGGTAGCCGCGGACCTGGATGTCCCGCTCCTCCAGCACGTTGAGCAGCGACACCTGGATGCGCTCGGCCAGGTCGGGCAGCTCGTTCACCGCGAAGATGCCGCGGTTGGTCCGGGGCACCAGGCCGAAGTGGATCGTCTCGGGGTCGCCCAGCGCCCGCCCCTCGGCCACCTTGATCGGGTCGACGTCGCCGATCAGGTCGCCCACACTGGTGTCGGGCGTGGCCAGCTTCTCCCCATACCGCTCCGAC
>Ga0307509_10009175_pt1 | contig 12426 bp, 10 predicted proteins | sample 10_EM_MG_FD_202245 | JGI IMG/M metagenome (GOLD analysis project Ga0307509, IMG submission 202245) | Populus trichocarpa ectomycorrhiza microbial communities from riparian zone in the Pacific Northwest, United States - 10_EM | ecosystem: Host-associated > Plants > Roots > Unclassified | place...
TCTAGAAAAATAATAAGGGTGTTCTAAATATAATATAAAAAAATCCTAAATCAACAAGGAAACTAATACAAATTTTGCATAATAGCTTCTGTATCTTATTTAAAAACCTTATTGATATCCTATTGACTTGAAATAACCATATATAAAAAAGGATCTCTGAAAAATTATGGTAAAATTTCAACTTGTTCCAGTGGTTAGATAAGAAATTATACTTGTTAGTGTAAAGTTATGTATTAGAAAAAAATCATCCCAAAACCCAGGGGCGGAACTAGGATTATTAATAGAGGGGGCCAAAATAATATAAAAAGATATATATTTTTTTAATTTACTATACATGAATTGTAAAAAAAAAAAACTGCATGATTTAGTTTTATTCAAAGAAGTAACTACAAACATATGACGATCTTTGTATAAGATAAGAAGTTTAAAGCAATACTAAATTAAGTCAAAGCTATAAAGTTAATTTCATCTTCATAATGTATTCATCACTTTAATTTTTGTTAATTTCATCAATATTTTTTCTCTTTTTCTCAAAAAAGGAATCAATTCTTCTTATTTTGTTCATGGTTCAACCTAAAATCAAAACATCATAAATTTTTATTGTTTCCTGTTTTAAAAATAAATACAAATAACGATGTGTTGAAGCAATAATCAGAATCAAAAATAAATTTTTACATGTAAACCACACTGACATATGAAAGCAAAATTAACATATTAAAAAAAAATTGATATATAAAAGCATATCTAACATAAAAAAATGGGATGGGATTATTGGTTCTTAAAAAAAAAACTTACACTGAATCAAAGTTGAGTATATGCTCTTCAAAGAACTCAATTTGGCTATAAAGATCGTGTCTAATTATATATTGGACCTGGTGATAGTAAGGTACACGTGAGAAAAAATTAATAATTTTGGTGGCTCTGCTAAAAACAAAACATAAAAAAATTCAAGTATAATCGAAACAAACCCATAAAATATATCCAATTAATTAGAAAAAACAACATTCACTATAACAAGAAATAAAAAATGGTAAAACTAGTAGATCTGGAAAAAAAATAGCAGAATTATATATTCATCAAATTTTTAACAAACATAAAAAAAAAAATTTAGTCACCAATTACTTTGTTTTGATGAAAAAAAAAACAGCAACTTTGCTTTAACCTATTACTTTGTATTATTAGATTTTTCAGTTAGGGTTAGAGAAGAAAGAGAGAGAGAGAGAGACATTAGTCAGTAAAGGAAATGAATTAAATTAAAAAGTAAAAGAAAGGAATTAAATTGAAAAGCTTATTACACGGAGCTATAGTTTTAAAATCAAATATAACTAATAAAATAATAATTTATTATTATTAATTATTATATTTAAAAACTAAAATAAAAATTTTTTTTGCAGGGCCCGACCCCTGCTGGCCTCCCCTTAGTTCCGCCGCTGCATGTTGGGGTTATCCCCAATCACATTTTCAGTGTTGATAGGCTAGTTCCCTTAGGAAAAATTTTTGATGAAATTGAAAGAAAATTTTTATATTAAATTTCTGTAGTCTTAAATTTGTATCCTCTCATGTTATTATTAGAAAAAGGTTATGTTTTAAATCTTATTATTTATTTTAAATTTAATTATTTAATATTGATTCTAATTTCTTTTCAGACCTGCATGCATTTTAGTTCAATATGAAACTGTACTCAAGGTAATTGAGTTTGATATTTTATTAAATTTATATATATTTAAATTTAATGTATAATTGAATTTAATGATATTAAATCTAATATTTTACTAGACTTATATATTTTTGAGCTTAACATGTATCAAAATCTAAAAATATTAGACGTAACATCAGGCACATGTATATTTAAATTAAACACGTAATTAAAATTAAGGATATTTTGTTGAGCAATTGGGTCAGCTACATAACTCTCCTTCCATAACGTCACATCTCTCTAATATCTAGTCATTGACTTTCAATTGATTTCTTCAGTTCCAGCCATTTATCCAATGGATATATATTCTCTTCTTTCTATGGTTGATACGCTTGAAAGATTGGGAATTGATCGGCATTTCCAGAAGGAAATGACAATCATACTGGACGAAACATACAGGTAAAGTGCCACTTTCACCTTGCAATTGAAATACCACAGTGTTATTGCTGCTAGTAACTTTTTCCAGAGAACAGAATTTATCTTCGTGTTTAAACAAAATTCTTCATTAAGGTTCTGGTTAACTTAATAGACCCATGACTAGGTCCTAATATTGTTGTAACCATGACATTAGCGAACAAACAGGTGCTGGTTGCAGGGGGAGGAAGAGATATTTCTGGATGATGCCACTTAAGGTTGGCATTTCGGATATTACGTTTGAACGGATATGAATCATATGATGTCTCTTCAGGTATCTTCTTGAGATGGGAGATTTCATGTTTAAATCTTTTGAGGATCTTTTAATCACTATAGCTTTAATTAGTAACTCGTTTGGAGTAGATATATTAAACCAATTTTCTGAAGATCGTTTCCTCAATTCACCGGGAGGATATGTGAAGGATTCGAGGGCTGCCTTAGAGTTGTACAGAGCTCTGCAGTCAAGTTATCCAGATGAATCACTTCTGGAAAAACACAAAAACATGGACAAACTATTTACTGAAACAGGGATTATCCAACGGTTCACTTTACGGGGATAGACTTCATAAAAATATTACCACAGTTTTTTTTTTTCCTGACGTATTGTGATAGTCAAATCCATCAGAACAGCCATTTTCAGTCCCGTTGGATTCCTAACTTCAGCTATCAATTTTCCTGACAATGCAGATTTGCAACGCTTAGCTATCAGAAGAAGAATTAAACATTATGCTACAGATGATACAAGGATTTTGAAAACCTCGTATCGGTACTGCTCAATCAGTTGGAGAAATTTTTTAATTTGACTGGTGAAATATAGGTATTCTTACTTGTACCTTTACTCTTCATATCATAGTTGCTCAACTATTGGTAGCGAGAATTTTCTCAAATTGGCTGTAGAAGACTTCAACATCTGCCAATCAATACAGCGTGAAGAACTTCAACAGATCATAAGGTGCGTTTTCTGCACAACCTTTAGAACCATGCCTTGGTGCCCTTCAGTTTTCATTAAATATGCTTTGAGAGCAGGAAAAACTGGCCAACAAAGCTAGCTTTGTTTCTTTCACATATTTCTGTCTTTTATTCCTTTCCATGATGGAAGCTCAACTTTTCCTTGAGCTACTCATTGCTGGCGTTGCAACTTGTCCTTGATCTCGATCTCATTGAAGTTCTTAAAATTTGATATCACAGATGCAGCTTAGTGCATTTACATTGTTGTTAGGAACTTAAAATATAACTTCCTTGTTTATAGCACGATACCTGTCATGTAAACAGGTGGGTTGTAGACAGGAGATTGGACAAGCTTAAGTTTGCTAGGCAGAAGGAAGGCTACTGTTACTTCTCCACTGCAGCAACTCTCTTTGCTCCTAAACTATCTGATGCCCGCATTTCATGGGCAAAAAATGGTGTGCTTACTACTGTTGTTAACTATGTTTTACTTCGTTGCAGAGAGAATCCTACTTGTTTTCCAGAATCTCCTGTTAAACCAGTAGCAAGGAATCTGTCATGATTGTCGATGAATGCTAGTGTTTTTTCTGGCACTGCATGTGATTGTGGTCAGGCTTCACTAATATTTATGCGCGTGTTTGCCAGTATGATTTTGCAAATCTGATATCCGTGGAGCAATCTTGCTCCTTTTGTTGAAAAAAAAAGTCACCTCGGCGAACCAAAATGGAATGCCTATGGCTGCAGACTAGAAACACTACTGGATTATTTGTTGTACTACATCCCCATGCTTGGAGATACAAAAGCTGCTGCCACTATAATCTAGCTAATCATGCATGAAAGCACTGTCAAGGGCTGAACCAAGCTTTTTGCTAAAGAAAATGAAGCAGAGCCTCCAGACATTAGAAAAACCCACTAGATTTAGAACATGCATCTTTCAATGTTTCCTTGATCATACATGCGTCAGGCCTAACATGCCAAATCGATTGCTAGTTTGAGTAAAACACAGTTGCAACCAATCCTTCCCCACCCACCATACATAAACATTAAAGTCACTGAATTATTATTTGTTGTAAAACCAACTTAGAAAATTGCTTAACTAATTCATAAAATCCTGTTATACTTAAAAAAAGCACAATTGGTAAAATACAGGAAGATGAGCACCCCTTGTGCCTGGCAACAAGAGGCAGAGACCATGATGGCACTTCTGGCTTTCCCAGCAAAAACCACCTACGACTTTAACGAAAGAACCCATGTAAGATTGGCAAAGCTCCTTCCAGATTCATGCGGTTCAATTAAATGCTACGCATACTCAAATATCACTTTGGAATTTAGGACTGATCATTAGCAGTAGTAATAAATGCTGGAAGGGTTAGATTCAAAAGGCTTTCTTCTCATGTGAAGCCAGTCCATGAACTCCACCCTCAACTTGTGCTGCTGCTGTACGAACCTGCAGAAAGCCAGAGGAATAAGGCCAGACACCAAATACACAGAAAATAAAAGAGCATAACTCCAATACATCAATATTTACCTTCAGCAAACATGAGTGATAAGAGGGTGACAAAGAGCATGATGAACCACTTATAGCATAGGAAAACTCTGGCAGCAATCATTGACTATTGGCAATACATCAACAATATTTACCTTAATCATTTCAAATACCCACCCCCCCTCTTCCCCCATAAAGGAGACAAGTTTTCAAACTCATCATCATTATTTCACTAATGGAATTTTTTACACTCACATGCCACCATCAAACTTCCATTACAACAAATGCGGAGAGGAGATTATCAAAAGTTACGAGACAGTGCACCATTTAAGATGATTAATGTATTTAATCTAATTTCATTTATTTGCAAAGGAAGTATGCGACTTTAATCATTTGAGAAGGTTTATGCCTCTATATACAAAGGTAATTTCGAATGTTCAAACAGCAAGCTATAAAAACATACATTCACACATATGTTGACGGATAAAGACTTAGCTTCACACAGAGCCACAGATAATATTATTTTTAAACATCAAAACCACCAAATTATCCCAAACCATAAGTATAAGAATGCCATAAGGTGACCCATACCTCAAGCCTAAGTGTCTTTGACCTTAATAAATCATGAGCAGACCGCAAAGAGGATGCGCCAAGATCCTGGAATCCTTGCTTGACTGCTTGCATGGTGTAAGGTACATGCTTCAAAACAGAACCTTTATCAGCAACTGCTCCCACGACTCCCTGAGCAATCTTTAGCTTAGCAGTATCACCCAAGTATCTTTGATCACTCCCTTTAGTCATTGCTTCAAGGGAGCCCATGCCACGGTATTTTTTCACCCGTAAACCTTTCTGGTATAGCAAATTGTTAGAATTCACAGAACTGAAACTGCATCTAGAGCCAAAGGATGTATCCAGCCATATTTTGTCTTAAAGCAAACATAAAAATGATCTCGGAATAATTTGACATGTTACTGGTATAAAACAATAAGCCAAAAGGATGCTGAATAATTGTCAGAACATGACATTCATATATTATCAAGTACACACATCAGTTGACATATTTATTAATAACAAGCGTTCATTATAGGAGCACTCCCAGATACCCAGTACTAACCAATGTATACAAATATGCACAAACAGCAGTATTTCATTTCAAGTAACGTTCAGATTCACCTTAGCTCTTTAATCTGAATCCCATCACTATCTCTAAGGCATACAATTTCCTTCAAGGGACAGGTTAAAAGACAAGGAATAAACCCTGGCTACAAAAGATTATCTTGACAAGATCCTCTTTCTAATAATATTTCTTAACACTTAGAAAACCTTAATTTATGAAGTTTCAAGCTTCTAGGTTAATTTTGAATTCCCTTATCCAAAATCTTGCCCAGTTTTATTGAATCTTCCAATGCAAGAGCATCAATAATGATAAATCAGACAGGAAGTACTGGAATGATCACAGGGCCGACAGAAATAGTTCTCATGCATACATCCTCTCCTTAATTCAAGAAATAATTCCAAAAGAACAAAAGGGTGAAAAGGAAGTTTATAAACACCAACTTTCAAGAAAGATGCTTGAAGAAAAAAGCTAAAAACCTAGTTTCTATTGCCATTTAGTCATAGCAATTTCATACCTCATTAAGCTCATAAGCCCCAGGAGCTTCAGTACTTCCAGCTAAAAAGCTTCCCATCATTACAGTAGATGCCCCAAGCACCAGGGCTTTGACAATATGACCTGAGAATGAAATGCCACCATCTGCAATGACAGGAATGCCACTTTGTGTGGCAATGGATGAAACCTTGTAAACAGCAGTTGCCTGCAAAGTAGCAGGACAAGAAAAACAAGTTAAAGCATGGAGCTAGGGATAGAATGTGCAAACTACCTCAACTATTTACAATGGCATAATTCACTTTGAAGTCAGAACTCTGTTACACATTTTCATATGCTAGCTTATGCTTGAACCCTTTTCTCTTGGGGTTTTTATATTCTTACTTCCTAAAAATGATTGTTCCAAAAAATAAGAAAGCAGAAAATTTACCAAAAAAAAAAAAACAATTTTTTCTAAGTAAAAACAAGATACTATTATCAGAGAAGGTCCTTTACCTGTCCTCGCCCAACTGCACAAACCTCTTGTGTGGTGCATATAGATCCAGACCCCATACCAACTCTCAACCCATCCACACCTGCCTTAATCAAATTCTGTGCTTGACTCATTGTCACCACGTTCCCGCCAATCACATCCAACTCAGGATAAGTCTGCTTCACGTATTTGATCATCTCGATCTGATAAATAGAATTCCCTTGTGAACTATCCAACACAATAACATCAACACCTGCCTTCACCAAATGCTCCAACCTCTCCTTATCCGACCCCCTCGTTCCAATTGCCGCCCCAACCATCCACCTCCCATCGGAGCCCACCGTTCCCTTCCCTAACTTAGGATATCCCTTCACCCTCTCAACCTCCTCCTTCGTCACCACATCCACCACCTCTCCTCCCTCCTTCTCCAGCACCACAAAATCACGTCCTTCCTCTTTTAACTTCCCATTAATCTGGCCCAAATCATAATGACATGGCACAGACACGTTTGCATCCGTGCGCATAATCTCTCCCAATTTAATTTCTGTATCTTTCAACCCCAACCAATCAGACTTCGCCACATATCCCAGCAACTTCGACTTCTCATTCCCTGAACAATATGCAACCAAAAAAAATCCTTAACACTGATTTTTATACCCAAAAAGAGAGGGGGGGGGGGAATTCAGAACTCAGAAGAGGAGTGATTAATTATTATTTCTTTTAAATACCTGATTGGGTAACAAAAACAAAAGGAACATCATCGCCTTCAAACTCATTAACAATCCGTGAATCAGGCGTCTTAAAAACTGGACTCGACAAAATAGGCACTCGGCGTGACTTAACGGATCTGATCATATCAGCTTGCTCGGACGGTGTTGCATTAGAGTGAATAATCCCAATTCCACCGACCGCTGCCATGGCTGCCGCCATGTAGGACTCCGTAACAGTGTCCATGGGAGAGGAAACACATGGGATAGAGAGAGGGATGTTGCGCGAAAGTTTAGTTGAGAGGTTAACGGCGTCGGTTGGGAAGTCTATGTAGTGAGGGAGGAAAATAACGTCGTCGTACGTGTAGGAGTAACCTTGGTTGAAGAGCTTTTCGGCGGGTGAACCGTCTTCGAATTCTGCAGCCATTTTAGGAGGCTGTTACAATGGTTGGGGAGGGGGCAAATGGAGGGGAGGGTTTTAGAGAGGAGCGTGGCGTAGATTGGTTTTGTTAGGGTTTTATAGTAAGATAGATAATGATGAATTGAAATATGGAGGGAAGGAAATGGACAAAACGTACGTGATTGGGTGTGTGTGTGCTCATGGTGATTTAAGTGCGTCCATTGACCTTTACAGTCAAACGGAAAGCTCTTGCGCCTTTATTCACATCAAACGATTATTGTTTTTTTTTTTTTTTTGAGTTTCTAACACAAACTATATTTTACAGAAACATAAATATTATACTATCAATTTCTTAAAACACTTGTGAAGTCCTGAAGTATTTAATTTTAGATTTCTTGTTAAATATCATTAATAATAAACTGTTTTTTAGATCACATATATGTAGTACAAAATTATATTTGTTTTAATTGTAATAATTATATAGTTTTTAAACAATAAACCATGCATGGGACAGTCTAATAGTTTCATTCTGAAATTCAATGTGTTTTTTTCTTCTTCTTATTTTCTTAAAGAATCTATTAAATTAGTTTTGATTTTATTCACGTGTATTAAATACTATTAAAGAATCTATTAAATTATCTTCTTATTTTCTTAAAGAATCTATTAAATTAATTTTGATTTTAAATTAAATTAATCAAGAGGTTGATAAGTGTAAGACACGTGTTAGTGAAATTATTATTTTTATAAATATTTTATATTTATTAAAATATTAAATTGTCTCTAACTAAATCCGATGCATACAAAAAATTCAACAATGCAATAATAAAATATATCCCAGGTCCAAGGGATTGAAATTTAAACTTTAAAAGTAATTAGTTTTTTCATTGTGCTCCTAAAAATATAAAAAGATGGAAACACCTTTCATGACCAATTAAATATTTTTTTTATTATAAGAATAAATAAGTTATTTTACTATGCAGTTATACATGAAAACCACAAAAGAAATCCTTTATGATAGCTTTATAATTTATTATTTTCAAAGACATTGAATTTATTTCATTGCGAGAGAAAATGCAAAATGCCCAGAATTGGATTGCAGGATCTCTTTAAACCTAACCCAGAAATTAACCCATGATGCAATTTCGCAAAGCTTCAACCCCTTCATATCGAGCATCAAATATTGGAACCCATGGAACTAGGAAAACCTTGCCATTTGTTCAATAACATAACAAGACTGCATTGATCATCGGAGCAGTAAGAAAAAAGAAGAAGAAGAAGAAGAAGAAGAAGATGTTCGAACGGAAAAATCCCCAGCATGCAATCTCAGTGATCACATATGGATATCAGCCACTAATTCACAGTGCAATTACAAGATTAAAACTCCGAGGGCACACAACAGCCTGTATCTTCTCTAGCCAGCGAGATGCTATCAATAATCAACACGAAGATATCTCCAGGGAAATCGAGTCTCGTCTTATTTCCTCGAAATCAAGCCTCTCCAAACAGGTGTCTTTATTTTAGTGAACCCGTAGGGAGTCCGAGTCACCTGACTCACCTTCTCGTATGTTCTAATTAATACAATTTGTACACCTCATGCAGAGAAGTATAGGTCCCTCGTACGAAAAGAAGAATGCGATCCACGACGAGGATGACAACCTAAGAATAAATAGAAATCCAAGCCTGATCTACTTGGGACCCACCTAAGGATACAGCCCGCGTGGCATTACTTACAAAATTCATGCTTGAACCTATAAATTCATTGAGAAATTAAAAAAAAAATGAAAGGAGAGGGAGAGATTGGTCGTGGAGGCTGGTTTGCTATTCCTTGTTCTCTCCAAAAGACGAATTGCCTCCGTCTCATCACCCGTAGATAAAATGACAACCGTCGTAGCCTGCACAGATGTAAAAAGCAGATTATACTTTTACTTTTGCATGGAAAAAGAAGAATGATTACTGAAAATACTAAAGATATGTAATATCAGGTCAATTCTAGTGAAACTAAAGATTGCAACAGTACTGAATATCTTTTTTTTATATAAAAAAACACAGATTCAGAGATAGCCACCATGTTATCATAACAAGCTTAAATTAGAAATCTATCAATGTGATTTAGAAATCTTACTTGGATCCACGGTGACTAGTATGGCAGTCCCTCCAAATGAACATGAACCACCAGCCACTCGGGTCCTCTGCCAGTAACTATTGAAAGCATAGGAAGCATGTGCAAACAATGTATTGGGTTCAAAGCATGAACCACTGGGTTGAATCGAGTCACAATCCGCCCCAGACCCACAAGCATAATTCATTGCTTCTTGAATGATCGGATCGGGCACCGAAGGCTTGGCTACACACCATAAGGCTGAGTATGGGCTTCTTCTTGGAGATGGTGGCCCCGTCGGAGGTGGATACACCACAGGTGGGCGAAAACCCCGTGGGCTTGGAACATATCCAGTTGGAGATGGAACAAAAGTGGGCGGGCTAGGGGTATAGCTTGGTGGGCTAGGCTCATAATAAGGGGGACCAGGTACAGCTTCTGGTGGGCCTGGAACATAAATGGTTGGACTAGGTACTGATCCCGGTGGGCCTGGGATTATACCCGGAGGACTAGGTACGGCTCCTTTCGGTGTGCCCGGAATGTTAATGGGTGGGCCAGGTACTATTTCAGGTGGATTTGGAATCGGGGTAAAACTGGGTGGGCCAGGTACCTCACCAGTTGGGCTTGGAGGCGGGTTTGAGATGGGAAAAACCGGTGGTAGATAAGCGAAGGGTGGTGGAGGTGAAGATGGCATGGATCCCGTTGGAGTTGGAATTGCTGTGGAAGGTGGTTGTGGGGTGTTTGGGGGGTAGATGCAATTTGGAGGGGCATTATCGGGCAATGAAATTGGTCCTAATGAATCATAAGGCGGCAAAGTAAATGGTGAGCTCACATAGGGACCAGCATTTGATGAATCCATTGTTTCCTTTTGCAGAAGCAATGAAGCCAAGTCAAAGCGCTTCGTCACTTTCAATTCTTGTGCATGCTTGATTATTGAACTTCTTGCATGCACTGGACCTCTGGATAGATGCATTGATCTTCTTGCATCTGCTCAAAGGTAAAAAAAAAAAACTAGAGTCATGATCAGTTTCTATCCAAATTGCTTCTCGTGCCCTGAGAAGCATCACATTGGCTAGTAATTAGTTAAAGAGCAATTGTTTGATGTAGTGACTACTGATTCCTGGCTATGCAATTGGCCCTATGCGATCTATCTACCACATGAAATGGTAAATGAGGTGGAATATTCAGCGGAAAAAGAGAGAGATTCCAGCACACACAATGCTGTAGTTCTATGAGTGTATTTTTAGCAGGGCCAATGTAATAAATTAGCAGCAATTCCTATATTCACAATCTACATTGCAATATAAGACGGTGATTGAGCTACTGAATTGCCCCATTTAATTTCTAGAAATAGTAGATTAGGGGGAAGAAGATGCAAATACAACTCGATTGTCAAAAGTAGATTGTTATATAACTTGAAATAAATGCAGGGCTAGAGTGATCAGTGAGCTTACCGCAATGAGCGAAGAAGGAAGTAGCCGCAATCGTCAAATAGAGTAGTAGAACGCAGACTTTCTTGCAACCTTTGCTCATTTCCATGCCTTTCAGACAAACCAATGCCTGCAAGTGAAAGCTCCAATGCTCAAACTCCACACCCTTCAAAGACTACAAGGTAAGGCTAGCCATTTGCTTATATAAACATAAGAGGGCAACGGCACCCTTGGACGGTCCTAGAATGGCTAAAAGTAAGGCCATGAGGGACAAGTGGCTGGGTTGGCCATAAAGATTGATTCTTTAGCAGCCTCACTTTGATATACAGTCACTTTGCCGAGAGCGGTGAATGTGAAGAAATGCTAAAAAGGGTTAAAAGGTGTGATGGAAGGTTTATTTTATACGAAGTTGTCTCTGGATGTGCAAAATGATAATCTATTTCCTCCATTTTCCTATGGGGTGGCTACGTATTATGGCATATATGCTTGCTTGGCGTTGGGAAAAATGAAAGTGTTGGTTTGTGTTTGCCCCTTTTGTCTTGCTTGCTTTCTACTCAAAGCTCTCTTCTCTTGCTGGAGGCTGCGGCACCCTGTTGCCCTTTGAATGGCTTCTTGAACTAGTTAGGCTCTCATTGATAAAACAGGACTTTCAATGCAAAACCTGGTCAAGCAGAATTTACATCTGATCATGGATTTTTCCTCATGAAAATCAACAACATTCGATCTTTAAGAGTTGCAATGCCATTTTCGTTTTGAACTTCTTGGATGAGTGTGGACTGCGATGCAACTGCACCGTAGTATAAGCCAATTTGTCCTTGATTTATATTTTTATGTTCATTATATTTTAAAATAAATATAATCTAGTCCCTAACTTATTTTTTTCAATTAAGTTCCTAAATATGGAATCATAAACTTAGTCAAAATTAGTTACAACTTAAATAGGTTGATGAATAAGATAAAAGTTAAGTGGATCTAAATGATTATAATTGTTTAAAAACTAAAAAATTTGTTCAGTATATATCTATTATGAGAATTTTTCTTTTATTTTTTAAAATTATTTTCTTAATTATAATCCAAAAACAAGGGAGGAAAATAGTAGATATTAACCTACAACTCTAAAAGAACTATGATTCCTTGTGTTGTTTTACATTCATATGAACAATAAAGCAGATTAA
>Ga0307509_10009176_pt1 | contig 12425 bp, 13 predicted proteins | sample 10_EM_MG_FD_202245 | JGI IMG/M metagenome (GOLD analysis project Ga0307509, IMG submission 202245) | Populus trichocarpa ectomycorrhiza microbial communities from riparian zone in the Pacific Northwest, United States - 10_EM | ecosystem: Host-associated > Plants > Roots > Unclassified | place...
CACTTTATTTAAAAAAAAAAAAAAAAAAAAAAAGGTTACAGGAGTTAGATTTGGCCCCAATACTCTTGTACAGGTCTGCCGTTTGGAGTCCCCCCCTGACCATCATGAACCCAATGTCTGTTTTTTGGCGTCGGGTCTGCAGGTGGATTACCCACTACTTTACCACCACTAACACAATGTGCCTGCACAGGGAGGCCTGTCTCCCGCCGCTGCCCATTCTTGTACGTCACCAACGAGGCCTGGCTGGCGTAACTCTTATTTGCTCCCCCCCGGAGATAAATGCTGCCTCAGCACGCCTCCCTAAGTCTGTCCACACCTTCTCACCTCACCGTGCCCCCCTGGTGGCGCGTGGGAAAATCACCTCACAACCTTACCTCTTCTTGAACCTCAACTGGCGGTGCACTGTGGACAAGGTCAAGAATTCAAGGTACCGCCACAACGCCATCACTGCTCTGGCTAACTTGGCCGTTCCCCTCGTCCACAACGCGGTCACACTACCCCCCATCTCCCTCTATCTGACGGAGTACCTCCCCCCTGTTCATGGGGTTGTCCCATCTTATGCACGCCTCAAGCTTCGAGCCAAGCAGCTCCTCCTTGCTGACTGGTCTCCCACCCCGGCCCCTCTGTACTACCCCTATCTACCCTCGATGCGCCCCCACACCTTCATGGGCCTGGGAAAGTTCGTTGTGGGAAGGATCCACCAGATGCGCTCTGGAAAAAGCTACCTCATAGCTCAGCCCACATGGGACGACCCTGATGCCGATACGTCGTGCCCACTGTTCTCAGAGGCCCTGCAAACCTTCGAACATGCCATCCTGTCCTGCTACTCGTCCGCCCATCAGAGATCCCGCCTCCTCAAAGGGGTCTCGTACATGGCCCCCGAGGCCCCTCTCTGGTCTTACCTGCAGCTGCTTATTCCCCTTGCTGAGTTCATTTGCAATACCGCCACTGGCTTCCCCCCCGGGATGCCTGCGCTCGCCCCTTCCCTCCACGCTTCTCCACTGAACCCGCACTTCCTCTGTACCACCTTACCCGCCCCTGGCCCTCAAGACTAGATGGTGGTTTATACTTTTCTTTATTTAGCTACGGCTGCTTTGCGACACTTATTGGTCCCGTTGGAGGAAATGAATATATTTGTTTCTTTTGTTGATTGTTAGGTTTGATTTTCAGTTTTGTTTTGGCCATATCGTTAAAGATGCATGTGATTTCTTGTACCGTAGAAACAATGAACATATGATTTAAAAAGAAAAAAAGTGAAAAAAGAGGTTACAGGAGTTAGACAGGAACCATCTTCCCTACACCTCCGGCGATTGAAATCTCAACAGGAGGGCAATCATGGTGGGATCCACCACCACCCCCTCTCCTCCCTCTTGATGGCTTCTGCCTAGGAGAGTGATGCCATAACCCCTTCTCTCCCTCTGGGGTCTACTCCCTCCTCTATGGGGTTCACATTCCTGTTCATCGTTGAGTCCCACTCATGAAGTTCATTTCACCCCCCTTACCTCGCACTTCCTTTGCCGTTAGCTTAGGTTTTGCAAGGTCGGCATTCCCTTCTCTTCGCTCACGGTCGGCGCTGAGCTTGCCACGCCCTTTGCGAAGTAACTTTCCGTCTCGGTTATTTGGTCTTGTTGGAACACCTTAGTTAGTAACTTTAGCACTTCATCTTTGTTTCGCATTTGGAAAAGCATCGGCCGCAGTTACTCTTGTCGGTGGTCTCAAGTGTTTGGACTAATCCTGCCTCCTCTCATCCTCCTTCCTCCACGCTCTTGGTCTTCATCCCATTGCTCAGTTACAACTACTCCCATCCCCCCTCTTGCCACTCCCTCTTGCCACCCCCTCAGCTGGCACCTTACTGCTCCCCTCCCACGGTCAATCTTCGGTCGCTATACAAAAACCAGCCTCGGTTACGCCCGTCCTTTTGGCCGTCACTAATGCCGTTTTGGCACTCCCACCGGGGACCCCTTATCAGAGTCTCCTGCAACCGTTTTCCCCTTATGTCATCAGGCACCGCTTCGTTCCCCAGCACCGCTCCGGCGTGCAGGTCCACACTTTCACTTCCTAGCACAGGCTGATACGCCTCACTTATCAGACATAATTTTCCTTTATCAGGGGTTCATATATTTCCTGTGTTCACCTTTATTGTTTTCGTAGATGTTGCTAAGGATTCTCCTCTCCTTCCCACTTGTTTCTTTCCTTTCTACTTCCTTCGTATGTACGAGTATGTTCGTGGGATTTGGTTGTGCGATAGTGGAGATGTGCAGTTGGTTCTGATACGAGAGGGACTTGGGTGTTTGGCTGTTGCCTGGGGTGAGGAGGGTACGGTTTTGGTTGGCCATAGCGTTAAAAGCTGAATGCTGTCTTTGTACCTTTTTTTCTCTTTTTTCCTTTTTTTCCTTTCTTTGTTCTTTTTTTTTTTTTTTTTGAATCATATGATTATTGTTTTAGGGTACAAATCTTGCATGCAGCTTATGCTATCGCATAGAGAAACCCCCAACTACCCCTGGGAAAAAGCCAACCCCCCATCTCCCTCTGATGTGGAAGCAACCGCACATCTCGCCCCCAAAAAGAAACCCTTGACTAGCTAAAAAGATAGACAAAAGGAATCAAATCAAAGAACAAGCAGGAAGAGTTAGGAAAACCTATGGCAGGATCATCTGAACAAAAGAAAAACAAAAAGCAAACGTAGCGGAGACCACTTAAAGATTTCAGCAAACTCAGGGCTGGAGGGGCCAGGCTCAGCATGATCGAAGTCCTGGGCAGGTTGAAGATACCAACTGTATTGGCAAAACACTTGAAAACAAGAAGGAGATAGCGCAATGGCATCTTCCCAGAGGCAAGCTGTGATGGACCGTGGTCATAGTCCGAATGGTGAAGAAGTAGTTATGGATACCAGCCAGGTAGGTGTGGGTACCAGCCAAAAACGTGGAGAAGCAGTAGGGTGCCAGCCGATCCGACCGTGTGAGGAGGAGGAGAAAGAGGGGTAGACCCAACTCTGTGCCGTAGAAAGTATCGGAAAACGCGTTCGTGTCTTGACTAGGCAGCCTCTTAAAGAAAGAGAGAGTAGAGAAATCGACTATGGCCTGTTGAAGTGTTTTCTCTTACTGCCAACCGTGTACCCGGCCGTCTGTAACATGGGCGTTGAGAAGAGTGTTGCCGACTGTGTGGATGCTCTAAGCGAGGCTTAAAGCAAACGCTGCATGGGAAGAGGAAACATCATCAAAAGAAGACGAAATCCATCAACCCAGGGAGAAGAAAGCCCAAGGGGATAAGCCTAAGGGTGGGAGGAGATCAGGGGAGATGCACTCCACCCCCTAGGGCGAACCCATAACGGTGGGTGGAGTTGGGAAAAGTGGTGATAATCTTGTGGTCTTGCGATTTCAATCGCCTGGTGTGTAGAGGAGACAGAGGATGATGTCTTTGTACCTTAAACAAATTCATGTGATTCAAAAAAATCAAAAAAGAATAAAAAAGAAAAAGGTTTCAGGAGTTAGACACGAATCATCTCTTCTACACCTGCAGCGATTGGAATCTCAACACTAGAGACATCATCGTCAACTCTACTACTCTCCCGTCTCCTCCCCCTTGATGGCTTCTGCCTAGGGGAGTGATGCTATCACCCCTCTTCTCCCTTTAGGGGTCTCTCCCATTCTCCCTGGGGTTCTTGTTCCTGTTTACCGTGGACTCCAACTCATGGAGTTCAGTTCGCCCCCCCTACTCTGCAATTCCTTTACACCTCGCTTAGGTTTTGCACGGTCGGCATTCCATTCTCTGAGCTCATGATCGGCGATGAGCTTGCCAAGCCCTTTGCGCACTACCTTTCCGTCACTACTACGTACGTCCTGTCGGGGAACGCTATGGCTACTAACTTCAAGACCTCGTCTCTGCTTCGCATTCGGAAAAGAATCGGCCCCGGTCACTCTGGTCGGTCGTCTCAAGTGCTTGGACTAGTCCTTCCTAAGCTCTCCCCCTATCCCCCCCTTACCTGGTACGCGTCCTGTTGCTCGGTCACAGCTACATCCACTCCACAGCTGGCACCTTACTGCCCCTTCCATGCCTGGCCAGAACATTTCTGCTGCCACTATTCTCGCGGTCCATCTTCAGTCGCTATACAAAAACCCGCCATGGTTATGCCCGTCCTGTTGGGTGTTGCGAATGACATTGTGGCACCCCTCAACGGGACCTGCGACGTCCCCTCCATCCTCTGCTCCCATCCTGCCATCGGGCACCCCTTCGTCCCCTAGCACCGCTCCTCTGTCCAGGTCCATAAGCTTTTTTCCTAGCTTAGGCTGATAAACGTCACTTATCAGACATAGTTTTCATTTGTTAGGGTTTCATACATTCCTTTTGTTCACCTTTTGGTTTCGCAGATGTTGCTTAGGGTTCTCCTCTCCTTCCTGCTCGCTCCTTTGCTCTCTTTGTTCCTTCGTATCTAAGTGTATGTTTGTTGGATGTAGATGAGCGTTAGGCAAGATTTGCGGTTGGTCTCATACTACAGGAACTTGGGGGTCGGGATGTTTCCTGGGTTGTGGAGGAACAGGGTTGTTGTTGGCCATATCGTTAAGCTGCATGCTGTCTTTGTATTGTTCGTTAACAAAAATAACCGACTGCTGTACTGAGGAGCAACACAACACTCATCTCCACCCCTCACTCTCAACCCCACATAAAGAAAAATTTTTAACTCAACCAAAATCTAACCACTTTACCTGATTCTTTTTCTTCTCAATACTATGCGTCCTATTCTTCACAGTTATCCTAAAAAGCCTATTTCTACCCATCACCTGTCTGAGTTTACCAGGGCCAGAATCCTTGGGTTACACGAGCCTCAAATGGGGTATCAACAAATTTCTGACTACCTGAATATCCCTCGCACAACTGTTAAAGATAGAATCTCAAAGAAAGATTTGGAGGGAAAGGAGAAGAGGGGTAGAGGAAGAAATCGTAAGACTACCAAGTTACAGGATGATGCTATCGTGGAGGAAGCTCTGGAAAATCGCAATACCACCTATTTTGGGATTGCTGAAAAAGTTGCTCCCAATGTTTCATCTATGAGAGTAAGGAGAAGACTTGCACAAAAGCATCTTAAAAAATGGTTAGCACAGGAGAGGGTTCACTTGGATGAGGATCTAGCTCAGGAGAGGTTGGAATGGGCATTAGCTCATAGGCATTGGACAAGAGAGATGTAGAGGAGAAAGACAATCTGGGGAGATGAGGTGGCTGGAGAGAGAGGGGGAGGGAAGAGGAGAAAATGTGTATTTAGATATCCAAAGAAGAAGTGGAATAGGGATTGTGTTGAACCTACTGCTAGGGCGGGAGAGAGGAAGATTGGGCAGATAATGACTGGTTCTTTTTATAGTCAAACTCATGGTCTGTTTTTGCCTGTTTTGCCTGATCCTTCTTCTGCTGGAGGTGGAGTAACTGGAAAGTCAATTATTGATGTTTCTGATCAGTATGACTTTTCAGGGATATGGGAGAATATCAGAAAGCATCTTAGAGAGGAAGAGATCTTCTTTATCATTGACAATGCTAAGACACACTTGCCTTTTAAAAGATGGCTCAGAAGGCAGGGAGTTACTATTATAAATATTCCTGCCTATTCACCAGATCTCAATCCAATTGAAAATGTTTGGGCTCTGGTGAAAGATAAGCTCCAGAAGCATTATCCTGAACTATTTCTTATGAAGGGTTCTGGCAGTGAGGTCAAAAATGTTATAGAGGAGGCAATCAATCATTATTGGAAACATCTTGACCCAAAGATTTTTGATTCTCTAGCAGGTTCAATGGTGGATAGGATTGAAGCAATTATTAAGGCAGATGGATGGTATACTAAATATTGATTTCTACAATGTATTTACATTTTTACATTTTTTATTATTATTATGATGTTGGGGTTGGTGGAGGGAGTTGTGGTTGTCTGGCCAAGATTTTTCATGCTCGTTGTAGTCAGTTAATTTTGTTAACAAACAATACCTTAACCTTTTTTTTTCTTTTTTTTATGAATGATATGATTATTGTTTTAAGGTACAAATTCTTGCATGCAGCTTATGCTATGGCATAAAAAAACCTCCAATACCTCTGGGAAAAAGCCAACCCCCCAAGTCCCTCTGGTATGGGACCAACCGCACATCTCGCCCCCAACAAGAAACCAGTGACTAGCGAAGAAGATAGACGAAAGGAATCAAATCAAAGAACAAGCAGGAAGAGTCAGGAAAGCCCATGACACACTCATCCGGACAAAAAGAAAAATCAAAAATCAAAAAAAGCAGTAACCACCTGGGAAGCTCCCGCACAATCAGCGCGAGGGTGGCCAGGCTCGCCTAAAGAGAGACCTGGGGGGGCCTGCATCGCCCACTGTGTTTGGCAAAACACTCGAAAAGAGGAAGGAGATAGTGCAATACCATCCTCCCAGAGGCAAGCCGAGATGGACCGTGGTCAAAGTCCGGAAGGTGAAGAAGTAGTTATGGATACCAGCCAGGTGGTTGTGGGTACCAACCAGGAAGGTGAAGTAGCAGTAGGGTGCCAGCCGAGCCGACCGTGTGAGGAGGAGAAGAAAGAGGGGTAGACCCAACTCTGTGCCATAGAACCAATTGGAAAACGTGTTCGTGTCTTGACTAGGCAGCCTCTTAAAGAGAAAGAGAGTAGAGATATTGACCGTGGCCTTCTGAAATGTTTTCTCTTACTGCAAACCGTGTACTCAGCTGTCTGTAACATGGGTGTTGAGAAGAGTGTTGCCGACCGTGCCGATGCTCTAAGCGCGGCTCAAAGCAAACACTGCATGGGAAGGGGAAATATGATCAAAAGAAGACGAAATCCATCAACCCAGAGAGAAGAGAGCCTAAAGGGATAAACCCAAGGGCAGGAGAAGATGAGGGGAGATGCACTCAACCCCCTAGGGCGAAACCATAGCGGGGGGTGGAGTTGGGAAAAGTGGCGATAATCTCGTGGTGTTGAGATTTCAATCGCCGCGTGTGTAGAGGCGACGGAGGATGGAAACAATACATTAACCAATCAAATGCATATGATTAAAAAATAAAATAAAATAAAATAAAATAAAAAAGGTTACAGGAGTTAGACACTAACCATCTTTCCTACACCTCCAGTGATATGAATCTCAACACTATAGGAAATCATCGTGTGATCCACCACCCCTCCTCTCCTCACCCATAATGGCTTCTGCCTAGGGGAGTAATGCTATCACCACTCATCTTCCTTTGAGGGCATTTGCTCCTTCCTCCCTTTAATTCTTGTCCCTATTCATCCTTGGCTCCTGCTCATGAAGTTCGGTTCTCCTGCTTACCCTCTACTTCCTTTACACCTCGCTTAGGTTTTTGCATGCTCGGCAACCTGTCCACCATCATCAATATTTGGTGGGAGTTTCAAGCAATGAGTGTACTAGAGGCCCCTGTAGCTCTGTTTCCCTGGTATGCACTATCTCCTGGGATCTCCGCTGGTACGGTGAGTTTATTTGAAAAACTGTAATCTCACTTTGGTCAGCCGTTCTTGTACTCCTGGGTGCCTGGTTTACCCTCCTCAACCAATTCTTGGTCTTCGTCCCTTTGCTGGGTTACAGCTAGATCTACCCCTACCAGCTGGCACCTCACTACCCCCTCGGTTGGCACCAGACTGCTCTATCCTCACCTAGCTCGTATCCTACTACTGCCTCCCAGCAGTCGACCTTTAGTCTCCTACTAAAACACGTCATAGTTACACCCATCCTCTTGGCAGTCGTCCATGTGGCCTTGGCACTCTCTCTAGGGACCCCTCTTCGATCTCCCGTTCATCCTCCATCCCTAGCCAACCCCGGGCACTGCTCTGTTGCCTAGTGCTGCTCTGAGGTGCAGGTCCCTACCCTCACATCCTAGCTTAGGCTGATCTGTGACAAGTTTTAGTGGTAATTTTCCTTTGTCAGGGGTTCATTCATTCCTTTTGTTGATACTTGGAACATTTCGCTAAGGGTTCTCCACTCCTTCCTGCTTGCTTCTTTCCTCTTTTATTTCCTTCATATGTGCAAGTATGTTTGTAGAATTTAGATGGGCGATGGGCAAGATGTGCAGTGGGTCTCATACCTGAGGGACTTGGGGGTTTGGATGTTTCTTGGGGCAAGGATCAAAGGGTATTTGTTGGCCATATCGTCAAGATGCATGCTTTCTTTGTACCTTAATAAAACAACTGCAATAAATTCAAAAAAACAAAAAAGTTTACAGGAGTTTGACACGCTTCCTCTCCCCTCTTTCCCACCCCATATTTCTCAATACCAAGTCGCTCTGAACACGATCCTCTGTCGAACACTCTTTATCTCTACGGTTTGGGCTTCAGGTTACCAAACTAACCCTCAACCATGGCCTTCCACCAGCATCTGAAGGGTGGCCCTCCGAGAAACACCACCTCAGTTCCTCTCTCACCCTATTCTCCCCCAGGTAACCTTGACCATTTGGTCTCGCTTTTTCATACAATAGCGGTCAATATGGGCCTTCTAGCCGCAGGTTTCCCCGCTATCACCCCCTCCATTATCTCCACTCTCTCCATAGAAGAACAACTAATTCTCACCCTTCTCTGGGCCTCTATCAAGATGAGCATTCACCTTGGTGCTGCCCGCGAAGCCGTCTCTACAGAAATGCACGACCTCTCATGACAACCTCAGTAAAAGAAATACCTTGCATCCTGACTGTCAGGTGCATCAGATGTATCTGATACTCAAAACGTTAATTCTGAATCAGGATGCAACCTGACGTAGCGTGTATTCTCAGGACGCAATCTGATGTAGCCTCTATTCTCAGGACGCACCGGACGCAGCACCTAATCTCATGACGCACAGTGTGCACCCCTAATACTCAGGATGTACTATCTAATGTTCTGGAGATAAGCGATGAGTTCCCCCTTTACCTTTTTCTGACCTTTCTCACCCGGGTCACAATATATTTCACATCATGAAAATGTATTAAATTTACGACTAATAGTCTTCTATTCTTCTAATATAGAGCTTATTGGACCCCTCCTTCCCCCCTTTCCCCCCCCTTCCCCCCCCCCTCTTGCCTCCCCCAGGACCATATAGTTCCATGGAGAATTGGCACCTCAGAACCCTCTTTATACCCCCGGGTAGCTGGGGTTAAGCCTATTGCCGTCCAAGTGAGGGAATCAAAATCGGTTGAGTTGTTGTGGAGGACCCTGCCATCAAGTTCAGGATGGTTAGAGACTAAAGACTAAAGACCACTCTCAGAGTAAGGGCGAACTCCATGAATACCAGGGCGCTAGAGACATACCTTGTACCGGCGTGTAGCTGGCGTCGAGCCCAATAACGAACTGACAGAATCATAATCGGTTAAGCGGTGGTGGAGGAATCTGCCATTGAGCTTTAGGATCGCCAGAGTAGCTGATTCTCAAGACCCCCTCCAGAGTAGTGAGCGATCTCATCAATATTGATGCCACAGAGACGTACCTTATATGAGCGTGTAGCTGACGTCGGGTCTAGCAATGTGGTGCTTTGATATCCGGGATTGGTCAAGCGGTCGTAGAGGAATCTGCTATTGAGTTCAGGCTTAGTAGAGACAAAGGACCATTCTCGGAAGAGGGGCGAACTCCATGAATACCTGTGCGCCAGAGACGTATTTTATACCAGTGCATTGCTGGTATCGAGCCCAATGACCTCCAAGTGACAGAATCCAAATAGGTCTAGCAGTTGTGGAGGAATCTGCCATTGTGTTCAAGATTGCCATGGTGTTAGGATTCCTAAAGCCTACTCTCAGAAGGGTGGGCGATATCCATGAGTATCGATGCGACAGAGACGTACCTTATACCGGCGTGTAGCCGGCGTTGAGCCCAACAACCTCCAGCAAAGAGAATCGAAATTCGTCCAGCGGTGATGGAGTAATCTGCCATTGAGTAAACTTCCACCAGCATACTACCTAAGACCCCCTCTAGAGCCGAGAGTGAAATCCGGGGTTTTGATGCGACAGGGACGTGCTTTATACCGTTGCCTAGCCAGATTCAGGCCCAATAACCTCCATCAAACGGAATTGGAATCTGTGGAGCGGTCGTGGAGTAACTCTCAATTGAGTAAGGTACCGCCTGGGTTACTATGGAGACCCCTTCCACAGAAGTCAGCGAAATCCTGGGTTTCGATGCGACAGGGACGTAACCTATACCGTTGCCTAGCTGGCATCAGGCCCAATAGCCTCCAACAAAGAGGAATGGAATCCGTTTAGTGGCTGTTGAGGAATCTGCCATCGAGTAAAGTTCCACCAGTATGCTAGCTAAGACTCCCTCCACAGAAGAGAGTGAAATCCTGAGTCTTGAAGCGACAGGGATGTACCTTATACCGTTGTGTATCTGGTGCCAGGCCCAATAACCTTCAACAAAGAGAAACGGAATCCGTTCAGTGGCTGTTGAGGAACCTGCCATTCAGTAAAGTTTCGCCAGTCTGCTACCTAAGAGGCCCTCCACCGAAGACAGTGAAATCCTGAGTCTTGATGTGACAGGGACGTATCTTATACCGTTGCGTAGCTGGCGTCAAGCCCAATAACCTCAAATAAAGAGAAATGGAATCTGTTTGGTGGCTGTTGAGGAATCAGCCATTGAGTAAAATTCCGCCAGTATGCTATCTAAGACCCCCTCCACAGAAAACACCGAAATCCTGAGATTTGATGTGATAGGGACGTAATTTATAACGGTGTGTAGCTGGCGTTAAGCCCAACAACCTTCAGAAGACGGAATTAGAATCCGTCAAGTGGTTGTCGAGTAATCTGCCATCCAGCAAACCTTCCCGAGGGCCTAAAGACTACTCGGAGAAGAGTCAGTACCTCCATGAGTATTGACTGCGTAGGGATGGGCCTTATACTGTTGTGTAGCAGACGTCTGAGTAGCTGAGGAGTTCAGGAAGTGGAAATACCACCCTGGCTGGGAATGGACCCCTGGACCCCTAGACCCCACTTGGAAATCCTCTGCTGCTGTTGCCCCCAATGCTGCCCACACCTATGCCAAGGCTGTTCCCCCTCTCGCTAAAGGAAAAAAGAACAGACAGCTAAACCTACTGCCTCAGCTGCCGGTGTTGTGGTCGCGTCCTGAGTGGTTTTTATAAAACCCCCTCCTCCCATTTCCCAAGCTGAGTGCAGATTCTTTGCCTCAAGGAACATGTTTGAACCCCAGCTGGAGGCCACCAAAATAGCAGCCCATTTCCTGGATATCGCCGTCTTAGTATTGAGAGAGGCAAACTGCTCCCTGCCCCTCTCCTTCTCCTGCACAGTTAATAACAAAGGTTCTGTAACACTGCTAGTAGATGATCGCCTTACTCCAGCCTCGGCCTATAAACTGTACTTCGCCCACCATACTTCCAGACTAAACAAGGCCAGCCTGGTAGGAAACACTCCAGGGAAACAGTTCAAACCAGCACCAAACAAAACAATACTATTGATGCACTCCATTCTGCTTGACCTCCTGCTGTCACAAATTGTGACTAAGGAAGGCAGATTTCACATGACGAATAGTTATTAGTCATAAAGTATGTTTATGTGTCTATGACTCACGATGGTGAGTCATATATGTTTATGTTTCACGCTATGAAGTCAGTTGACTCATAAGTTCTCACATGACTCACACTTGCGTGTCATCGTTATATTATGATAGATTGATGTTTCTATGACTCACGGTTGTGAGTCATAATGATGTAATGACTTTTGCGCGTGACTCACATTATGAGTCACAAGTTCCACGCAGGTGATGCACTTTGCGCACCTGACATGTTTTATGTTTTATGATTCGTTTACGGCAGGTTGCGGAGTGACTCATAGGAGTCATCTGATGGATTTCGGGCATGACGCATTATGAGTCATAGGACCATGTGACTCAGGTTATGAGTCACCATGGTGAGGGTTGTTGGCGTGAAGATTCTACATAAGGAGAGACTTGGTTACAGGAGTTAGACACGAACCATCTCCCCTACACCTCCTGCGATTGAAATCTCAACACTAGGGAAATCATCGTGGGATTCCACCACCACCCCCTCTCATCCCCCTTGATGGCTTCTGCCAAGGGGTGCGATGCTACAACCCCCCCTCTCCCTCCGGGGTCTACCCCCCTCCTCTATGGGGTTCTTGTTCCTGTTCATCGTTGACACCCGCTCATGAAGTTCAGTTCTCCCCTTTACCCCGCACTTCCTTTGCACCTCGCTTAGGTTTTGCACGGTCGGCATTCTGTCCTCCTCACTCACGGTCGGCGCTGAGCTTTCCAAGCCCTTTGCGAAGTACCTTTCTGTCTCGATTATGTGGTCCTGTCGGGGAACACTTCGGTTAGTAACTTCAGCACCTCGTCTTCGTTTCGCATTCGGAAAAGCATCGGCCGCGGTTACTCTAGTCGGTCGTCTCAAGTGTTCGGACTGTCCTTCCTCCTCACATTCCCCCTCCCTCTACACTCCTGGTCTTCGTCCCATTGCTCGG
>Ga0307509_10009177_pt1 | contig 12423 bp, 9 predicted proteins | sample 10_EM_MG_FD_202245 | JGI IMG/M metagenome (GOLD analysis project Ga0307509, IMG submission 202245) | Populus trichocarpa ectomycorrhiza microbial communities from riparian zone in the Pacific Northwest, United States - 10_EM | ecosystem: Host-associated > Plants > Roots > Unclassified | place...
TGCCCGTACGTCCGATGGCCGGGAGTCGCCGTCCGGGAAGCATCGCTTCCGCGGCCCGGTCGAACTCCCCGGCCAGGTTCAGGACTTCGGGCCGCCGAGGCACGCCTCCCACCTTGCGCCGCCCGACCCGATCGCACCCACCACGGGTCGCTACCGCCCGAACGCCCGCGCGGGTGTTGGGATGGGGGTGGCAGAAAGGGGCCGTGGTGGACGGCGACGACGAGGTAACCGGGCCGGAGCAGGGCTCGGCGGATCGGTTCGTGCTTGCGCGGCGGGCGGTCTCCGCGATCGGGTCGACGCTCGATGAGCGCAGGACCGCGGCGGAGTGCGCGAGGTTCCTCGTCGACGAGCTGTGCGAGGCCGCGGCCGTCGATCTCTTCGCGCAGGACGAGGCGCGTCCGGCACCGCACGGCATGCTGCACCCGATGGCGGCCGTCGGCCGCAAGGAACTGCTGGACAGCCTGCGCAGCGCACCACGCGAGGACGTCATGGTCCGCGCCCTGGACACCGGCCACCCGATCACCACCTCCTTCACCACCAACGACCACGGCGTCCTGGCCGCCCTGTCCGTGCCGCTGACCGCGTGGGGCAAGGCCTACGGCGCGCTCCTCGCGATCCGCGCCGGACGGACCTTCGGCGACGACGAGGCCGCCGCCGTGCACTACGCGGCCCGGCTCACCGCCGCCCATCTGCACCACGCCGTCGAACACCACCGACTGCGCACCACCGCCCTGAACCTGCAACAGGTCCTGCTCACCGAGCCCAGCCGCCCCCACCCCAACATCGAGATGGCCACCCGCTACCTGCCCGCCGGCAGCGGCACCCTCGTCGGCGGCGACTGGTTCGAGGCCGTACGACTGCACTACGGCCGCACCCTCCTCGTCATCGGCGACGTCATGGGGCACGGCCTGGACGCGGCGGTCGACATGAACGCCTACCGCTCGATGCTGCGCTACGTCGCCTCCACCGACCTGCCGCCCCACCGCATCCTGCGTCAGATGGACACCGCCATGTCCGAGGAGCACAACCGCCGCCCCGCGACCTGCCTGCTCGCCCTCCTCGATCCGGACCGGGGGACCGCCGCCTTCGCCAGCGCGGGCCATCTGCCGCCCGCCGTCTTCCACCGCGACGGCGCCGGTGAACTGATCCCCGTCCCCGTCGGCCCGCCCCTCGGCACGGGCTCCGCCGACTACGAGATGACCACGCTCACCCTCACCCCCGACGACACCCTGGTCATGTTCACCGACGGGTTGGTCGAGCGGCGCGGCGAGGACATCGACGTCTCCCTGTCCCGCCTGGCCCGGCTGCGCCTCCACCCCGGCCAGGGCGTCTCCCGCCTCCTCGACGACATCGTGCTCCGCCTCCATGTCCAGGAGGCAGAGGACGATGTCGCCGCGATCACCGCCCGGCTGCGCCCCAGAAGCTCCGTTCCCGGATAACTTCGCAAACGGGAAACAAGTACTGCAGTTGATGTCCCCGGCCGGGCCGGATCATGCGCCGGCCAGCCGTCCCCCAAGGTTTGGCAACACCCCGGCAACGCCCGGATGGTGACGGTCACGGCTTGGCCAACCCCTTTCCGCACGTTGGCCGCAAATTCACCGCACGCCCCTGACGCCCCATACCTGCACGGGCGGAGAGTGATCCGAGGTCTGGTCCACGAGATCCCTCGAAGCTCTTCAAGAAGGGGCAATCATGGCCGAGTTGACACGTCGCAGACTCCTGGGTTCGGCCGCCGGCGCACTGGGCGGTGCCGCGGCTCTCTCCCTCCTCCCGCCGAGCGTCCAGAAGGCCGTCGCCGCCGAGCCGCCGAAGAACGGCTCGCTGGGGGACATCGAACACGTCGTCATGCTGATGCAGGAGAACCGGTCGTTCGACCACTACTTCGGCACGCTCTCCGGCGTTCGCGGTTTCGCCGATCCGCACGCTCGCAAACTCGACACCGGGCGCAGCGTCTTCTACCAGCCGGACGCGGTGAACCCGAAGGGCTACCTCCTCCCGTTCCACCTGGACACCCACACCTCCAGCGCCCAGGCCATTCCGTCCACCAGCCACGCCTGGTCGGTGCAGCACCAGGCCTGGAACAACGGCAAGATGGACCAGTGGCTGCCCGCCCATCGCGCGGCCGACGGCGTCAACGGCCCCTATGTGATGGGCTATTACACGCGCGAGGACATCCCGTTCCAGTTCGCGCTCGCCGAGACCTTCACCATCTGCGACAACTACTTCTGCTCGGTGTTCGGGCCCACCTGGCCCAACCGGCTGATGTGGATGACCGGTTCGATCGACCCCGGCGGCACCCGGGGCGGCCCGATCATCAGCAACGTCGCGCCGACACCCTACCGTTGGACGACATACGCGGAACGCCTCCAGAACGCCGGTGTCAGCTGGAAGGTGTACCAGGAGGAGGACGACTACGGCACCAACATGCTGGAGCAGTTCGCGTCCTTCAAGAACGCTCAGCCCGGTTCCGACCTGTACGAGCGGGGAGTACGGCCGCAGGCGCACGGTACGTTCGAGGACGACGCGCGCAACGACCGGCTGCCGACGGTGTCGTGGATCTGCCCCACGAGCTACCAGTCGGAGCACCCGGACTACCTCCCGGCCGCCGGCGCCGACTACGTCGCGTCGAAGATCGAGGCCATCGCCTCGAACCCGAAGGTGTGGCGCAAGACCGCGTTCATCCTCAACTACGACGAGAATGACGGCCTGTTCGACCACGTCGTGCCGCCGACCCCGCCCGCGGGCACGAAGGACGAGTTCATCCAGGGGCTGCCGATCGGCGGCGGCTTCCGGGTGCCCGCCATCATCATCTCGCCCTGGACCGTGGGTGGTTGGGTCGCCTCGGAGGCCTTCGACCACACCTCGGCGCTGCAGTTCCTGGAGCGGTTCACCGGGGTCGAAGAGCCGAACGTCACCGACTGGCGCCGCGAGACCTTCGGCGACTTCACCACCGCGTTCCGCTTCCGCGACGCCCGCCCGCGCTCGCCCCGGCTGCCCCACGACACGGCGGAGCAACTGGAGAAGGCACAGGAGGAAGTGGCGACCCTGCCGAAGCCCACGCTGCCGGGCGCGGACCAGAAGTTCCCGCACCAGGAGCGGGGCCGCCGCCCGCACGTCTGAACCGGACCACCCCGTCACGGGCGGCCCCGGCCGGCGGCACCCGGCCAGGGCCGCCCGCGCGGCTGAGATGGTCTGCTCGGCGAGGTCGCAGCCGAACAGCGGCACGTGGGCCGGCAACGTCTGACCTGGACCGTGGCGACGGGCGGCCTCGCCCGGTGTCACCCGGCCAGCGCCGCCCGCGCCGCCGACAACGCCTGCCCGGCATAGCCGCGCCCGAACAGCAGCACATGCACCAGCAGCGGAAACAGCTGGTGCAGCCCGACACGGTCGGTCCAGCCGGGAGCGAGCGGCGCGGCCTGCTGATATCCGTCCAGCACCTCCGCCAGATACGGGCAGCCGAAGAGACGCAGCATCGCCAGATCGGTCTCCCGGTGTCCGCCGTGCGCGGCCGGGTCGATCAGCCGGACGTGTCCGTCGGCGCCCCACAGCACATTGCCGTTCCACAGATCGCCGTGCAGCCGGGCGGGCGGCTCGGCGGGACCGGCGAGTTCGGGCAGCCGTTCACAGACCCGCTCCACCACCGCGGCTTCGGCGTGCTCCAGGGTGCCGGCGTCGACCGAGCTGCGCAGATAGGGCAACACCCGTTGCCCGGCATACCAGTTGGGCCAGTCGGCGGCGGGAACGTTGCGCATCGGGGCGAGCCCGATGTACGCCTCCGTGGGCCCGCCGGGCGGCGGTGCGCCGAACGCCGGCGCCCCGGACGCATGCAGGGCGGCCAGCTCCCGCCCGAACCGGACCGCCGCTCGCGCGCTCGGCGGACCGGTGTCGACGCGATCGGTGATCAGCCACCGCTCGTCCAGCCCGCGCACGGCGGGCACACGGACCGTACCGGCGTTGCCCAGCCAGCGCAGCCCCGCCGCCTCGGCGCGCAGCGCGCCGGGGGCCGCATCGCCCTTGACGATCACCAACTGCCCACTGTCGAGCGCGACTTCGGTGACCGTCCCGGTCAGCGGACGCTCGCCGGTCACCGCGCACCCGGTGAGCCGGGCGGCCACCGCACCCGGGGTCTCGCTCTCGATCACGGGGACAGCGTACGGCCGGTCGACGAGTCCCCGACCCACAGCCCGGATTCGCGCAGCACCCGCTGGACCGTCTCCTCCAGGGGGCTCGTCGCCGGGACCACTGTCTCGACGCCACCGGGCAGCACGTCCAACGGCCGGTACCACTCCCGGAGTTGGTGCTCGCTCACCTCGTCCGCGATGGGCTTCGTCGCATGCCGGGCCAAGGTCTCCTCGAACGGCACGTCGAGGTAGTAGCAGTGCGTGCGGTCCGGATGGTCGGCGAGCAGCCCGGCCAGCATCTCGCCGTAGTGGGCGACGTAGAGGATGCCTTCCAGCACGGTGTGGAAACCGTGCGCCAGGGCGTGCCGGACGGTCAGGTCGATCAGGCCGATGTTCGCGCCGCCGGGGACATCGCGCTCGCGCAGCACCTCGCGGCGAAGGACGTCCTGGCGCACCAGTGCGATACCGCGCCCGTACCGCTCGCGCAGGGAGGTGGCCACCGTGCTCTTGCCGGAGGCGCTGTTGCCGCGCAGCACGATCAGCCGGGTGGGGGAGGAAGGCGGCGTGGTCACCGGGGCACCCTACCCGTCGTGTATCGCCGAGTGACCGAGTGGGCACAATGCGTCCCCCGGGGCCCGCCCGCTCTGCTTATATCGTGAGAAAATGGTGTGACAGCGGTGATTGGTGGCAGGGCCATGACGGACGCGACGATCGACTACGCGGCGGTGTTCCAGGGGCTGCCCGGGATGGTGGCGCTGCTGACACCCGACCTGGTGTACGCGGACGCCAACGAGGAGTTCCTGCGCATGTCCGGCCGCACCCGCGAGCAGGTCGTCGGCCGCTTCATCTTCGACGTCTTCCCCGACAACCCGAACGACCCCGCCGCCACCGGCATGCGCAACCTGGAGACCTCGCTGCGCCGCGTCGCCGCCACCGGCGAGCGCGACACCATGGCCCTCCAGCGGTACGACGTCGAGTCCACGGCCTGCCCCGGGCAGTGGGAGGAGCGCTACTGGAGCCCGGTCAACGCACCGCTCCTCGACCCGGACGGCAAGGTCGTGCTGCTGGTCCACCGCGTCGAGGAGGTCACCGAGCTGATCCGGGCCCGCGGCCGCTCCGGCGGCGGTCGCACCCGGGTGCTGGAGGCCGAGCTGTACACCCGCGCCCGCGAACTGCAGGAACTCAACGAACGCCTGCGCGGCGCCCACGCCCGTGAACGCGAGGTCGCCCTCGCCCTCCAGGAGGCGATGCTGCCCACCAGCCGGCAGAGCGCGGGCCACCAGATCGCCGTACGCTACCGGCCCGCCGTCGGCTCCCTGAACGTGTGCGGGGACTGGTACGACGTGGTCGACCTGGTCGGCGGCAACCGTATCGGCGTGTCCGTGGGGGACGTCGTCGGCCACGGCCTGGCCGCCGCCGGCGTCATGGGCCAGCTGCGCAGCGCCCTGACCGCCACCTCCCGGGTCGCGGACGGCCCCGCCCAGGCCCTCGACGTCCTGGGCCGCTACGCCCATGTCGTCGACGGCGCCGAATCCGCCACCGTCGTCACCACCTTCGTCGACTTCGACGACCACACCATCAGCTACAGCAGCGCCGGACACCCGCCGCCCGTCCTGGTCCGTCCCGACGGCAGCGTGGAATTCCTCGACCGGGCCACCGACCCGCCCCTCGACGCCCGCCCCGACCCGATGCCCAGGCCGCAGGCCGGCACCACGTTCTCACCCGGTGCCACTCTGGTCCTGTACACGGACGGCCTGATCGAACGCCGTCACGAGGACATCGACAGAGGCCTGGTCCGCCTCGCCGACTCCCTGGTCCGCCACCGGAACACCGACCCCGAAGCCCTCGCGGACGCCGTACTCCTCGAACTCCTTCCGCACGGCGGCGCCACCGACGACACGGCCCTGATCATCGTCCGGCTGTGACCGGCGGCAGGGCGGTCGCGGTCATACGACGATGCAGGTCAGCGCCGCCCACAGCAGGGGCGAGTGCTCGATGCGGCCGTCCGCGCGCCAGCGGTCGAGCTGCTCGCGCTGCCAGCGACCGAGCCGGTGCACGGGGTCCTCGTGCTCGTGCGCCGCGTCGACCGCGACGATCGCCTCCGACAACGGGCGTACGGAATCCGGCAGGTGAGCCAGCCGATGGAAGGCGAAGCTGGTCGGCAGCACCCAGCGGGTCGCGGTGACCAACTCGGCGCCGTTGTGCAGCATCGCCGTCGCCGGCCCGAACGACTCGGCGAAGCGCAGATCACCGCCGCTCTCACAGCCGATGAGGGCGACCCGGGCCGGCGCCGGCCAGATCCGCGCACCCGGCTCGCCGTCCGCGCGCAGCGGGAGCGTGCCCAGCAGCAGGTCCTTGGCCGACAGCGGCCGATGCGTGCGCAGCGGCTCCGTCAGACCGACGGTCTCCGCGGCGCAGGACAGGTGCAGCGTGCCGTCCTCGCTCTGCCCGCCCTCGACCGGCGCCCCGCTGACGTGCCCGACGTACAGCAGTCTGCGGGCGCCCTTGCGGAGCACCCCGCTCAGCCAGTCCCGGTCCAGGTCGGTACGGCGGAAGGCCTCCGCCGGGGTGGCGACAGACGGTACGGCGGCGCCCGCGTCCAGATGGCGCCGGACCAGCGACAGCAGCTCCGGGTCGGAGCCGGGCGGCCCCAGCACCGAGCCGAGCGGGGAGTCGGCGCGGAAGCCGGGGACACGGGGGTCGAGAACGAGGACGACAGGGTCCGTGTCCGCGCTCTTTGTTGTCGCTGCGGCCGACGGCTCGCGTGGGCGCAGCGACGCCGGTGCGGTGGTCACCACGTCCGCCAGGTCGATGAGCCGGAGGTCGGCGTCGTCGACTGCGAGCAGTTCCCAGGGGACCTGGGCGACGCGGGGCGAGGGCTGGATCCGTACCAGCGGACGGCCCGCCCGCTCCGACACCTGACGTATCTGCGCGGTCAGCCCCTCCGGCCACAGCGCCTCGGCCAGTGTCCGCGCGAGCCGCCGCTCGCTGTCGTGTTCGGCCAGCGCGCCCGTGAACGCCCGCCGCATACCCTCCGCCCCGTCGCCCGCCCCCGGCAGGGCATCGGCGAGCGCGCCGACCGCCCGGTCGACTTCGTCGCCAGGGCCGTGACCGGTGCCGAATCCCCGGGCTCCGCCGCCCCAGGTCCAGGTCATGAACAGATCACCGGCGTCGGCCAGCCGGATCTGGACCACCGGGCGGCTCGTCGTGTCGTCGGTGATCCAGAACGGCACCTCCTCCTCGTGCACGATCCGCCGGCGATACCGGAACTCGGCCGCCGCGATGTACTCCTGGAGCGCGACACGTCCCGGGCCCGGCTGCGCCGACATCCGCACCTTCGGTGGTGGTGAGACCCGCAGACCGGCGGAGGCGGCGGCCTCGGCGGCCACTCCACCGAGCGTCATCGTGCCGTTCGCGTGTCCGTCATCGGCGCTTGCGTCGTGCCAGTACGTCTTCATGGCCGCATTCGGGAAGACGGACGCGAGGTCCTCGACCGGAGCGGAGGCCGGGACGGTGGCCGTGCTCGGATTCAGGGCCAACGTCGCACCCGCGCAACGGTGTTCGGCCAGTTCGAAGAGCAGCCCCTGGTCCTGCCGGCGCATCACCAGACGGAACACCAGCTGTACGGCGTCCTCGGCGAGCCGCAGCCACTCACCGCGCGCGTGGGCGGTGGCGAAGTCGTAGCGTGCCGCCTCCAGGGCCAGCGCGGCGGGCAGCGCCAGAGAGAGCGCGTTGTCGATGGACTCCCGTTCCCGTTCGCCGTGGTCGGTCCGGTTCAGATTGTCCTCAAGGGCGTGCGCGAGCATGAGGTCGACCTGCGCGCACCGCTCGTACACCTCCCGCTCCTGGTACACGTCCCGGGCTTCCTGGGCCAGCCGCTTCATCTCGTCGATGTCACCCCGGGCGTAGGCGTGTTGGGCACCCAGCAGCATGCTGTCGGCGGCGGCGACCGAGGCACCGAGCCGCTCGAACCGCTCCAGGCTCGCCGCCAACAGGCCCTCCGCGCCGCTGTCGTCGCCGCGCTGACCGGCGAGGAAGGCACGCGCCTGTTCGCAGACCGCGAGGTCGCCGAACCACCCCTGCCGCTCGAAGAACGCGGACGCCTCCGCGAACAGCCGCTCCGCGAGATCGAGTTCGCCCCGGTGCAGCGCGGCGTACGCCCGGTGCGCCAGCAGTGTCTGCTGCTCACCGGTGTCTCCCAACAGCCGGAAGCGCTCCTCGGCGCGCGCGAAGTGGTCCTCGGCCACGTCGAAGCGTCCGGTCGAGGAGCAGATCAGACCGAGGGCGACCAGCAGTCGCGGAATGGTCTCCACCGCCGTCTCCGGCGTGGTCGACAGCAGCGCGGACGCCTGTTCCTCGGCGGCTCCCCAGGCGCCCCGGTCCATCAGCAAGTGCACCCGGTTCAGGCCGAGTTCGGCGGTGCGCAGTCCGTCGGGGTCGTCGAACTCGGGCAGTCTGAGCGCCGCCTCGTCGAGACAGGCCACCGCCTCGTCCAGGTGCCCGGTCCTGCGCAGCAGGTCCGCCCTGGCGATCAGTGTCCGCAGCACCAGCTCCAGCCACAGCTGACGGCCGCGCGGCCCCATCGGCGCCGACGCGATCCCGTCGAGCAGGGCGTGGGACCGGTCTACGGCATCCTGCGCCGCCACCAAGTCCGTTGCGGCGAGCTGGACACTCGCGACGTTCGCCAACAGGTGCGCGCGCAGGAACCGTACGTCGGGGGAGTCCTCAAGGGACTCGGCCAGCGTGAGCAACTCCTCGTAGACGGCGACCGCGGCGCCGACTTCGGCGCTGAGGTGATGCTCCTCGGCCCGGGCCAGACCGCTGTCGAACGGCTCGCCGTAGAGCGGCGTCACCGCGCCGACGCCGTCTGCCGTGTCGTCTTCCTGGTCCGACATCCGTCAGTAGTCCTCATCGGTGGTGGCGGCGATCTCGGCGAGGAACGGTGCGGAGGAACTGCCGTGCGGTGGCGCGTCGTTCGCGACGGGCTGTGCCGCAGCCGCGAGGCGCCGCCGGACCAGTGCGCGGATCGCGTCGCGTTCGGCACCGGTTTCCGGACCCGGCCCCGGGTCGAAACCGGGAAGCAGCACACCGAGTTCGACGCGCGGCCGGGTCTCGCCGGGCGGCAGGTCCAGGTCCGTCCGGCCGGTCCACATGTCGTCCCGCCTGGAGAGGGCGACCCGTTTCCGCGGACCGTCGTTCACCCGGACCTCCGCCGCGAGGGGTGCACCGGTCGCGGGTGCCGCGCTGTGCGCGACGACATCGACCTCGAACTGCCGTCGCGCGCCGAGTGCGCGGGCGGTCCAGGACACCGCGGTCTCGGAGGCGTCGACGAGCCCGGGCGGGTAGCGGCGCCAGTCATTCGTCCCCGAGCCACGGGCGATCAACCGGCCGCCGGAGACAAGCAGTTCGCCCGCCGCGAGGGCGTAGCCGTCGGACCGGGCGAACAGCGTGGCGGGATCCAGCGGAGCGGTGGCGGCCGGACCGGGCCGGTCCAGGACCGAGCGCAGTCGGCGCAGTTCGGGGCCGTCCAGACCGGCGCCGTCCGCCGCGTCGTCGATCAGCCGCAGCACGCGCTCCAACTGATGTGCCGTGTCCGTCGATGCGGCGCGCCACCACTGGATCAGCGGGGCGAGGGCTGCCCGGTGGTCCTCGATCAGCTCGGCCGCGCAGTCGTCGGGCTGGTCACCGAAGTCGGCAAAGTCATCGAGGGCGCCGCCACTTCCTTCGAACAATTGCTGGCACTGGTGGGTCAGCGCCGCCAACTCCAGCCCGAGTACGTCCGGTTGGAGCGCCGGTATGCCGTCCAGGTGCGAGGTCGGCCACCAGCGGGCCGCCCAGTGCCCGAGACCGAGCCGGGCGGCGTCGGCGGCGAGCGTGGTCGGGTCCACCGGCACTCGTGTTCCGGCCGGCTCGCCCGTCGCACAGGCGTGCACGGCGGCGGCGACGCGTTCGCCGTAGACCGCCCACAGCCACTGCTGCGCCCGCCCCACGTCGTGGATCTCGGCCGTCGGCGGCCCTGGGTCCCCGAGGACGGGCCAGGTCAGCACCGCTCCGGCTACGTCGAGCACCGCCAGGGTGAAGTCGGGACCGGCACCGCCGTCGGCGACCCGGATGATGCCGTCGTCGTCCCGCGTGACGCGGACATCCACGGGCGGCGGGGCCATCACGCACTCCTCGACTCGGCCGCTTCGGGTACGGCGGCCGGGCCCACCGGCGGAACCGACAGCGCGCGCAGCGCCGACCGGACCCTGGCCCGGTGGTCCATCATCACCGAGCGGGCGACCCCGTCGAGCACCGCCCAGGCCGCCGCGGCGTCCGTCAGCGGCGCGTCCCGGACGTCCCGTCCGTGCAGTCGCACCCACAACCGCCGCATGTAGGCGGCCCAGGGCGCACGAAGGTCCTGGGCGAGAGCGTCCAGGACGCCGCCGTCCGGATCGGGGCGGGGAGAGACGGTCATCCGGCGGGCGCGCAGCACCGAGGCCTCCCGTCGCCAACGGTTGTTGACCGCCCGGTGTGCCGAGGTCCGCCCCGGCGCGGAGTCCCCGGTGCCCAGAGGGTCGAGGCCGACCGCGAGCCGACCGCCGAGCACGACGGCGACGCGCAGGCTCTCGTCGTACAGACCGAGCGGAGCGCAGCTACGGCCGACCTCGCTCCGGACGAGTTCCGGGACCGTCGGCAGTTCCTCGCGCCGGGCCGAGGACTGGAGCACGACGAAGAGCCGCTCGAAGAGCGTGCGGTCCAGCGGTGCGGGGAGCGTGGCCGTCGAGGCACCCCGGCCGACCTGCGGACGCGGCGGCAACTGCCGTTCCGTCAGCCCCAGATGGACCGGTACGTCCGAACGGCCCCAGACCCCGGCCGCGTCCGTGCCCGGGTTCGCCCACAGAGCGCGGCCGAGCAGGTCACCGTCTCCCGCCTGGACCATGACTCCGTACTCCGGTGAATCCAGCGGCCCGTCCGGCCCGCCGCAGGCTTCCAGCACCTCCGCAGCCCGCGCGACCACCGCGGCCGTACCAGAGGTCGTAGCAGGTCGGCGACTCTTCCATGCGAGGGCCAACTCCCTCTCGATACCGGCGTGTCGGGAGTCGTCGGCCAGATGGCGCTTGAGCGCGTCCACCGTACGGCCGCCGTCCGCGTCCGCCACGTCCTCGACGACGGCCCTGGCGAACGCACCCGCACCGGCGGCGGGCGCTCCGTGCTCGGCGGCGAGTTCGAAGCACCGCTGGAAATACAGGTCCTGGGGGTTGCCCGCCACCACGCCCAGCGCCCGGCGGGTCCGCTTGAGGAGGGTGAACCACTGTGCCGTCGCGAGCAGCCGCGCGCCGGACTCCCGTATCAGCGCGTCGAGTTGGGCGGCCCGCTCGGGCGTGAGGAAGTCGGCCGCGAGTTCGGGGTGCAGGGCGGGCCGGACGACCAACGGCAGCAGGATCAGCTTGACGGTCCGGGTCAGGGGGGCGCCGCCGGGGCCGCTGAGCGGTTCGAGACCCGGTCCGAGAGCACGCCAGGAGCCGTCGATGACCATGGCGCGCGGACGGCGCGCATCGGTCGGCTGGCTCGGAAGCGGCATGTCAGGAGGGTACGTCGTCCGAGATCGGGCGGTCGAACCTGGGATCGGTAGGCGAACGGGACCACTTAGCGTCCACAGGCACAGCGGGAACCACGGGACACCCACCCGATCAGAAGGAGGAGCCGTCATGGGACTCTTCGGACGTCGCAAGAGCCGCGAGGAGCGGGCCGCGGAGATCGCGGCACAGATGGCCGGAGGCAAGGGCTTCTACGGCCGCACCACCCGCGCCTTTCTCGGCAAGGAGGACTACGCCAGGGTCCAGGAGTCGATGGGCGCGTACAACTCCGGCCTCGGAGTGCAGCAGTTGCTCGCGGCGGGAGCGCCGACCACGTCCGCCGTCGTCGTGTCGATCGGCGACACTGGCCAGCTGATCAACCACGACCCGGTCGTGGACCTGGTCCTGCAGTTGTCCGGCAGCACCGAGCGGATCACCCTCCGGGCCATCGTCTCCAAGCTGCGGATTCCCCGCACCGGCGACGAGGTGCTGCTGGTCGCCGACCCGGCCCGGCCGGGTGCCTACCTCTACGCCGGGGACGGTGCGACCCCGTGACACGGGCACTGCCGTACGACGCGCCGGTGACCGACCATGCGTAGCCGTGCCGGTGTGTTCATCGGCAATCTGCTGTTCGCCGCGCTCTGCTGTTGTACGGGCCCGATCTTCCTTGCCATCGGGTACTCCGCCTGGGACGAGGACCCCGGCTGGGGCTGGCCGGCCGCCGTAGCGGCTGCCGGGGCGGC